>OGUO01001593.1_pt1 | contig 14920 bp, 13 predicted proteins | sample 1553641 | NCBI WGS metagenome assembly OGUO01 (sample SAMEA2579980, study PRJEB22360) | human gut metagenome | biome: human gut; feature: human-associated habitat; material: faeces | place: Denmark | collected 2008/2010 | reverse complement strand
AAGTCGCCGCGTCGTCCCGTTTTAGGCATATCGGGTTCGACTCCCGACTGCTTAAGCAGGCGAAGGGCAAACACAACACGGTTTAAAGCAACCGATTTCTGCCTGCTTAAATAAACGCCGATTTTGCAAAATATGCAAAATCAAAACACTCTTAATTTTTAAGGAGAATAATTATGGCGCAAACATTTGAAAATTGGCTTGTTGTTTCGGATATAGACGGCACTTTGAATAATAAGCTCAGAAAGCTGCCCAAAAGAAATTATAATGCCATAAAGGAATTCACCGAAAAAGGCGGCAATTTCACATTGGCATCGGGCAGATTGGTTTCAAGCCTTAAAAGAAATTATGATCGCGTAACACCGAATCAGCCCGCAATTGTTATAAACGGTGCCGGCATTTATGATTATAAGCAGGAAAAAATGCTTTGGCGCAGCACCATCGGCCCAAAGGGCAGGCAATTTGTTAAAGAAATTTCAGAGCTTTTTAATACTCACGGCCACAGCGTTGATGTGGGTATATTTTTTGATGATTATGTGTATATTGTCAAAAAAGGCTTGCTTTCCAGAGGGCAAATGTTTTTTGATAAATCTCATTATGAGGTAACGAGCATTGATGACGTGCCCGAGGAGGGCTGGATGAAGGTTATTTTTTGGTCTAATCCTCTAACGATAAACGAACTTGAAAAATATGTAAGCCGCCACGAAAATCCCGATGCCAATTTTATGATGTCCTCGCTTTGGAGCTTCGAAATGCTGCAAAAAGGCACTCATAAGGGCACGGGCGTTATGAAGCTTGCCGAAAGGCTCGGCATTGAAAAAAGCCATGTTGCCGCAATCGGCGATTATTATAATGATTGGGATATGCTCAAAACGGTGGGATTGCCCGCATGCGCGGGTCAGGCGCCTAAGCCGATTCATAAAATCTGCAAATATGAGGCTTGCCATTGCAATCACGGCTGTGTTGGCGATTTGCTTGAATATATAATGAGCGGCAAGGCAGAAGAGGATATCGCTGCAAACGCCGCAAAAGGAATTGATTTAAAATGATTATCGGTGCGCATTTAAGTGCCTCAAAGGGCTATGTTCATATGCTTGATGAAGCCGTTTCCATAGGTGCAAATACCTTTCAGTTTTTCACTCGCAATCCTCGCGGAGGTAAGGCAAAGGAACTTGATTTGAATGATGCGGCGCTTTTTAACGAAAAAAGCAAGGCGCAGGGTGTGAATGTGATTTTGGCGCATGCGCCCTATACGCTTAATTGCTGCTCGGCAAAGCCGGAGGTTAGGCAGTTCGCAATCGAAACCTTTGCCGATGATTTAAAAAGAATGGAAGCCACGCCCGGAATGCTTTATAATTTTCACCCCGGCTCGCATGTGGGGCAGGGCGAAGAGGAGGGTATCCGCTTTATTGCAGAGACGCTGAATACCGTTCTTCGCGGCGATATGACAACAACCGTCCTGCTCGAAACAATGGCGGGCAAGGGCACTGAAATCGGCAAAAGCTTTGAGGAACTTCAAAGCATTATTGAGCGTGTGGAGCTTTCGGATAAAATCGGCGTTTGCCTTGATACCTGCCATGTGTTTGACGCGGGCTATGATATAGTTAACGATTTGGACGGCGTGCTTGAGCATTTCGATAAGATTATCGGAATAAATCGCCTGCGCGCTCTGCATTTGAACGACAGTAAAAATCCATTCGCCTCGCATAAGGACCGCCACGAAAAAATCGGCCTCGGCAGTATAGGTGAAAAGGCGTTTGAAAATATAGTAAATAATAAATATCTGCGCGATTTGCCAATGTTTCTTGAAACGCCTAATGAGCTTTCGGGCTATAAGGCTGAAATTGCGCTTTTGCGCTCGCTTCAAAAATAAGCGTCATGCGTGCGGCGCTGCCGCACGCTTTTTTTATAAATTTTGTTTGGTGGTATTCGTTTGCGTTTGTTTTTTGTTTTGCTTGGTTGTGCGCTGCTGATTTGGTATCTTGCTCCGCTTGCGGCTGCAATATTCAATATCGGCAATGCCTGCGGCACCGCGTTTTCGGCTTTTTTAATATTATTCGGCGCGTTTTTTTATTCATTGCCGCATTGGCTTCAAATTGCAGGGTGCTGCATTGCAACGGCAGTGTTTGCGGCTGCCGTGCCCGTTTCAATAAAAATGGCGAAGTATTCAAATTATAAAACAAGCGGCGGCGCGAAAACGGTTATTGTGCTCGGCTGCCGCGTTAAAGGCACCAAGCCCAGCCTTTATCTCTATAAGCGCTGCATGTCGGCTGTGGCTTATCTAAAGGAAAATCCGGCCGCCGTTGCAATTTTATCGGGCGGGCAGGGCAAGGATGAGGATATCAGCGAGGCTTTGTGCATGCAAACCGTTTTGGAGGCAGAGGGCATAGAAAAATCGCGCCTGCTTTTGGAGGATAAATCCGCAAACACGCGCGAAAACATATTCTTTTCAAAGCAAATTATCGAAAGCCGCTCTCTCTCAAAATCCGTGCTCATCGTCACCAATGAATTTCACGAATATCGTGCAAAAATGCTGTGTGATGAAGCGGGTTTGGAATTTCATTCCAAATGCAGTTATTCCGCAAAATACACTTTTTTAACCTTTTACACCCGCGAACTTATGGGTGTTTACAGGGATTATTTATTAAAGCCTAAAAGGAAGTTGAAAAATGAGCGAAAATAAGTGGCTCGATTGGGCGGTTGAATTGCAAAGCCTTGCCCAGGCGGGGCTTAAATACACAAATGATGTGTTTGATCGGGAACGCTTTGAGCGAATCCGCGAAATATCGGCGGAGATTTTGGCTCACCAAAGCGATATCCCGTTTGAAAAGGTGTGCGATATTTTTTGCTGTGAGCAGGGCTATCAAACTCCGAAGCTCGATTCCCGCGCTTCCATAATCAAGGATAATAAAATTCTTCTTGTGCACGAGAAAAACGGCACTTGGTCACTTCCGGGCGGCTGGGTTGATGTTGATATATCCGTTGGTGAAAATGTTGTTAAAGAGGTGCGTGAGGAGGCAGGCTTGATTACCGTGCCGGAAAAGGTGATTGCCGTGCAGGATCGGGAAAAGCACAACCGCCCCGTTTATGCAAACAAAATCTGTAAGGTATTTGTGCAGTGCCGTGTCATCGGCGGAGAATTTAAAGAAAATCACGAAACCACGGGCTTTGATTATTTCGACATTGATGAATTGCCGCCGCTTGCAACGGAAAAAATCAATAAAGAGCAAATTCAAATGTGCTTTGATGCATATAATGACGATAATTGGAAAACTTTGCTGGATTGATTTATAACCGTGTTTTTGCCGGCAAAGCAAAGCGTGGTTTGCTATATATTCGGCACAGAAAAAGCAGGCAAGAAAAAAGAGGGGTCATAGACTCCTCTTTTCTATTGCTCAAATAAAAGTATTAGGCTGTTTTAGCGGTTTATTGCTTTTAAAAAATTTTTGCGGCGTTTTGAATAAGCTTGTCAAGCGCGGGCTTGCCGCATTTTTTTATGATTTCCTTTGCGCCCGGCTCGTATTCAGGCGGGCGCGAGCTCATGTTGTGGCAATCGCTGCCGATAAGCGTGATTTTGCCGCTTTCAAGATATTTGAAAAGCTTTTTCTTGATGTGGCGCGATTCGTTTGCAAATGAGCTTATGTTCACCTGCGCAATGCAGCCGAGCGAAATCAAATAATCAAGCTTATCGGGTTTGTCCATAAGCGATTTATATCTTTCAATGTGCGCCAAAATCGGCGTTATGCCGTGATCGCAAATCAAATCAATCAGCCTGTTGCAGGCGCGATCGGAAAACTCCTCCGAAAAAGAATGCTCAATCAGGGCGCAATTTGTGCCCTCAATTTTAATCGGGCTTAAATCGTCGTTTGAAAAAAGATATTTGCTTATGTAAACCTCGGCACCGAGCCTTATTTCGGGGCTTCCCGGCGGAAGCGCGGCTTTCAGCTTTGCGGCTGCCGCGTCACGCTTTTGCAAAAAATCCGCAAGCGAAATGGAATCGCTGTAATAATGCGGGGTGCAAACGATTTTTTCGGCACCCTGCGCGCTCAGCTTTGCAATCATTTTAAGGCTTGTTTCCACATCCTTTGAGCCGTCGTCTATCCCGGGCAAAATGTGGCAATGCGTTTCGGTAAGTCCGTTTAAAATCGTGTCTGTCATCTCCCGTTGCGGTCAAAATCGGCTCGATTTTGCCGCTTAATCATAAAAAATCGAATTTTCTTTACGCTCGGCGGTTGCCGTGCGCCTTTTAATAGGTGTAATCGCCGTAGCCGTATTTTGAATATCCGTATTTGGAGCTGTATTTTGAACCGTAGCCGCTGTCCTCGCCGCGCTCGTAATTCACAACAAAGCCCAATATTTTTGCGTCGATAAATTTAAGCGAGTTGAGCGCCTTTTGCAGCTCGGGGTGCGTTGATGAATAAGAGCGCACCACAAGCACAACTCCGTCCGATTCGCGGATGATGGGCAAAGCGTCCGAAACCACGTTTATCGGCGGGGTGTCTATAATTATGTAGTCGTATTTCTGCGAAACTTTGTTTAAAAACTCGATCATCGGCTCACTGCCGAGAATTTCGCTCGGATTCGGCGGTATTGAACCGGAGGTAATAACGGATAAATTCGGGTATTCCGTGGGATGGATTATTCCGAACAAATCCGCATGCTGCGCTGTGCGGCTGTTTACGGAGGCACTCAAATAATTTGTCAGCCCCGGTGCGCTCGGAATTGAAAAATAATGGTGCATTTTCGGCTTTCTTAAATCGCCGTCAATCAGCAGCACGCGCTGATCTGCCTGCGCTATGGAAACAGCCAAATTGGCCGTTGTGGTGGTTTTGCCCTCGTTCGGAGCGGAGGAGGAAACCACTATTATTTTGCAGCCTTTTTTCATAACGGAAAGCATAATGTTTGTTCTTATCGTTTTATATGCCTCTTCAACCCTGAATTTAAGGCCCGGGTCCATTATGGAATTTTTCAGCAGAAAGCGCGATGTGTTTTCGCCGCTTTTATTGTTTTTTGCCATTGCGCCCTGCCTCCTTTTTTTGCCTTGTTAAATTAAATTCGGGAATCGAACCCAAAATCGGAATATCGTATTTGCCGTCAAGATCGGCGCTGCCTTTGATTCTCACATCAAGAAGATCCCTCAGCACGGCATAAAGCCCTGCAAGAAAAATGCCCGCCGCGGCACCGATTATGCATTTTTTCGGGTAATCCATGCTCTCTGCCGCGGATGCTTTTATAGGCGGGTCCTCAACTGAGGCAAGCACAAGCCCTTGGTTGGTGCTTTTCATTCTTTCGGGCACGCATCTTTGAAGGCACTGTGCGATGTGATAGCTCAAATCGGCGTCGTTTGTGGTTGTTGTAAATTCAAACATAGCCGTGTTTTCTATGCTTTCAACCTTTGTGGAATTTTTTATTACCGATGCGGGGTAATCCGTGCCGTAGGTTTTGTTTAATTCGTCTGCCACGGTTTGATAAAATTCGTTTGTGGAAAAGATTTCGATATATGTGTCAAGCATTTTCATGGCATAATTCATTTTGCTTGTTTGGCTCGCCTGCTGAGCGTGGGTGCTGCTTTGCGCCGAGCCTGTGCTGTCCGCAAGCTCCTGAGCGGAATCGTTAGCATATGCCAAAAATTCAATCGTTGAGGTGTAGGTAAGCGTTGTGAATTTTGCCGTTGCTATTCCCGCGATGATTGCGCCGATTATCGCAAAAACGATTATCAGCTTCCACTTTTTTAAAAGCGCGGAAAAAACCTTTTGCACATTTGCGTCTATATTCAATCAAATCCATCCTTTCGTGAGGCAGGCTGTTTTTATCAAAATAATAAAAAATAATATCAATTTAAGTTTATCTTAAAAAATTTGCTTTGTCAATAACGGCGGCAACCTTTTTTCTATTGACAAATTAAAAAAAATAAACAATAATATATTAAAATATTTATTATGTATATAATCGAAGCGTTTTTCGATTATGTGAACAGAGGTACTGCTTATGATGCTTGAAAAAATGCCCGTTTGGGGTCCGTATTCAAAAAAATATATGGGAATTTCCCGCGTGGTGGATTCGCTGCCGCAATCGGGTGCAAGATTTGATTTTTCCGTGCACCCCACCGTGTGGAATTCCTCGGTACCCGTGCCTAATGTAACCTTCCCGAGCAATTATCATCTTTGGCATTGCAACGGTGATTATTCGTATTATTCATATCGCTATGAGCTTATGTGGAAAGATATGATTTATTGCGATGTTTCCTTTTCAAAAATAAACGATAAAGCCTATCTTATGCGCTGTGAATTTTTCAATAACACGGATTTAAAGCAAAATTGCATTTTAAACGCTTATTCGGCAATGGAATTTCCAAAGCCGCTTTATTGTGATGCTTCGCTTCCGAAAAAATGCGTGTTTAAGGGCGCAAACGATTATGTTGAATATAATTATGCAAATCCCCGCCCGTGGGATACCGAAAATCCGGATGGCATGCATAAGGGTCAATTCTCGGATTATCGCTTCACCGGCGGCTTCGGCCTCGGCGACAGATGTGAAAATTACCATGTTCCCGCCCTCGGCTTAAAGCCCTTTGGCTGTGAAAAAGGCGATTTTGTTTCCTATAATTTCGATATTTCGGGTTTTGATAATCCCATGCTTACCGTTCGCTATAAATCCGTAACGGAGGATAACGCTGAATTTTTGCTCTGCGGCGAAAAAATCACCTTCTTCCACAGCGATGAGCTCACAACTGCGTCTTTCCCGATTTCTTCCGGCGCGCTCGAATTTGTAAGCCTCGGCAAGGGCGGCATTGAGCTTGATTTTCTTGCCGTAACCGAAGCGGGCGATGAAAATTTGATTAAAACCCAAATCAAAAAGCACGGCTTCACTCCCGAAATTAAGTCCGAGCCCTGCGGCAACGGAAAAAGAATTTCACTCACCTATCCCGAAACCGGCGATACATATTATGTGCTCACTCACAACGAGCGCACAAGAGAGCGCACCCTCGATTCCGGCTGCCTTGAAGACGCTTTGCCGAACAGACTTTCAAACGGCGACCACACTTATGACGAATTAAGGCGCACCTTCTCCGAAAGCTTTACGGAAAAGAAAAGCGACGAAGGCTTCTTCCACAATGCGCTTATTCAGTCTATATTTATCGACCCGCAATCAACTCATGTTGAATACATGGTTGTTTCAGAGGAGGCTTTTGAGCCGCTTTCGGATTCCGAATATGAGGCGATTTATAAAAAAGCAAGCGTAACAGAGGATGCAGGCTATAACGAAGAGGGCAAAAAATACACCCTTTCAACCGAAATTCTTAAATCTACTCTGCTCACAAATGTTGTTTACCCCGTTTATAAGCACGGCGAAAATGTTATTCATTTCACCCCCGGCAAAAGATGGGACAGCTTTTATACATGGGACAGCGGTGTAATCGGCGCAGGCGTTTTGGAATTCAGCCCCGAAAAGTCAAAATATATTCTTGAAACCTATCTTTCAGACGATGATAATAAGGATTTTGATTTCCTGCTTCACGGCAGCCTTGTGCCCACTCAGTTTGTGCAGTATCTTGAAATGCTCAAGCGCGAAAACGATAAGGAAAAGCTTTTGGCGCTTTATGATAAAATGATGCGCTATTATCGCTTCCTTGCGGGCGAAAACGGCTCCACTACGGCAAAATTCAAAAACGGACTGCTCACCACTTACGATTATTGGTATTCCTGCTCGGGTATGGACGATTATCCCGCTCAGGTTTATATGATAGATAAGCAGATGATGGACAGAATTTGCCCCTGCATTTCAACATCACATATCATTCGTGCGGCAAAGATTATGCGCATGGTGGCTCTTGCACTCGGCAAGGAGCAGGACGCACAGCGCCTCACGAAGGATATCGAGCAATCCACGGCGGCTCTTAATGCCCTTGCTTGGGATGAAAAAGCCGGCTATTATTCATACACGGTTTATGACGAAAACAAAAACCTTTGCGCTTATCTCAGAAATGAGCAGGGCGAAAATATGAATAAGGGCATGGACGGCGTTTACCCGATAGTTGCGGGTGCCGCTCCGGCAGACAGAGTTAAAAGGCTTCTTGCCCACATAAAAAATCCAAATGAAATGTGGAGCAAAAGCGGCATTTCCGCCGTTGATATGAGCGCTTCTTATTATTTTAACGACGGCTATTGGAACGGCAATGTGTGGATGTCGCACCAATGGTTTTTGTGGAAAACAATGTTTGATCTCGGCGAAGCTGATTTTGCGTTTGAAATCGCAAAGCGCGCGCTTGATATGTGGAAAGCGGAAACCGATTTTTCGTATTGCACATATGAATGCTTCGGCATCGAAACTCAGCGCGGCGGCTGGTTCCATAATTTCGGCGGCCTTTCCGCTCCCGTTTGCATTTGGGCAAATGCTTATTATAAGCCGGGCACGGTAACAAGCGGCCTTGATATTTGGGTGGATAAAGAAATCACGACAGCCGATTCGGCCGAAATCGATTTTAAATATTACGGCGGCAGCGATAAGTACACAATCCTTGTGTGCCTTAACGATAAAAACAAATATCGCGCCGAATTAAACGGCAGCCCGGTTGAGATAAACGAAAGATCCGCCGGCATAATCGAAATCACACTCGGCGGCGATGTTAAGGGCGGCAAGCTTTGCGTTTGCGTTAAGGAATAATTATTTGCAGAAAGGCAGTTTAAATATTTATGGCAGGTAAAATTTGGGGCAGTAATAATGAGCCGCTTAAAATTCAGTTTATAACGGACACCCATTATTATTCCAGAAAAGGCGGCGATCACGGCGCCGCATACGATAAGGCGGAATCAAAAAGCCAAAAGGTTATTAAGGATACGGATCTTGTAATCAAAAAAGGCTTCGATATGCTTTGCGAGGATAATTCCACGGATATTGTTGTTCTTTCGGGCGACACCACTAAAGACGGCGAAATCGAATCCCACAAGGAATTTATCGAGATGCTGCGCGATTTGAAAAAGCGCGGCAAAAGGGTTTATGTTATCACCTCCACCCACGATTTTAAAGAGGGCGGCAAGGCAGAGGGCTATGACGGCGATAAAACCATAACCGTTCCTGCGGTTGAAAATATTCATGATTTGTGGGATATGTATTATGAATTCGGCCCCAACGAGGCCATAGCTTCCTATGAGCCGTCGCTTTGCTATGTTGTGCAGCTTGCTCCGGGTTACAGGCTCTTTGCTTTGAACGATGATAAAAACGGCAATCCGGATGCCCCCGGTTCGGGCTACAGCGAAGAATGTAAAAAATGGATTTTGGAGCAGCTTGAGGATGCGCGCAAAAACGACCAATTCGTTATCGCCATGACTCATCATCCGATGATTGCGCCGAGCCCGTTTTATGCAATAATCGGCAAGGGAGATATGCAGCGCGGTTGTGAGGATACGAGAGAGATTTTTGCCGATAACGGCATTTCCTGCATGCTTTCGGGCCATACTCATATTCACGATATTTCTTACACCGTTTCAAAAAAAGGCAATGTTTTTTATGATGTTTCCTGCGGCTCTTTAATAGGCTGCCCTCCGGTTATGCGCACGGTAACGCTTGATCCCCGCGCCGGCGAAATCAGGGTAGACACTCAGGTTATCAAGGATGTGCCGGGGCTCGACACCGCCGGCAAACCGTTTGACGAATATATGAAGGGCTTTTTCTTCGGTATGATAGGAGAGGTTATTTGGGCAATGGGCAATGATATAAATCGCCTTGCAGAGCTCACTCCCGCTTTTTCAATACCGGGTGAAAAGGTTAAAAAGCTTGCGTGGCTCATTAAACCCATAGGAAAATGGCTCAATAAGCTCACCATTAAAAAAGTTTGGCGGCTTTGCAAAAAAGAAAGCGGCCTTAAAAAAAGCGATATTGCGGATATCGCAAATAATAAGGTTGTGGATTTCATCCTTGAATTGGTGCAAAATCTTTATTGCGGTGATTCGCCTTACGGCCCCGAAACCCGCGAATATAAAATCACCTGTGCTTTTCTTAATGTTATCGACAGCTTCCTTAACACAATCGGCTTCAAGCTCGGCAAGGTGCTTAAAGGCGCCACCACGGCAAGAGCGCTTGTGGAGCCGCTTCTTTGGAACAACGGCATTTGCGATGAAAAAGCAACCTTAAAGCTTTATCCGCTTAACGACGGCGGTGAAAAAGCAACCGAGCCAAAGGATTTTTACACCCATTTTGAAGATCCCGTTAAAAAGAGCAAAAAAGGTCCGCTCGTTTTGCTCATATTGATTTTGTGCGTTATTTTGTTGCTTGCGATTATCGCAGGCGTGATTGCGCTTGTTGTTTGGGCAGTCATTGCAATTGTGCATGCCGTTACGGGCAGCATTGCTTTGGGGCTTCTTTTATAAACAAAGTATTAAATTATTCTTGCATATTGCAGGCGTATTTGTTATACTTTAATAGATAATTATTTGAAGCGGCGTGTTCGGAATTATCGCCGCTTCTCAATCTTTTATTTAAGGAGTAAAAATTATGGCAGAAAAAGAAAAGAAAAAGTTCAGCCTCGGCGGTATTGATGATAAGGCCGAGGGCAAAGGCTCGTTTTTCAAAACACTGTGGCAAATCGTTAAGTTCCTTGTTGTTTCCGGCCTTGTAACAATTATTCAGCTTGCACTTGCGGCACTTCTTCCGCTTGTTTGCGACCAAATTCACACATTGCTTCCGGAATTTTTAAGAGGTATCTTTACCCCCACAATGTTCACCACCGGCTCTGAAGAGGCTAAAAAGTATGTTATTGACGGTGTTGTAACCTGGGGCTATGTGCTTCCGTTCCTGCTTTCAAACCTTATTGCAAATATCTATGGCTTCTATCAGAATAAGAAAACCACCTTTAAATCCGATGCACCGTGGTATAATTTCGCAGTTTATATTGTGCTTCTTCTTGCGCTTATCCTGTTCTCAACTTGGATGCAGGGCGCAATCGTTGGTGCTCTCTTAAAGGTTGAGGCCACAAACTGGTTCCTTAATATCGTAACAAACGAATCCGTTGCCCGCCTTATCGCTTCAATGGCAGCAGGCTTCGTTCAAATGGTTGTTCTTTTCCCGATGGAAAAATTCGTTCTCCTCAAAGAAAAGAAAAAAGACGGCGAAGAGGCTCCCGCAGCGGAATAATCCGAAATCGCCTTCAAATTTTAAATTCAAAATGCCGTGCCTCCAAGGCACGGCATTTTTTTGCGCTTTTATGCCGCTTGATATTTGCGGCTTTTATGCAAATTTAAAAGGCTGTTTTGCCTTTGTAAAATATGGGTCAAATGTGCGCTTTGGCGATTGACTTTTGCGTTCCTATGTGCAATAATATCACCGTTAAATGAAATAATACGGCCGCCGCCGGGCGGCGTTTTAACCGTGTTTTGCATCGTCAGGCTTTAAAAGATGCAAGATGCGGTCGGTTTTTTATTAAAAGGCTGTGGTGATTGTTATGAAAAACAAGGATCTTGCTTTGTTTGCAAAATATACTTCGCTTAATGTAATAGGTATGATAGGCATGTCCGTCTATATTTTGGCGGATACTTTTTTTATTGCAAACGGCGTCGGCGCAAACGGGCTCACGGCGCTTAATCTTGCTCTGCCGATATTCAATATTGTAAACGGCACGGGGCTTATGCTTGCTATGGGCGGCGCAACCAAATATAATGTTTGCAAAAGCCGCGGCGATTCGCACGGTATGGACAGCGCTTTTGTGAACACAATGTATGCCGCCGCGTTCTTTTCGGCGGTTTATATGCTTTGTGGTGCGCTTTTTTCAACGCAAATTGCGTCTACTCTTGGGGCAAACAGCGAGGTGCTTGAAAGCACGGCAATTTATTTAAAGGTTATTATGCTGTTTTCACCGGGTTTTATCTTTAATAACATTGCTATAGCTTTTGTCAGAAACGACGGCGCACCCGGCCTTTCCACTGCCGCCATGACGGTAGGCAGCCTTTCAAATATAGTGATGGATTATATTTTTATTTATCCTCTTGCACTCGGAATTTTCGGCGCCGTGCTTGCCACGGGCTTTTCACCGTGCATAAGCATGCTTATCTTGTCTTCCCACAAAATAAAGGGTAAAAACGGCTTCCATTTTCGCCGCATGGCGCCGAGCTTTAAGGTTATCGGCAATGTGGCGGCGCTCGGTGCGCCGTCGCTTGTAACGGAGCTTTCCGTGGGTGTGGTTATTCTTGTGTTTAATATGATCATTCTGCGCCTTGCCGGCAACATCGGTGTTGCCGCTTACGGTGTTGTTTCCAATATGTCGCTTGTTGTTTCGTCTGTTTACACCGGCGTGGCGCAGGGAATGCAGCCGCTTTCAAGCCGTGCTCACGGCGAAGGAAACTTTAAAGCTGCCTGCAAATTCTTTAAATATGCTTGCGTAACGGCGGTGCTCGGCTCGGCTGTTATGTATCCTTTGCTTGCAATTTTTGCAAATCCGATAACATCTGCTTTTAACAGCGAAAATAATGCCATCCTTCAGCAAATTGCGGTTCAGGGCTTGCGGCTTTATTATACGGCGGCTCCGTTTTTGGGATTTAATGTGGTGCTTACGGTGTTTTTAACCTCTGTTGAAAATCCGCGCCCGGCGCATGTGCTTTCTGTTTTAAGGGGCGTTGCGGTTATTGTGCCTATTGCCTTTGCACTTTCCGCCGCTTTCGGAATGGCAGGCGTTTGGTGCTCTTTTCCAGCTTCGGAATTTATCTGCGCCGTTTTTGGAATAATTGTGTTGGCTTTATTTTTCAAAAAGCAATCGGCAAAATCCAAAAATGCCAATGCTTAAAACGCATTTTAAATTTTCGCTTTCCGCCATCAAAAAAATAAAAACAAACGGCAGCGAATATCGTAATTTTGCACAAGGCCTTGCCCTTGTGCTTATTTTTTTCGGCTCTTTTATGTGAAAAATCAACAATTCATCGTACTTTTGCACTGCCGCTTTTGTTTTAACTAAATCAACATTACAATTCCTATTGACAAAGTAGGAAATAACCGTTATTATTTAGGTGTATAAAAATGAGTGATGTTTGCTTTGCCGTTTGCGGCGGGCAAATCGAAAGGATGGCTTGATATGGCTGAAAATTTACTTGATGTGCAAAATTTGCAGGTTTCCGTTGGCGAAAAGGAAATTCTGCACGGAATAGATTTTAAGGTTAATAAGGGCGAAACCCATGTGCTTATGGGGCCTAACGGCGCGGGCAAATCCACCCTCGGCTATGCGCTTATGGGCAATCCCGTTTATAAAATCACGGGCGGCAAAATTCTGTTTCACGGCAAGGAAATAAATGCTAAGGCGGCGGATGAGCGCGCAAAGCAGGGCATGTTTCTCTCTTTCCAAAATCCGCTTGAGGTGCCGGGAATAACCTTAAAGGGCTTTATTCGCAGCACCTTGCAGCAAAGGGGCGGCAAAAGAGTGCCTCTTTGGGAGTTTAACAAGCAGTTTGAAGCCGCGGCAAAGCTGCTTCAAATGGATCCCGCTTACGGCGACCGCGATTTGAATGTGGGCTTCTCCGGCGGCGAAAAGAAGAAGGCGGAAATCCTGCAAATGCTGATGCTCGAACCCAAACTCGCCATTCTGGATGAAACCGACTCCGGTCTGGACGTGGATGCGGTGCGCACGGTGTCCGAGGGCGTCCGCCTGTTCCGCGAAAAGACGCACGGTTCGCTGCTGATTATCACCCACAGCACGCGCATTCTGGAGGCGCTGCGTGTTGACCGCACGCATGTGATGGAAAACGGCGTTATTGTGCGCGAAGGCGACGCGGCGCTGGTGGAAGAAATCAACGAAAAGGGCTTCAAGGGCTGATGGGGGAGCGGCATGACAGAGAAGAGCCAAGTTGCGGACATTGACCGCAGCATTTATGATATTCGCGACGCGGAGCATGACGCGTACCGCATGGAAGCCGGCTTGACCCCCGCCATCGTCGAGAAGCTGTCCAAGGAGAAGAATGACCCGGCGTGGATGGAGCAGTTCCGGCTGGAATCGCTGCAAATCTACAATAATATGCGCATGCCGGACTGGGGGCCGTCGCTGGACGGGCTGGATATCGACCACATCGCGACGTATGTCCGCCCGAACACGAAGATGCAGAACAACTGGGAGAACGTGCCGCAGGACATCAAGGACACGTTTGAGCGGCTGGGCATTCCGCAGGCGGAGCGCAAGTCGCTGGCGGGCGTGGGCGCGCAGTACGACTCGGAGCTGGTGTACCACAACGTGCGCGCGGAAGTGGCGGCGCAGGGCGTGGTGTACACCGACATGGAGAGCGCGCTGCACGGCGAATATGCCGAGATGGTGCGCAAGTACTTCATGAAGCTCGTCACCCCGCGTGACCACAAGTTTGCGGCGCTGCACGGCGCGGTTTGGTCGGGCGGCTCGTTTGTGTACGTTCCCAAGGGCGTGCAGGTGTCCATTCCGCTGCAATCGTATTTCCGCCTGAACGCCAAGGGCGCGGGGCAGTTTGAGCATACGCTGATTATTGTGGACGAGGGCGCAAGCCTGCACTTCATCGAGGGCTGCTCTGCCCCGAAGTACAACGTGGCGAACCTCCATGCCGGCTGCGTGGAGCTGTACGTCAAAAAGGGCGCGAAGCTGCGCTATTCGACGATCGAAAACTGGTCGAAGAACATGTACAACCTCAACACCAAGCGCGCGCTGGTGGAGGAGGATGGCACGATTGAGTGGATTTCCGGCTCGTTCGGGTCGCATGTGGGCTGCCTGTATCCGATGAGCATCTTGAAGGGCGACCGCGCCCGCATGGAGTTCACGGGCGTGACGTTCGCGGGCGCGGGGCAGAATCTCGACACGGGCGCGAAAGTCGTGCACGTTGGCAAAAATACCAGTTCGTACATGAACACGCGCTCCATCAGCAAGAGCGGCGGCATCAGCACGTTCCGCTCCAGCGTGGTGGTGGAGAAGAGCGCCAAGCAGGCCAAG
>OGUO01001592.1_pt1 | contig 14922 bp, 10 predicted proteins | sample 1553641 | NCBI WGS metagenome assembly OGUO01 (sample SAMEA2579980, study PRJEB22360) | human gut metagenome | biome: human gut; feature: human-associated habitat; material: faeces | place: Denmark | collected 2008/2010 | reverse complement strand
TAGGCTTCTGCGGCTTGTCGGGCGGAAATATTCAGCTTTACGACTTCAAATAAATGCGCCAGATAATACCCAGTAGGATATGACGCAGGGCATCACATCCACTGGGCAAGGCTGTTCTCGCCTGTCGGCTCGGTCGGTGCTTCAAAAGGCTGTGCCTTTTGAGGTCGCCACTGGCGACCCGCACCCCTTGACCCGCGCAAAGATCTGCGATCTCTGCACTCTTGCGCCGAACAACCTGACAGACAAGACTTTGCGAAGTCCTCTCTGCCAGCTTGCCCGGTTCTTCTTCGGTGTCGGTCTGCCTGCAAGCGGTTCCTGCCCGATTTCCTCCGGCGTATGGCTTTTTCTTGGTGCGCTCGTGTCGTGGCGGCACTTCCCCGAAAAAGCATAGTGGCTTGCAGCCGATCATGTTGTTGTCAAGGTACAGTGTGGTTTTGTAAGAAGTTGTGGACTTTCCAAAATGCAAAGGGGTTCGTTTCTGAAAGTAGTCCCTACACCCTATACAAACTTAAAGGGGTATTTTTAAACCGTCTTTCCGAAGAGTTCAAAATTTTTTAACTTTTTCAAACGACTTCCTATACCTATAACATTCTCAAAAGGGTGTTTGGCAACCTGATTTTCAAATTTTGTTTGAACGCCTTCTTACTCCTTACACCAATATGAATCTATCGGGCCGTTTTGGAATACAATTTTGGACAAAAAGAAAAACGGCAAAGTTCGCAATAGAACCTTACCGTTTCTGGGAATGCTGCACAGCAGCACCGTATTATTTGTTTGGGTTTATTATTTCATAACTGCGTTCAGCAATGTCTGATAGTCACTCACCACATCGTATACCACGTTTTCATCGTTCAGTGCCTTGAAATGTGCACGGGCACAATCAATTTTAGCCTGTTCTACCGGGGTGATGTGATTGAGCTTCATGGAATCCAGTGTGCCTTTGGTTTCAGCAACAAAGTAGATGTGCTTGACTGTGCCCTCATAGAACGCAATCGCCCAATCGGGATTGTATTTTCCAACAGGTGTGGAAATATAGAATCCATCTGGCAGCTTTACATAGACTGCCACATCACGGTTCGTATCGAGGTCGGCGGCAAAATCACGCTCATTGCTTGAATCGTAAATCAAATGGTCATACAGATGCCGCTGTACTTTCATGACGTTCGTACCGAGTTTTCCCTTCAAAGTCGGCTCAGTGAAAATGTCCGTATCGTAATGTTCATCCATAATATTGTAGGTGATATGCTGGATGATGGCCGTTGCCTTTTCGTCATTGATGAGGGCAGCTGCTTTTAGGATGAACTCTTCCGGGTTATCCTTGAACTGATCGAACACCGCTTTTTCAATGCCGACCAGAATCTGTACAATCGCCTTGCGGGTCAGCTTGGTTTCAGCCACCAGCTTGCCAATCAGGTCATACTTAACGCTCTGGCTGGCGTGAATTTTGGTCTGTGGGTCATATTGATGCTGATCCGCTTTTGCGAAAGCAGAGCCATCTAATAGAGAATCCTTGGATTTGATCTCCGTCATTTCACCGGATTCTACTTTGAAGTAAATCTTTGATACGTTCAGATTGCGGTTGAGCGAGCGAATGGACTTTTGCACTAGTTCATCTGTGTCAAAATCCACCACATAAACCGATTTTGGGCTGATTTTATTCCAAAGGGCCTTGAACTCCGGCATTGCCAGCTTGTCCGGGTCGATTTTTAATTCCACATTGTTGGAACGTGCATTTTCAGGCAGCATGACCTTATCGCTGTAAACAGAATCCAACAAATCAATGACCGATGCTGCACAGTCTGCAACTTCTTCTGCCACCTGCACCGCATGGTTTGCATGGTCGGCATAGTACTTGTCCGTCAGCGCACCATGGCGGTCCACATAGCCACTCTGCACCAGATCAAAATAGATGGCAGCGGCGGTGTCTGCATCCACGATCTGCTCGTTGCCGTTTGCGTCCGTAAGAACTCTGCCAACAAACAGGGCAGCATCCACCTTTCTGGGACGGTTCGCAACTGCTTCGGCCAGTTCACTTTGCAGGCCTTTGGCGAAGCTGTCATAACTTTCGCTGGCAATGACAGTCAGGATGTTGATGTTATGCACATCGTTGCCCAGAACATTCGCATCCATGCGTTCACCGTTCTGGTTGACACACAGACGCAGGCCACGGCCAACCTCCTGCCGTTTGCGGACTTCACTGCTGCTCTGTTTCAAAGTACAGATCTGGAACACGTTCGGGTTATCCCAGCCTTCCCGGAGGGCAGAGTGTGAGAAGATAAAGCGCACAGGGGAACGCTTGGGGTCCCGGTCAAGAAGAAGCTCCTTGTTTTTCATAATCAGGTCATAGGCACTGATGTCATTGGAGGTTTTCTCCCGCTTGTCATCGCCTGCAACCTGATTGACAAAATGGCCCTTCTTATCCACCGAAAAATAACCCGCATGGGTATCGTGTGCAGAAATTGCTTTCAGGTAGCGGATGTAATCATCCTCGCCCAGCGAAAGCTGCATCTGGCCGACAATATCCTCGTACTCCTGCTCAAACATCTCTGCATAAATACCGTTGTAAGGCTGGCCTGCGGCATCGTAGCACTTGTACTTGTCCACCTCGTCAATAAAGAACAGGCTCAGCACTTTAATGCCCTTGTGGAACAGCTGGCGTTCCCGCTCAAGATGCGAAAGGATCGTTTCCCGAATCTGGATGCGGCGCAGCTGGTCCTCGTCCACCTTGCCGACCACATCTCCGGCAAACAATCGGACACCATTCAGAAATTCAATGTGGTTATCACGGCCATCAATCTCTTTCACCACATAGCCATCCTTATATTCGTCCAGATTGCCGGAGTGGTCATAGAGGTTGAATTTCAGCCCAACGGTGCGCGTTACCTTGCGCAGGCCGGATTTTCCCTTGCAGTCGAACTGGATCGTTGCCGTAGGGTCTGCCTTGGAAAGATTGATGCTTTCCAGATAGACAAACCCATCCGTAGCGGTACTGCCGGATTCCGTAATGCCTTTGACCACGATTTTCTTGACCAGACGCTTATTATATGCTTCCATTGCATCCAGCCGGTAGACCATGTTGTAGATGCTGTCCGCGCGGTGGGTAGCCGAGTAGCGCAGGGTGATCATCGGGTTGAACTCTTTCATCCGTTCTTTGGTCTGCTTGCCCTCCACCGACTGCGGTTCATCAATAATCAGGATCGGGTTCGTCTTTGCAATAATGTCAATGGGTCGACGGGAACGGAACTCGTCCAGCTTCATATAAATACGGCGGGCATCTTTGCCTTTGGCATTGAAAGCCTGCGAATTGATGATCATGACATTGATGGAACTATCCGAGGCAAAGCGGTCGATTTCCGTCAACTGTGCGGAGTTGTAGATAAAGAAGCGAATCTTCTTGCCGTACTCTTCTGCAAAGTGATCCTGTGTGACCTCAAACGATTTATACACACCCTCACGAATGGCAACACTGGGCACGACCACGATAAACTTACTCCAGCCGTAATGCTTGTTCAGCTCATACATGGTCTTGATATAGGTGTAGGTTTTGCCGACACCTGTTTCCATCTCAATGGTAAGGTTATAGTGTCCCTCCAACTGCTTGGATGGCTCTATCTGGTTGGTGCGCTGGATTTTTTGCAGGTGTTCCAAAATAATACTGTCGTTCAGCTCTGGTACAATCTGTTCATTGCGCCAGCCTGTGAAGCTTGTTTCCATATCAGTCTGGTAAATGTCGCTGCCGTTGTCGATGCGGTAATTCGTAGTCAGGTAGGGCTGGCCCGCAAAGACGTCCACCACGGCTTTTGCGGCATCTGCCTGAAATTTCTGGTGTTTGAATTGAAGTTTCATCTGCTATTCTCCCTCAAATCACCTTGACATCGGTATCCGGCGCATACAGCTTGAAAATTTCAAACACGTTGATCTTTTCAGGGCTGCTGGCAAAGGAAGAATCCCGGAACACTGCACGGCGCGGCTTGCGCTTGGCGATTTCCTTGATAACATTTTCCGGCACATTGCTGTCAAAGCAGGCAATCAGGGCATCGGGAACATTCAGCGCAGCATCGCCGGGTGCGTAGGTATGGACAGTGCAGTTGTCGATTTTCTCAGACCGATACGGCATGGACAGCGGCAGTCCCCAATCCAGCAGACAGCCAAACAGCAAATCAAGGTCGGTGCGGTCCTCCTTGATGTTGCTTTCCAGCTCTTCGAGGTTGGTCTGAGAGTATTCGTCAGCAGAATAATAGACGTCCTTCATATTGGTATCGTCCAGCTTGAAAACACGGAAGCCCACATCGGGATTCTTGCTGATATCCACCATTTCAATCGGCGGCCTTCCATCTCCCGCGTCAATCGTTTTTACAATTTTAGCAGTGGTATCATCGCCCGGCTTAGAGCCATCCATGCGGTTCAGCGGGACACATTTCCAGCAATCATCTTCCTGTTTGATTTTTTCGCCAGCTCTGCGGATACGCTCTTTGCCAATATCACAAATGGTTTTATAGCCAGCTTTGTAGGCTTCGCTCTTTTCATCGCAAGGCTCAGGCAACTGCACCATAATAAATTTTCGACGGATGCCATCTGTTGCATTCAGTTTCATTACGGCATGGGCAGTAGTAGCAGAGCCGGAAAAGAAATCAAGAACGATTTCCTCATCTGAAGAATCTATCATTTTCAACATTTGTTGTATTAAGAAAACAGGCTTTGCATAATCAAATGCGCCACTGGTGCCCAAAAGTTCCTTTATTTCAATTGTACCATTTTGATAGTTTAGCTCGCTTTCCTCCCATATTGATTTTGCTTTTGTGCGGCGTCCTGATTCGCGTTCTAAATAATCTTTTTGAAAGATATCCCAAACCTGTTGATTTCCACGCCTCACTTTCTTTGCAAGCAGTTGTCCTGAACATGTCTCCACTTTCTCTTTGTTCCACCGCCATGTGCCATCTTCCATAGTTGTTGGCTGAACCGGAAGTGCTTCTTCTGAATAAAGAGGCGATTTAATTGTAGAAACCGTAGAATCCTGGGGATTGATATACAGGGGATAGTATAAATTAGGGCGTTCGCTTCTTCTCCAAAATCCGCCACGCATTCTTAATCCCAATAGTCGATATGCACCGGTGCCATCTCTATATTTGTATTCTGAAGTCATATTTGCAGAAAGTGGATGCCCAATAATATTAGTTTCCCATTTATTTTTTGCATAAATTAAAAGGTACTCATGAAGACTTGCAATTTCAGATGTTGACATTGACCCGCGGGGGTTGCTTTTGACAACAATTGTCCCAATATGGTTTATACTGCTAAAAACTTCATCGCAAATCTTTGTCAAATTCTCAACTTCGTGCTCATCAATGCTAATAAAAATAACGCCGTCATCCGTCAACAGATTCCGCGCCAGCACCAGCCGCGAATACATCATACTGCACCAGTCGGAGTGAAACCGTCCGTTGCTGTCATTGTTCTTGAACAGCCGATTCTCGTCCTCGTCATACATCCCCATCTGACGGTTTTCTTCGTCCTGCGAACGCATGAAATCATCTGCATAGATAAAATCGTTGCCCGTATTATACGGTGGGTCAATATAAATCATTTTGACCTTGCCCAGATAGCTCTCCTGCAGCAGCTTGAGCACTTCCAGATTGTCGCCTTCAATGTAGAGATTCTCGGTATCATCCCAGTTTTTGCTTTCTGCCGGGCAGGGGCGCAGGGTCTTGCGGATGGGCTTGTTAGCTTCCACAATGGAGGCCTTTTTGCCCACCCATGTAAACTCGTATGCTTCATCTCCGTCTACAACGTCCGGCGAGAGCATCTGCTTCAGCAGTTCAAAGTTGATACCGCGCTTGTAAACCTTGTGGTCGGGGGTGCTTTTCTCCTCGTCCAGCATTTCCGTGATGCAGTTGGGGAAGAGCGCGGCAATTTTATCAATGTTCTGGGCTGTCAGGTTGGGGGTCTGCATTTTCAGCTTATACATGCGTATTTTCCTCTTCGCTCTCTAATTGTAGATATGCATCACCATCTCTCAAATTATCTGGTGGTGGCTCTTTGCCGGAATATATTCTTGGTATTTCATCAACTTGTTTTTGAAGTTCCTTCAAATCCAACGTTGTTGCAGCTAAATTGTCCACTATATTTTTGAGCTCCTCTTGAGTTGTTTCCTTTGCGATTTTTATAACAGCGTAGGTATCAACGCCATTGTTCACAATGAGCGTTTCTGCTTGAGTTATTTTGCTATTTGTAATACACTTTGCAGCAATTTTATTAGCTTTAGAAAGATTCAAGCATCCAATAATACCAACAACAGCACCCACTACCCCAACTATTAAACTCCAAATTCCAATCCAATCAGAAAAACTCATCCCAGTACCTCCATTTTATCTTACAGCTAAGTCGTTTTCCGCACTGTTTCTATCAGATGTTTTTGAAATTGCTTTCAAACTATTTGTAAATTCATCAAGAAGATATAGGACTTGTGCTTCATCAGGAGCCAAATCTAAAAAATTTACAATTTTATCTTTTAGTTCAAGCATACTTTGTCTACAATTAGCATCTCCATTGAGGACAGCACCCATTTTCTGAGTATCCACTGCACACCGATGGTACTTGGGATTTCCAAAAGCAAAATCTGGAGTATAGATGTTCGTGTAATCGCACTGGGCAACCCAAGCCGCACCCAATTCATTCATGCAGGCAGGGCTTTCCAAGTAATCATTAGACCACAATATAATCATAAATATTTCTCGATTAATGTTTTTCCTGAGATAATTGAATATATTTTGATCCAATGGAATTTTATGAAGCGGATGTGAACTATAAATAAGTTGTTCTCTCTTTACACCTAAACCCATAATAAATTTTTCCAGAATATCCCCATAAGTCTTATCAGAGGAGCAATGACTCAAAAAGATGATTGGCTCCGTTGAATCAGGTGTATCTTCATTTCCGATAGCAGTTGATTTAGGGGCAACTTCTGATTCGGAAATTTTTTGGATTGACAAATGTATTAGTTCCGCAACACGTAGGTGTTCATCTTTGTGAAAAACATAGCTATTGCTGTAAATTTTAGACAGGTTTTTCTGATACCAGTTATCCATTTCTCCAAGACAATAAAGTGCACGTTCTTTATCATAATTGGTTAGGGCTTGCTTCAATGATGGTAAAAGCATCGTTGCATGGCATTCACTAGAATAACTTGTAAGTGTAGTTTCAATTCCCGGAAATTCCATTAATAGCTGGTCATAAACATTCATGATATTCCTCCTATATTCTTTAGATTCTTTTTTAATCGTGTTAATTCCGCATTCATCTCTACCTGACGATTGAACTGTTTTTCTTTCCGAATCTTATTCTCCAATGCCGCAATCTGCTTTTGCAGTTTTTCACGTTCCGCAGAGCGTTGGATGTTCTCCGCAATGCTGTATGCGGCATCCCAGCTCTCACCCCCCGCATTCGACTGACTAAAGCGAAAATTAACTTTCAATGACAAGATACAATAATTCATTTTAATGATACTCTAATCAGGTTGGAAAATCAATCGTTGCTCAGGCAGAAAAAGCTCAGCAGGCACTAAACGGATAAAAAGTTTTGAATTTGGCCTTCAAATAAGGTATAATGAATTTACAAACGCTAAAGATTAAGAAGCGAGCAGGTGATACCATGCCTTTTCCCCTCGACCATTACATTGAAGCCTCTCATGTTGATTACAAGGAACGTCTTGAAGAGAAAAAGCCGCGCAGCTGGCTGAAATCCGTGTCGGCATTTGCCAATACTGAGGGCGGACACCTGATTTTTGGCGTAAAGAATGAGCCGCGCGAGGTCGTAGGATTGGAAAATCCGCAGGCTGTGGTAAGCAGATTGACGGAACTTATCAAGGTTCGCATTGACCCTACACCGCGCTATCGGGTGCGGGAGGTCGAAATAGAGGGCAAGTCCTGCGTTGATCTGGAAGTACAGGACGGTCCGGCGTATCCATATTATTATGCCTTTGACGGTTCCCATACGGCCTATGTGCGGCATGGCGACCAGTCCGAAGAAGCCACTTCACGGGAACTGAACGAATTGATTTTGCAGGGCATGAACCAGACCTTTGATGCCCTGCCCAGTTCTTATCGAGTGGGTGATGTCAGTTTTACACTGTTGGCCGCAACGTTTAAGAATCTGAAAAAAGAGGATTTCGACCTCGAAAAAGACTTGCCATCCGCAGGATTGGTAACAGACGATGGACAGATTACGAATGGCGGCCTGCTGCTTTGCGATCAGGGCGTTCTGAAACAATCCCGTATTTTCTGCACCCGCTGGAAAGGCAACTACAAGGGCAGCATTGAAGAAGATGCTCTGGATGATAAGGAATTTCAAGGTGCAAGTCTAATCACGCTGCTGCAAAATGCGGAAGATTTTGTCCGCAACAACAGCAAGAATCCCTGGAGTATCCGTGGTATGACCCGTGAAGAACGCAGTGACTACCCTTATAAAGCCGTTCGTGAGGTGCTGGTCAATGCGCTGATCCATCGGAATTATCAGATTCTTGGTTCGGAGATTCATGTGGAAGTGTTCGATGATCGACTGGAGATCACTTCACCGGGCGGCATGATGAATGGCCGCAGGGTGCAGGATATGGATATCCGGCACATTCCGTCTATGCGGCGCAATCAGGTGATCTCGGATGTGTTCTCGCGGCTTGGCTTTATGGAGCGCCGTGGCAGCGGCATTGACCGCATCCTGAACTCTTATGTGGAAGTAGCCCAGAAGCCGACTTTCTACTCAGATTCGGATTTCTTTATCGTCACACTGCCGAATAGAAGTGTAGCGACTCCGGCACAGATCAGTATGGAAAGTGTGGCAAGTGGTGCGGAAAGTGCGGAAACCTCTGCGGAAAGTGCGGAAACTTCTACAGTGCTCCACGGAATGAGTACGGATGCAGAAGTGAGTGAACTTTGCGAAAGGCTGAATGGCACGAGACTAACTGCAAGTACAAAAGAGCGGACGCTTGAACTTTTCAAGAGATATCGGTATCAATATCAGTTCCGCAGCATAAACGTTGCACAGCTATATGGCGTTCAGAAATCTCGTGCATCCTCTATTATCAAGAATCTTATCAAGCATGGATTGGTGACGTCACCAGAATATGGCGTATACCAATTTGTGAAGAAGTAACACCGCTATCAACAGGTGGTTTTTGAAAACCAAGCGATGAGGCTGTTACAGCCCATGGAACGTCTTAATATAATTTGAATTATCATAATCGAAATTATATTAACCGCTTGCGCAGAAATGCCCACTCCCCTGAGAACTCCTCAGACGAGTGGGCATTCTTCTTTCCGTGTATCAAATTTACCTTTGTGGTCACTCAAATCGCCACCAAGTCATGGATCAAAAATCATCATTTTTTATTTGTCCCAGAGTAAGTGCACGGTTTCTGCACTGTTTTTGCACGGTTTCAAGGGATGCAATGGGTACTCTGACTTGCAAAATACGGCAAAGGATGCAGAAATTACCTAGCAGAAAACCACGATGCTTTGCACAAAAACAACGAAAGCTCGAAACTTCTAAAATCAGAGTGTTCTGCCCGGTGGGCTCTTTTAATCAGAGGGCCAGGGATTCGAGCTCCCTCGAGCGCACCAAAATCCAACGAAGAATCGTAAGATTCCTCGTGGGATTTTCCATTTTCTGGGGCTCTGCACACTTTTGCACACCGGCGGGAAGTTCAAATTTTGTCAACCTGCCCAAAATACGCCCTGAAAAGTTTACTTGACGTGATTTTCAAATCAATATATAATTGGGTTAGAAACCAATTATAGAAAAGGATGATTTCCAATGGCGCGCAGATACGACAGCAAAGAAGCAAAACGGCGGATACTGACCGCCTGTGTCCGGCTTTTTCTGGAAAAAGGCTACACGAACACCAAGGTGGCAGAAATTTTAAAGGAAGCAGATGTTTCTGCCGGGTCGTTCCAGAATATTTTCCGCACCAAGGACGGTGTGCTGACCGAGCTGATCGGCATGATGTTCAGCAGGCAGTTCGGCGCGGTAAGGCCGCTGGCGGCAAACGCCCCCTCGCCGGTGTACCTCTACGCGGTGGAAACGGCTTTGCAGCTGGCGATGACCGAGCTGAGCGAGAATCTGCGGGATATCTATGTGGAAGCGTACACCTTCCCCGCCACGGCGGAGATCATCCACCGCAGTACCACGGCCGAGCTGCAGGCGGCGTTCAGCGCGTATCTGCCCGGGTGCGCCGAGTGCGATTTCTACGAGATGGAGCTGGGCACGGCTGGCATGATGCGCGGCTACATGGCACGGCGGTGCGACCCCTACTTTACGCTGGAGCGCAAAATACGGCGGTTCCTGAGCATGAGCCTGAGTGCGCTGCAGGTCCCCGCGCAGGAGCGCGAGCAGGTCATCGCTTTTGTGGCGGAGATCGATATGCTTGCCCAGGCGCGGAAGGTGGTAGATGCCGTGCTTGCATCGCTGTCCGTGCAATTTGATCTGAAAGGATAACAAGGTTTGATGACAAGGAGGGAGTAACATGAAAAAATGGCTGATCGGGTGTTTGACGGTGCTGGCAATGGTGTGCCTGATACCGGGGATCGTGTTAAACGTTAAAGCGGCAGAAACAGTCCAGAGGCGCTGCGCCCGCTGTGGGAGTATGGAGACACGTGAGATCCTCGGATACAGAAAATATGATTCGACCTCTCATAGGGTTTATGTAACTGAATGCCCGAACTGCCACAACGATGGCAATGTTTCGTATTTACAGGTACATACCGGCGGTACCCAAGGTCCCACCTGCACCGAGGGCAAAATCTGTGAAGATTGCGGCGCGGAATACGATATTCCCGGTCACAAATGGATAACTCCGGCGAACTCCTCCCTTGGCAACGGCACGCACCGCATCATTTGCTTGCGCTGCGGCTTAAATGGTACCGCAAGCTGCAGCGGCGGCTACGCGACCTGCACCAGTCCGGGAGTGTGCGCCGCTTGCGGAGGGAGTTACTACGGCGGTCACGACTTGGTGCAGCACGCAGCAAAAGCCCCCACCTGTACGGAAATCGGCTGGGACGCTTACGACACCTGCTCCCGCTTCGGCTGCAACTATACCACCCGCAAAGAGCTGCCCGCACTGAAACATGACTTGAAGCAGCACGCAGCAAAAGCCCCTACCTGTACGAAACCCGGCTGGAACGCTTACGAAACCTGTTCCCGTTGTGACTATACCACCTATACAGAGCTGACCGCACTGAACCATGATCTGGTGCAGCACGAAGCGCAAGCCGCCACCTGTACGAAACCCGGCTGGAACGCCTACGAAACCTGTTCCCGCTCCGGCTGCAACTATACCACTTATCAAGAAATCCCCGCACTGAAACATGACTTGGTGCATCATGACGCGCAAGCCGCCACCTGTACGGAAATTGGCTGGAATGCCTACGATACCTGCAAAAACTGCGACTATACCACCTATGCAGAGGTGCCCGCGCTGAACCATGCTCTGGTGCATCACGACGCGCAAGCCCCCACCTGTACGGAAAAGGGCTGGAACGCTTTCGACACCTGCAACAACTGCAACTATACCACCTATGCGGAACTGCCTGCGCTGAATCATGATTATCAGGCTGTTACCGTAGAGCCTACCTGTGAAACAGACGGCTATACTGTTTTTACCTGCTCCCGCTGCAAAGACAGCTACACCGCAGACCCGACCGATAAGCTGGGACACCAGTTCGGTGCATGGTCCCCGAACGGAACCGGCTCTCAGAGCGCCGGTTGCCTGCGGCAGGGCTGCGTGCACACCGGCAGCACGGATTGCCGGAAGTTCACTTTCCGCACTGCGGAAGGCGAAACGCTGACCTTCTGCCCCGTGTGCGGGCAGGCAGAAAACGCCGCGCAACTGGAAAAGATCGAAGCCGCAACGGCGTGGACTATCAGCGGCAGTCTTTCTGCGGAGGATGTGACCGCACGGACGAACGGGGAATACCTGAGTGTGGCCTTTGAGACTGCCGGCAGCCTGACGCAGCCCACCGGCCGGGTAAGGCTCGCGCTGCCCGCCGGACTGCTGGAAGGCAAAAAGCTTGTGCGCATTGCCCCGGACGGCACGCAGACCGAGCTGCCTTTTGAAGCAAAGAACGGCAAACTTATCTTTACGCTGGATTTTGCAAACAGCGAGCTGCCCGTAATGCTCTTCCGCCTGCTCCCCCAGACCGCCGCCCTCTGAGCGCTTTTACAGCGCACAAACGATAGACCGCAAAATGCCCGCCCACCTGTGGGAAACCACGGTGGGCGGGCATTCTTTTATGTTATGGTTATGTGCGTTTTGCCCTCAGCCGCACACGCTGCCATCCGGGGCAAAGAACTGCACGTGCTTTTGCCACTGGGTAGGGCTGATGGTGCGGCGGTAGCAGTCGGTCAGGGCTTCCACTGCAGTCTCCGGGGCAAGGGACGCGCAGCCCGGGCAGTCCAGCACCAGAATGCGGAACCACGCGTCAAAAAGATGCTCGGTGTAGTGGGTGTCCCACGCGCCGCAGCGGGCGTAAAAGCCCAGCCGCCGCACTGCCATGGCTGCGTCCTCGGCCTTTTCCGGCATTTCGGCTTCAATTAAAATGGCCTCGGCGGTGTCCTCGTGGGCGGGCAGCTGCGCCAGCAGCTGCGCCCCAATGCCGTGGGCGCGGTAGGCGGGCACTACGGCAAAATAATCCAGCTGGCTCATCCGGCAGCCCTCGGGACGCACCATCAGCAGATAGGCGGCAAGGGTGTCCCCGTCAAACACGCCCCATGTGTGGGCAGTGCCATCCGCTTCACTGTTCAGGATCATGCTCAGGGGCTTCAGCTCCCCGGCAGGAAAGTCCCGGCGCATCTCGTTCAGATACACATCGGTCAGCTCCGGGCCGGTGAGCAGCCGCCAGATAAACGCAGGCTCTCTCATACGATCCGGTTTCCTTTCTGGATGACAGCCTTGATGTTCAGCTCCTTGTCCGCAAGGATCACGTTGCCGTAGCGTCCGGCGGCAAGGCTGCCGTAGTCGTTGTCCACGCCAATGCTCTTGGCGGGGGTCTCGCTGGCGGCGCGGACGGCGCTTTCCAGCGGCACGTTCATCTCCAGCACGGCGCGCTTCATGCAGTCGTACAGACAGGTGTTGCTGCCCGCAATGGTGTCCGGGTGCTCGGTCAGGGTGGCGCGGGGTCCCTTGACCGTGATGGCCTGTCCGCCCAGACTGTATTGGCCGTCCGGCAGGCCGCAGGACATGGCGCTGTCCGCGATCAGGCAGACGCGGTCGTCCCCGAAGGTGTTGAAGGTGAACCGCACCATGGCGGGGTGAATATGCACGTTATCGGTGATGAGCTCCACCTCGGCATCGTGCTCCATGGCTGCAATGATAGGGCCGGGCGCACGGTGGGTGATGCCGGGCATGGCGTTATACAGGTGGGTCATGTGGGTGGCACCGGCTTCAAAGGCCTTGACGGCGGTGTCGTAGTCGGTGCAGGTATGGGCGATGGAGATGCGCACCTCGTTATGGCACTCCTTGATAAAGTCCAGATTGCCCGGCTCTTCGGGTGCAACGTCCACCAGCTTGATCAGACCGCCCGCACGCTTTTGCAAACGGCGGAACATGGCGGCGTCTGCGCCCTGCACATACTCCGGGTTCTGTGCGCCCACCTTTTTGGGGCTGATGAAGGGGCCTTCCATGTTGATGCCCACAAGGTCGGCACCCTTGCCGTTTTTATGGGCGGCAGCGGCGTCCATTACCTTGTTCAGGATCTCCTCGGGGTAGGTCATGGTGGCGGGGCAGATGGCAAGCACACCCTTGCTGGCCTCAAAATCCGCCAGCGTCTGGATGGCCTCCTCGGTGCCATCGCAGAAATCCTTGCCCATCGCCCCGTGGAAGTGGATATCCACAAGACCCGGCAGGGCGTACAGCCCCTCGGCGTCCAGCACCTCTTCGCCCTCTTCCGGGGCGGCAAAGGGCACGATGCGGCCATCGCGGATGATGATGGTGCCGCGCTCAAAGGTGTGGCGCGGGGTATAGACCAGTGCATTCTGAAGGATCATACAAAACACCTCGTTCTTTCCTTGAAGCCGTTTTCATAAGCATTGCACACCGCCCGAACGGTCTTTTTGCTCGCATACTGCGTTGCTTTCCCTTGCGATCCACCAAGGATTGCTGCGGAAAATCGCCTTGTCTGCGGACAAAAATCCTCGTCGTTCGGCGCACCCCGCTTACGAAAACAGCTTTTTGCTTTTCACCCAGTATAGCACGCCGGGTGTTTTTACAAAAGTCCTTTTGTGTGAACATTGTACCGCTGTGTACAAAAAGCGAGCCGCCGGGAGGGGGCGCTGTGCACCCCGCCCCTGGCGGCCCGGTTCATACTGCAAAATCAACCAGACTTTTGCAGTTCATTCTTTTCAGAAGTGCAGGATCACAGCATCTTCTTCAGCTCGTCGTACACGAACTGCACCTTGGTGCCGATGATGACCTGGCAAGCGTTCTTGCTGGGACGGATAACACCGGCAGCACCGGCAGCCTTGACAGCCTTCTCGTCGACCTTGGCGTTATCCTTCACCTCAAAACGCAGACGGGTTGCGCAGTAACCAACGTCCTTCACGTTCTCCTTGCCGCCGATAGCAGCCAGAACAGCAGAAGCGACTTCGGTGTAGTTGTTGTTAGCCAGAACGACCTTCTTCTCAGCTTCCTCGTCGTCATCCTCACGGCCGGGGGTCTTCAGGTCGAACTTGGTGATAGCGAAGTAGAACACGAAGTAGAACACCAGGAATGCTGCGATGCCCAGAGGAATGATCATCCAGGTCTTAGCAGCTGCGGGCAGGGATGCAGAGAAGATCAGGTCGGTAGCACCTGCGGAGAAGCAGAAGCCAGCACGGAAACCGGTGTAGTAGGTGATGATGGTGAAGATGCCGTACAGAGCGGAGTACACAACGTACAGC
>OGUO01001574.1_pt1 | contig 15015 bp, 18 predicted proteins | sample 1553641 | NCBI WGS metagenome assembly OGUO01 (sample SAMEA2579980, study PRJEB22360) | human gut metagenome | biome: human gut; feature: human-associated habitat; material: faeces | place: Denmark | collected 2008/2010 | reverse complement strand
TGCGTTGGCAACTCCTTCCTTATTATATGTGCCGATAATCAGCACAGGCTGTGGTGCAAACCACGGCTTTGGTGCAAAACTTTTCATATACTTCGTACTTTATATTGTTATTATTTTAAATGTCCTTGTTGAATCATTTGCAGGTTCTCTGCAGTTTGTCTGAGTCTTACTATATATATGATCATTTGATATTACTTCTAATGTCTGGATTTGGCTCTGGTTCCGCAGCCATCATTGGCTGTTCCTCAGGAAGTATGTATCTACTGCTGATGTGGAGACCAGAATCATTGTTCGCTTCTATCTCACCACGCAGTCGTTCTTTCAATTTGGTGTTTCTGTTGATTACCGTCAGATTACGTATTGCATAAGCGAGAGCTTTGGGCTGGCCGATAAGCACACAGATTTTTTTAGCTCTCGTAATGCCTGTATAGATGAGGTTGCGCTGAAGCATCACAAAATGAGTCATCAAAACTGGGATTACCACGATCGGATATTCTGAACCTTGCGATTTATGAATGGTAGAAGCATAGGCCAATGTTAGCTCATCAAGCTCCGTTGCTTCATATTCCACCAGATTGTTGTCAAAGTTGACACATAGTGTGCGGTCTTCTATGTTGACTTTTTCTACAGTTCCGATGTCACCATTGTACACATTCTTGTCGTAATTGTTACGTATTTGCATCACACGGTCGCCCAACTTATAGGTTGTACCACCACGGCTTATGCCCAATGTAGTTGTATTGAGTGCTTGCTGTAGCATCATGTTCAGGTTGGCTGCACCTACCACACTTCTTTGCATCGGCGTAAGTACCTGGATGTTGCTTAAAGGCTGATTGTAAGCCTTTGGCAAGCGATACTTCACAAGTTTTACTATTTCTTCAGCCACTTGTTCCGGGTCTTCATTTTTGATGAAGAAGAAGTCGGTCTGCTTGCCGTTGCTCGTATCTGGATAATGCCCTTGGTTGATGGCATGGGCACTCATGACGATTCTACTGGATTGAGCTTGCCGGAAGATGCGGGTTAGTCGAACTACGGGAATCTTCTCGGAGTCAATAATGTCACGCAAAACATTGCCAGCTCCAACACTTGGCAACTGCTCAATATCACCCACAAGCACTAAGCGCATGTGTTCGGGAATAGCCTTCATTAGATTATACATCAATATGATGTCAATCATAGAACACTCATCCACAATCAGCGCATCACCTTCCAGTGGGTTCTCCTCATTTCGTTTGTAACCATCTTGTGGATTAAACTCCAATAGTCTATGAATGGTCTTGGCTTCCATATTGGTAGCTTCGCTCATTCGCTTGGACGCACGGCCAGTAGGTGCTGCAAGCAAAATCCTCATTCCTGCCGTTTTATACGCAGCAATGATACCTTGCGTAGTTGTGGTCTTACCTGTACCAGGACCGCCAGTCAGTACCATCACTTTCGAGCGGATCGCTTGTTGGATGGCAGCAATCTGAACCTCGTCATATTCTATACCAGAGGCCTTTTCAATCGCTTTAATATCAGCCTTCAATCCGAGGTTATTTGCTCCTTGACTATTTATTAAGGTCAAGAGTTTCTTTGCCGTTCCACGTTCAGAATGATAGAATGGAGGCAGATATATAGCTTCATTCTCACGGATGAGATCTTCCGAAGCAATCATCTCTGAAATGGCTTGTCTGATGGGTTCTTCGTCTGCTTCAAGCAGTTTCTTGGCTGCTTCTATTAGCTGCTCTTCTATAGCATATACATGTCCTTCGTTGGAAAGTTCATTCAATGTATAACCTATACCACTTTTGCAACGTCTCAAATCGTTTTTCTCGTAACCCATCTTAGAGGCAATACCATCAGCGGTTTTGAATCCGATGCCCCAAATATCATCTGCAAGGCGATAAGGATTCTCTTTCACGTTGTCGATGCTTTCCTTGCCGTACTGGCGATATATTTTGGCGGCATAAGCGGTACTTACTCCGTATTGTTGCAGAAAAATCATTACATTCTTGATGTCCTTCTGTTTCTCCCAACTGTCTCGGATTTTCTCAACACGCTTCTTACCGATGCCAGCCACTTCATATAGTCGTTCGATGTCATCTTCAATTACCTCAATGGTATCAGTACCGAACCTCTCAACTATCAGATGAGCATACTTCGGACCAATGCCTTTCACCAGTCCGCTTCCTAAATATTTCTCTATGCCATATACAGTTGCAGGCATCACTTCTTCCCACGTTTCGCATACGAATTGACGTCCGTATCGTTTATCTACTTTCCAGTCACCATTACACAATAGTACAGCCCCCACTGGTACATCCAGCAGGTTGCCCACCAAGGTAACAAGGTCTGAATAATCCTTGACCTTAACCCTCATCACGGAATATCCATTCTCTTGATTTTGGTAGGTAATATGTTCTACTACGCAACGTATCTTTATCATTTATTTTATGTCTATCTCTGTGAAACGATTGAAAGTTTGCCGAAAACTCCATCAGCATTTTCTGGGCAAGGGGAGCGTACCAGGTCTTCACCTCCTGCTCAGTAGGCGTATGACCGCCAGGGAAATGGAAGGCTTGGTTGTAGTGCTTCAGGAAGAGAGGGGAGAAGTGAGCCAGGGTGTCCTGCTCACCGAAAAGTCCCCACACACGATCCTTATAATAGGGGTTGCAATGGTCGAACTGCACGGCTTCCAGTTCCGCAAACTCCCCAATCAGCGCCTCGTCAATCACAAGTTTCTGATTACCGTTCCTTCTCGGTGCCTTGTATTCATGCTCGCCGATTCGCTCCTTCAGAAACTCCGTCATCATGAAATACGGATTGCCGAGCAGGGCAGGAATGCCCACCACCGGAGCCAGCATCTGGGCGAGGAAAGAGCCGCAGCTGTTGCCCAGAAGCAAGTCGGGCTGTTCCCGGTCGATGATGGAGCGAATCTCCTTCAGTGCCTCCTTTGGGTGCAAAGGGATGTCAGGAGTCAGCACCACCGCCGTCCCCTCAAACGCCTCTTTCAAGGCTCTCGCCATCGGACAACTGCCCGTGGCGAAGAATCCGTGTAGGAATAATATCTTCTTCATGCTCTAATCTTCAATGTCTTGTTTACTTTGTGTCTCTTCTCTTGATTGGTCCGGAGTGGTTGCCTCTGTTGAGCTTGATTCCGTGCTTGTTGAGAATGCGGAATACGGAACTTCTGCTTCTGAATCCGCTGGCTCTCCAGATTTCATCAATCGGATGTCCTGCAACATAGAGGTTCACTACAGTCTTCTCTCTGTCGAGCTTCTGCATCTTGCTGGCAGAAACAGGAGGCAGGGACACAATCATCTTCTCCTGCAGCTTGATTACATGCTCTGCTGATTTCCTGAGAGCAAGGACTTCGTCGGGCAGGGAACCCATCATTACTAACACGTCAGATGGCTTGGTTTCCGGAAACAGGATGTTACTGGAGTCAATCCGGTCGTGGATGCTGATGATGCGAATGACCTTGACCCGGCAGAATTCCAGGAATATTGCCAGTTCACGACTGCCACGCAAGGCGTTGGAAAATTTCGGAATCACCAGTTCATCGCCTCTTTGCAACGCTGCCATCAGTTGTTTCCACAGCGGTCTGTGGCGTTCGTTATCATCACTTTCCTCGATGATTCTTACACAACCGAACTCGTTCATCCATTTGCGGTCTTCTTCCAGTTTGTCATACTGGGATGTAGCCATGATGTAGCCTACTTTTGCCATATCAAAATGTTTTATTGACTGATAACTTGATAGTTATGCACCTTTTTACGGCAGGATAACACCTGCTCAGGCACGATTCTTCTGCAAAGATACAAATTATATTCAGAAATGGATTCATACTATTTGGTTTTGTTGGGTCAGCAGACTGGATTTAACCTAATTTATAAAATTAGGAGCACTCCTGCAAGAATCATACTGCAAAGAGTATGAAACATAAAATAACATAAAGTCTGATTGTAGTGTCGTTAATGTGGAATTTTATCTGTATCTTTGCACGCAAAAATTTTCAATTACATGCCAATGGATAATAGGAATACAGTACAGTTGAACAGTTTTGTCGGTTGCCTCGGTAACTCTTCTGCAACAGGTCTCAAAAACCAAATGAAAGAAAGTAAAGCAAGTGAAAGAAAAACAACTCAGCAGAGTTTATTCTTTCACTTGCTTTTTTTATGTGCCTTACTCATGATCACCTCCTGCAGTGGAAGTCGTCAATATGATTTCAAGTCTTCTGAAGATGCCTTGAAACAATACCAGGCTTTCTTTCAGACAATAAAAGGGCATTCAGACTCTGATTCAGAGCAGCTTGCAGGTTTCATCAACCAGTGGCACGAGTATGGCGACACCGTCTTGAACTTCATCAGGAAGGATCCTTCGTTCAATGCGCACAGTGGACTTTCCATGAAGTATGATCTGATTTCAGACTCCATCCGCACAGAACTTCTGGCGATGACTGGCAACTGCACTTTGAGTGATGTGGCTTATGTGAAGCTCCACACCTCTTTATATAAGGACAACAAGGAACTCGGCTCTTTGAAGGAAAATGCCTTAAAGTTCTTCGCCACCTTGGACAAATCGCCAGCCTATGACCTGGAAGTTCATAGAGCCTTGGCCAACTACTCCAAGTTCCTGCTGAGCACTAAGTCGCATGGCATCAAGTCAAGAAAGGAACTCGTGGCGTTCCTGCATGAAGAAGACCGCCATTTCCGCACGTTCCTCGCCCATATCGACGAATGCTCATCCATCGGAATGACGGAAATCACGAACCATACGGCAGACATCTGCTCTGCCATCTACAAGTCTGCTTCCAGGAACAAGCTCCCTGCTTCTGAGACCCTCGTTCTCATGTCGATGCGAACAGACCGCCGTCTGATTCTCAACGCCCAAGTTTGCCGTGACGCTTTGAAGCGAGGAAAAATCAAAGATGCCATCCAAGCCAATGCCTATCTCTGGATGATATTGCAGCCTTATCTCTCGATGGATGCGCTTGCCATTACCATGCTCACCCCGGAGCAGGCTCAGCTGATGACGGACATCGCCAAGGATTATCCTGCCATCATTACGAGACTTGAAGGCAAGCACCTTGTCAACAAGGAAGTGTCCAACAAGATTCCAGTCCAGCTGATGCGTCTTTACATATCAACCCTCTAATCTTTCATTATCATGTTACAGGAAGCTATCTACAAATTCAAGGCATCCGGCCCCATGCTGTTGCCAGAGCTGATTGACAATTATTGGATTGGCGAGATAAAGGCATATGAAGATTATGCCATTCTTCCCTACGAAGTTCATATCCCACAGCCTATAGACAAGGTGATTGATATGTTCGAAATGAATGCCGACCTTGCCATTCTCTACCATCTGGAGCCATCAGTCCATACGGTGTTCGGACATGAATGCTGCGCCTACTGCTATCCGGTCACCGAAAGGATGTTCAAGATCAACTGCAAGACTTCCGCCGATGGACTCATCCACGAGTTGAATGTGACAATCTACAACTCCATCGAACTCATGTCGGCAGATCTTTTCGAAGACCTCCGTCTGCACGAGCGTCGTGGCACGTTCAAGGCAAAGCGAGAACACGTACAGATCATGAATGATTTCAACTGCGGTCTCTAGATGAACAAACAGACGTATTACCTGATTGCAGACATCATACAAAGATACAGAACATGGATAATAGTTAAAGATACGGAACTGCTGGTAGAGATGAGAATCCTGCAGGATGGGGTGTTGAAGACCCTGTTTTACAAGGGACTCTCGCTCCAGAGTTACAGGGATCATTACTCTTTCAGAAAGAAGCGAACCTGGAAAATCAATGAATACGACTTGAACCAGGGTCTGGCAGCTCTTTGTAAAAAAGATCCAAGCGCCAAGGGTAGAGTAGAGAAGGGCACTCTCACCCGGCGTGATGTCGAATACATTATAGAGAAAGCATCCTTCGGAATCATCAAACTTGAATTAAGCGATTATGAGTACTAAACGAAAAGTATATACATTCTATATAATAGCCATCCTGGTAATGGTGCTTGTTCTGATGCTCTTTGATTTAAACATCATGGCCAAGGCGATTGTCGGACTGATGATAGTCTTCTGCATCTTCGTGATGAGAAGCATACAGACGGCTTACCAACTGCCAGATGACATCGACCCTGATACGATGCTCCCGATAAAGCCTCATGGCAAATCGACTGCAGCCATGCCTACAGAGAAGTCAGACCACAATTCAAATGTGGATCTCTATCTCCGTCTTCTCATCGAAGCTGATGAAGAACTGGCGAAAGACCCTACCGTTGACCAGATGTCGCCCAGTTACAACTTCCAGTTAAACAACAAAATTGCCGAGCGACTCGAATCACTCGACAGAGATAATAACAAGTAAAATAAAGGAATATATGATACAGATATTAACCCTCATCCGGCTTGCTTTTCCCTTCCTCCTGCTGACAGCGTTTTTCTGTCTTTACAGGAAGGAATATGGATTCATGAAGCGGTTTATGTGGAAGATGGCCATGTTTCAGAGTGCAAGAAATCTCTATGCTTACCTGGTCGTGCTGATGCTTATCTTCATCAACTGGTGTTGCCATGTCACGGCTCCCAATCTCTCCGTAGTAGTGTCAACACTCCTGACCCTGGTGCTTCTGAATAGGAAAATCGTAGAAAGCACCTTCCATCTTTTGCATGAGAGAAAAAGACTGTGGTTCGCCACCTTGCTGCTCTCGATGGTTTGCTTCGCCTTACCTTATATGAACAGCATGTACCTATTCCTTTTTACTGTCAGCGTGGCAGCTGTGTTCTATCCATCTGGAAAAGTGCTCAGCATGAAGAGCCATCCTGAGGCCATCAACAACCCGAAGGATCTGCTTGCGCTGATTATCAGAAATTACTATTAAATGCCACCTGCAACTGGCACAGAATCATATCCACTTGCTCAACATTCCAAAATCAAAAATGACTCAAATGACTCATCATCACAATCAACAGACACCCGAAGCAGACAGATGCAGAGGTGTTGACCGTTCGTTGCTGGAGTTTCTGAAGCCGAAAGCAGAGGAACGTTACAGCAAGCTGGAAGCCTACTGCGACCTGCTTTCGAAAGCATCCTCAGGAGCCTATCAGTCTCCGAGAACCGATGTAGCCCTACAGCTGTTGCCCGGTCAGTTTGTTGCCACCATTTCCGAACTTGCCCGTCAGTGGCAATGGCAGCGTGCCACGGTTCGCCAGTTTATCTCCGGACTCACCAAACTTGGTCAGCTTTCCGTAGAGCCATACTCCAAGAGTTTCATCTTCTCTGTCAACCTGGAGCAACGTCTCTCTCTTCTTATCGAGAGTCCGGACGACATCCTCGACTTCTGCGCCATGCAGTTCATCCGCTTCATCAAAGGCAGAGCCACCGCCAGGGAAGTAGCCGATTCCTACAGCCGTTATTACGACTTGAAGATGAACATGGCCAAGCAGGAAGGATATGGCGGCATTCCTGCCAGGCGTGTACTCAACCAGCAAGCCCAGGTGTTTGATTCACTGGCAGTTTCCATCCTCCGTTATCTCAATCAGGAGAAAGAACTGCCTGAGGAACTTTCAGATTCCGTGAGCCTGCTCTTCGGAAAAGACCATGTCTGGGACTGGCACAAAGTGATCGATTCTCTTGGCATTCTGGCTAAAGCCATCAGTGGCAACACCAAGCCGAGTTATATGGACGAAGTGGCAACCCGATACTCGAAAGCGGAGATAGTACTCCTGGATTGCATCTTCGAGCACTACATCTGCTGCTCCGCTTCCAACTACTATGTGAATCCCCCTCGTCCTCTTACTGAGGCCAGGGAGCCATCCGAAAAGGTAGCGCCTGCGGAATCTTCCGACGATTAAAAACAACAGTCATATTCTCCTTATTCCATGCGAGGCACGTTGATGGCGATCAGCACGCCCGTTAGCACATCGCTGAATGATTTCAAGCAACGTGAGGCAGCGTGCTTGCACGTGCCACTTTTTTTCAGTCTTGGGAAGCCTAATACCCCGACCTACTGAAGTAGTCGGGAGGGCTGACCAGATAAACAGCAAGCTGGGTCAGATTTCCTTGTGTTGCCAAGACTGAAAAAGGCTCCTGGAGTAAGGACTATAGCAAAGAAAACGATATGGGAACATCATCAAAACAGGTCATGGACATCAAGGTTACCAAAGGTCTTGCTTCGGTAGGCAACGAGGAGTTGAGAGACTGGACGGAGAAGGGATGGAACCAGGCCATGCGTGAAGGCAACTACGACCGTAGCCGTGAGCATCTTAACTTCGAGATCCGTCCAGGTGGCATCGTCGCCCCGATAGACAAGATCCGTCCTCTTACCATGCGCATGGCAGAAAATCTCGCCTCACGTGGCATCAAAGATCCCAACGAAGGACTGGCAGAGCCACGTTTCCGAACCGTGGTGAATTTCATCTTCGGCGGTTCAACGGAACGTATGCGAGAGCTTGCCTTTGGCAATCAGAAGGTAGATTTTGAAAGCAAGGGTGGTAACGAGCATATCCGTAGAATGCCAGAAATAGAAAAGTGGGCACAGGACATCTACCGCTTTGTGGCAGATAAATATGGAGAGGAAAACATCGTCTCCTTCATCGTCCACTGCGATGAGAAAAATCCGCACGTCCACGCTGCGCTTCTGCCGGTAGATAAAGATAAGAAGTTCGCCTTCAAGAAAATCTTCCATGGTCAGAACCGCATAGATTACAAGAACTATCTTCTTGCCCTGCACGACGAGCTTGCCATGGTCAATGAGAAATGGGGACTCACGAGAGGGGTGTCGATAGCAGAGACAGGAGCACGTCACCGTTCAACGGAAGAGTATCGACGATGGCTCGCCAACGAATGCGTGACGCTCGAAGCCCAGATGCTGAACACCCGGAAAGCCCTCGAAGATCTGAACGTGGAACTCTCCATTGCCCAGAAGAAGCAGAAATCCTTTACCTCTATGATTGAGAATCTGAAGGCTGAAATCAACCGCCTCGAAGCAGAACTCAAACCGCTGAGAGCCTTGCAAGCCAACAGCGACAACATCAGTGCCGACATCGCCCGTAAGATTCAGAGCCTTGAACAGCAGAAGGCGATGGTGGAAGATAAACTGGCAGATAAGGAGAAGAAGCTTTCTGAGACCAACCAGTTGCTTGACACCCTCCGCAAGGACAAGGAAGAGATAGAGAAGCAGGCCAGTGAACTGGAAGACAAAGCCAACCAGTCTGAACTTTCCTGGGCGCACAACATGAGCTATCATCTCAATGGCGTGATGCTCGACACCATGGCACATGAGTTTGCCATTCGCTTCCCGAATCTCCCTGACAGCGTGAAACTCGACTTCGACGGCACACTTCTCTGTCAGTTAGCTGAAGATGGCAACCATGTTGTCAAGGTAGCCTTGAATCTCGTGTGCGGTTTCGTGGATGATGCCACAACCATCGCACAGACGCATGGAGGCGGAGGCGGCAGCCCAGGCTCTGGATGGGGCAAGCGACCGGATGAAGACGATCGGGAGTGGGCAAGAAGATGCCTGGCAATGGCACGCAAGATGTGCGCTCCATCCGTCAGAAGAAGAAAGAAGATGTAACACCATGCTCATTTGTTTACGCAAGTAATCAATCATCAAAGACAACAACATGAGAAAGAAAATATTTTCAATATCAATGATGTGCCTGGCTGCAATGACAGCTTCGGCACAAACTGCCAGACAGAGTTCTGACAGTCTTTATATCCAGAAATCATACAGTCAGGAGCAGATGCTCATGCCTGTTAATCCTACATATCTCAAGCATGTAAGCGAAGCAGCCAACTGGGGTAGAAATTGGTTTATAGAAGCAAAGGGCGGGGCTTCGGCTTTTCTTGGGACGCCCATTGGTTGCGGTGACGTGTTCGACCGTGTCACTCCTCTCTTGCAGATAGGAGTCGGCAAATGGTTTACGCCCGCAATCGGTGGACGAATAGGATTTCAGGGACTCAGCTTCAAGAATGCAGAGTTCCATACGATGAAGTATCAGTTTGTCCATGCAGACTTTCTGTACAACATCACCTCTGGCATCCGTCAGAACGAAAGCGGAATCCCTCTTTGGGATGTGATTCCCTTCGTAGGTGTCGGCATGATTCATAATTCCGACTGGATCAACAACTGTACTTGCCAGGGCGGTTCAAGTGGCAGTCATCCGTTTGCCTTTACCTATGGCGTGGAAGCCCGTTACCGCATCAGCGACCGTGTTCATCTCGTAGGAGAAGTGAGTGGAATGCTGACCGCCAGGAACTTGGACGGCATTGGAACCTCAACCAAGTTCGGAGACAACATGATTTCCGTTTCAGCTGGTTTGTCTTTCACGATAGGCAAGACGGGGTGGAAGAGAGTAGTGGATGCAACTCCTTACATCGAGCAGAATCTCGCCCTCCAGGACTACATAGCCTACATGAGGGATAGGAATGCTCATCTGGAAAAGCGACTTGCAGGAAATGATGATGGCAAGACCGTCTATCCGAAAAACAGCTACAGCGGTCTCAACTCCCTCCGTGCCCGTCTCTCGATGAATGGCAACAGCAAGCAGGGTGCAATGGGCAGCGGTGATGGCAACATGGCAGGCAATGCAGATGGCTATCGCCCAGATTCCCTTTCATCTTCTGACCACCTGAAAGTAAGCATCGGTGTTCCGGTGTATTTCTTCTTCAAGCTCAACACTGATAAATTGGTTGACAAGTCTCAGCTTGTGAACCTCGAAGACATAGCGAAGATGGCCAAGCAGGAAAATCTGAAGATTAAAATATCCGGTGCAGCCGATAGTGCTACAGGTACTCAGTCCGGCAACCGGGATTTGGGTAAACGACGTGCCAAGTTCATAGCCAAGGCACTCATCAAGCGAGGTGTAGATAAGAGCCAGATCAAAGCCTACAACTTAGGCGGAATCGACAAATATGCGGCGAATGAGGCAAACCGCTTCACAACCGTTGTTTTGCTGAAATAGGCTTAAACGTGTATTCATGAATACGTGAATACATGTACACATATATACATAATATATACTGAACGTAGCTTTTGAGTAAAAGCACTAAAATTCTTCTCTCATACATCAGGGGGAGTTTGCTCGTGATGAGTAAACTCCCCTAATTTCGCTTTTTAGAAAAATACAGAATTGTATTGGAATAAGAGGTGGAGAGTGTTCTCCACCTCTTATTCCTTGTTGAAAACTAATGTAATCCAGCTAAAGCATTATAAGTATCACTAAGATATTGACACATTTCTTGTGGATTAGTTTTTAAAAACGAAAACCTTCGAGGATGACTAGTCCAAATCACTTTCGTTTTGTGCGTCTTACTCAAATAAACCGCACGTAAGCCATCCTCGTACCATTCGTCTTTACTTTCGTAATCTAATCCTTCAAAAAATATTTTCTCAGAGCCACTCCAAGACAAAATGAACACGACATCAGGTTCACCATACGCTTCAAAGATTGCCTTTAAATTACAGAATGACTGAAATTTTCTTTGAAGGGTTCGATAGCTAACTTTATCTACAATATCCTCATATTGATTACGCTCTATACCTGTATGCCCATCAACATATATATTTTTTTTTAATGTACTAGGTAACTCTAACGGAAAGAGATTTCCATACCCGACACTATCAAGAATCTTCTATTCTTCCTCTGTCAACTCTTCAATAGAATTATAGTATTTACCAGTGTACAACTGTAACTGCAATTTTCCAACCATACTCCAAAAGCCACCCGATATAGACCAATCTTTTTCGAACTGGTTTACAGTAACATACTCCGAATTTGCCTTCATATAAGCTCTTAGGCTATTAGCATACGACTCGTCATAATCACACCAATAATAGGTATCTCGGCCTATAAAGAAAGCTTTAATCGGTGCTGATGGGTATAACGAAAAAGTATATGGGATAAAAGGCATTTGCCCATATCCACATTTTCTAATGTCCGTGACATCATTAATATTCTGTTCAAAACGTCGAGCAAAATATGTATCATTAATATTGTTCATGCTTTATTTTTTATTTGTTAATATTCCGTATTGCGTCTTTGTCTGATTGTATATGTCCTCTATGATAGACCAGGTGCATTTGTCTGAACCAAATGTCTCCTGGGCTTGAATCAGTTTACGCAGTTCTTCTTGTAAGTCTCGCTTACCGTAAGGTACACGAAGTACTATGTTGATGGTGTTGGCCAGTCTAGTTGAAGGCTTTAGTAATACATGCATAAAGAACACATTCAGATCACTATCACTATCATTTATAGCGAACATATAGTTTCCTGTTTCCAGAATTTTGCTGATGTTCGTATATCCTTGTGCCCCAGCTATGATTATATCACCATCAAAGAAGAAATCCAATATATCTTTTTTCTCTTCATCCATATAGTAATATTTTAATTCATCATGCTTAGAAAGGAATCACTATACCTGGATTGTGCGATAACAATGTTTTCTCCTGAAAGTACGAAGGATTGTATGAAATGATCGTTTTGCCTTCATAATGCGTAGAGGAGAACATCGACTTGTATCTATCTTCCCAGTTTTTGAAAGCCTCTTCCGAATATACCTTTGGTGGGTACAGTTCGTTGAGTTCCTTTTCCCGGCCTACTTTTTCATTGAGAAATGATGGTCGTGAATTACCTTGCTCATCATATTTGCTTTTGGAGCACAATACGTATGAAGAGAATGGCATTTCCCTGGCTCTTTTCTCCATCCAATCAATACCGTTAATCAGGCTTTCCATATGAGCTTCCCTTATCCTAACCCATGCTCGCCTTGTTGGTTTTGCTGCTTCTTGCATGAAGTCAGAATACACCCCTATAGGTATACGGCTTATCTTGCATACCAACACCGAGTCTCCCTTTGCGACAGTAGTCATTCGGGAGAGCATCTCTTTAGCTGTCATGTTCTTCGACAGATTCCATATTGCTGTACGCTCAAAAAATTCATTTTCATGTGCTTGTCTGATCTTGTACAGATATTCATTGAATGTACTACAGGCAATAATTCCGGCCATGCCTATTGACAAAGCACCGACTGCCATAAAGACTTTTTTCTTATTTTGTCACAATTTTTCTTTTCATCTTCTTTCTTTATTATTTAGTTTTACAAATGTCAGGAGTATTGCATATAGTAAAGTGGCTCCACCAATTGCCCAAAGCAGCATTGAATAAATCTCGTAGCGATTACAGGATTGATGCAGCATATACCTGATATAGTCAACGAAGCCCATATCTGATGGTGATGGATGGCTTACCATGCCAAGTTTCATGTAGTGTATGGACAAGGCGATAGAAATCACCCCGACAATAGTTGCTACAGTTGCTACACCTATTCTAAGCATCATTCTTCTTGGTGATGCTTCTTTCTTTTTAAATTGTCTCATGTTCTTATTTATATTTATTTTCTATATAACTTTTCGAAACGACCATGATAATCACAAACCTGTTCAATCGTGATTGTAGAGGTTATTGTATCCAGTCGCATGATGCACCTGAAAGGATGCTTCAGCGTCACCGCATAGACATTGTCTATTGGAAGATACCGTAATCTATGAAAGTTTCCTGGTAGTTCAAACAGCTGTCTGACATCTACTATTTTCCTTAGCTGATTCATTGGCTTGAAAAGCGAATCAGCTATTTCCTTACCCAGCTTCTTTCTGCAGGTTGCCTCGTTTACGAGACAACCTGCTAGCTTCTTACTATTTACTATTTTCATACCTTTATTTTTTTATATTATCAACTTACATTTACCATCACTGCTTTCGTATCGGCAGCCTTGTTGGCAATTATGAGTATTTCCGGAGAATGAAGAGAAGTATCTTCGTATACTCCCCATGATACCCGTTTCTCAGAGTCCATGCACCACCTATCTATATAGGTTTCTAATTCATTGATTGCATCCTCTGATAGCTTCTGCCATTTTGGACTAATGTAGATTATACATTGCCATGTGGATTGAGCGACATGTTCTATACTCAGAGCATTGCTGAATGCTCTTCTCATAAACTCTTCTACAGCTACGCCAGGTTCAGATGACAAACGCAGGGTAGAATGTGAGTCACCCAAAAGAGCTTTAAGCTCATCTGTTGATACAGGATAGATAGCCCTTCCTGTAATCAAATCAATTATTCTTTTCATTTTCTTTTTTATAAAATGTTTATATTCGACAATAGCTTTACTATCGTTTGATTTCGGGTGCAAAGATATGGGAAAATATTGGAATAAACAAACTTATTTTCTGTAAAATTGAGGGTGGAGGAAAGCTATAAAATAAATAAAATTTACGAGAACATAAATATAAAAATACACAAAAATTAACAAGATTTATATAGGTATAAATCTGAAGTTCTTTAGGTACAGAATATATAATCAATTGCATATAAGATTATCAGTATCTTTTCTTTGTGTTTTGCTGTATTATAATCCGCCTTATTAATAAAGATTAATTTATTAATATTATATAATGTTAATAGTTGGGGCTAATAGGGGAATTAACCCTCCTAGAACGTCTGAAAATATTTTACGCTGCGAAAAATGTTTAATCTAGAGAATGTTAAAGATTTCTAATTAATGCTGCAATCCTGATTATGGGTCGAAAAAAAGAGGAGTAGACCTATGTAATATCATATTTCGGCTTTATATTAGTCTAGAAATCGAATATTGTTTATATGCTTAATCAGATACCATGATTAGAATTGACTAGCACCAACTGCGAGGATTTAACACGCAAAATATTGCGTATTAAAAAGAGGTGGAGAGTCTTCTCCACCTATACCCTCTTGTTTGGGCGATTTACAGATGTACACGACATAGAAATAGGTTTTCTCTCATATATTTCCATTGGAATAGAAATAATAAGCAATGATTAATCAATTTTCTGCAGTTTCTTTTGTTGGTTTGAAATTTAATGTGTACTTTTGCCATGTCGTATATTCATACGACAGAATGAAATGATTAATTAATTATTAGGGTGTCCAGTTCTCTGTTCTTAAAAACAAGCTGGAAACATCCCTGTTAATT
>OGUO01001572.1_pt1 | contig 15029 bp, 13 predicted proteins | sample 1553641 | NCBI WGS metagenome assembly OGUO01 (sample SAMEA2579980, study PRJEB22360) | human gut metagenome | biome: human gut; feature: human-associated habitat; material: faeces | place: Denmark | collected 2008/2010 | reverse complement strand
TAAATATGGCCTGTTATATGGCGTATACAGCACTTGTGAGTAGAGAACCTCTTTGCGAAGCGTTGAAAGAAACGGACATGTGGAGAGTTTACACAGAAATTGAGCTTCCTTTGATTTTTACATTGAATTCCATGGAGAAATGGGGGATCAAAGTAAAGGGAGAGGAACTGAAAAGCTACGGAGAGAGACTGAATATTCGGATCGCAGAGCTGGAACAGCTGATCTGGAAACAGGCGGGAGAGGAATTTAACATTAATTCTCCCAAACAAATGGGAATCATTCTTTTTGAAAAGCTGGGGTTAAAGGGTGGAAAGAAAACAAAAACAGGTTATTCTACAGCTGCTGATATTCTGGAGAAGCTGGCACCGGAGTACCCGATTGTGAAAGATATTCTGGAGTACAGACAGTTAACAAAACTGAAATCCACCTATGCAGATGGGCTGGAAAAGGTGATCGAAAAGGACGGAAGAATCCATTCAACCTTCAATCAGACCATTACTGCTACAGGACGTATCAGCAGTACAGAGCCTAACCTTCAGAATATTCCTGTCCGCATGGAATTGGGACGCCTGATCCGAAAGGTATTTATTCCATCGGATGGTTATGTATTTGTGGATGCAGATTATTCTCAGATTGAACTGAGGATTCTTGCCCATTGTTCGGGGGATGAACAGTTGATTCAGGCATACCGGGAGGCAAGGGATATTCATCGGATGACGGCATCCCAGGTATTTCATGTACCGTTTGATGAGGTGACAGATCTTCAGAGAAGGAATGCCAAGGCAGTTAATTTTGGTATCGTTTATGGAATCAGTTCTTTTGGCTTAAGTCAGGATCTGAGTATTACAAGAAAAGAGGCAGCCAGGTATATTGAACATTATTTTGAGACCTATCCGGGGATCAAGACTTTTCTGGATCAGTGTGTGGCAGATGCAAAAGAAAAAGGCTATGCAGTGACATTATTCGGACGAAGAAGGCCGGTGCCGGAGCTGAAATCCAGCAATTTTATGCAGAGAAGTTTTGGAGAACGTGTGGCGATGAATGCACCGATTCAGGGAACTGCGGCAGATATCATCAAGATTGCGATGATCCGTGTAAGTGATGAGATGAAGAAGCAAAATATGAAGTCAAGAATGATCCTGCAGGTGCATGATGAGCTTCTGATCGAAGCGGCAGAAGAGGAAGTAGACGAAGTGAAAAAAATCTTAAAAGAAGAGATGGAACATGCAGCGAGTCTGTCAGTTCCGCTTCTGGCAGATATGCATACAGGAAAGAACTGTTATGAGGCAAAATAATATGAAAGTAATAGGAATCACCGGAGGGGTAGGCTCCGGAAAAAGTGCAGTACTTGCCTGGATGGAACAGGAGTATGGAGCGTGTATCTGTCAGATGGACGAAGTTGCAAAGCAGCTTCAGAAAAAAGGAACAGAATGTTTCCAAAAGATCGTAGATGAATTTGGCGATGCTGTCGTTGGAGAAGACGGGGAACTAGATCGGAAACAACTGGGTAAAATAGTATTCTCAAGTGCGGAAAAATTGCAGTGCCTGAATGCAATCGTGCATCCGGCAGTGTTGAAATGGGTGCAGAAGGATATTGATGAGAAGAGAAAGCAGGGAAAGTCTCTATATGTCGTAGAAGCGGCACTTCTGACGGATACAGGAAGAGAGCTGTGCGATGGGTTATGGTATATTTATACTTCTGAAAATATCCGCAGGCAGAGACTGAAAGCCTCCAGGCATTATACAGATGAGAAGATTACAGATATGATTGCTTCACAGCCATCGGAAGATACATTCCGGCAGGCGTGTCAGGCAGTGATTGATAACAGTGGAGACTTTGAAGATACAAAAAGACAAATAGGAGATAAGTTATAAAATGAGAATGTGCAGCATTGCAAGTGGAAGCAGCGGGAACTGTATTTATGTGGGAAGTGATAATACGCATCTGCTTGTGGATACTGGAATCAGTAAAAAAAGAATCGAAGAAGGACTGAAGACCCTGGATCTGAAAGGGAATGATCTGAATGGAATCCTGATCACGCATGAACATTCAGATCATATTCAGGGACTGGGGGTATTCAGCAGAAAGTATCAGATCCCGATCTATGCCACAAAAGGTACATTAGAAGGAATAAAAAGTTATTCAGGACTCGGAAAGATGCCGGAGGGATTATATCATCCGATCCATACAGATGAGCCGTTTACGCTGGGGGATATTGATATTCATCCTTTTGAGATTTCACATGATGCGAACGAACCGGCAGGATACCGGCTGGAGTGCGGAGCAAAGTCCGTTGCTGTTGCAACAGATCTCGGCAAGTATGATTCGTATACAGTGAAAAATTTACAGAATCTAGATGCGGTTCTGCTGGAGGCAAATCATGATATCCGTATGCTTCAGGTGGGAAGTTATCCCTATTATCTGAAACAGCGTATCTTAGGCGACAGGGGACATCTTTCCAATGAAAATGCAGGAAAGCTGCTTTGCAGGCTTTTGCATGATGACATGAAAGCTGTTTTTCTTGGACATTTAAGCAAAGAAAACAACTATGAGGCTCTTGCCTATGAGACCGTGTGCTCAGAGGTAACCCTTGGAGATAATCCATATAGATCAAAAGATTTTCAGATTCAGGTTGCGAAACGGGACAGTATTTCAGATGTGGTTGTATTGTAGAAGAGATAATTTACAGTAAAGAAACAAAACTATATTTGAAATACAGGTTCAGTTTTTATATACAGTTCAGGGAAAACTTAAAGCTGTATTTTCCCTGGGACAGTCAAAATGGGCAGCAGACCCAAATACAGGAGGAGTATCATGAAAAAAACAATTATCACAGTAGTAGGAAATGACACCGTTGGTATTATTGCAAAGGTATGTACATATTTAGCAGATAATTCTGTAAATATTCTTGACATTTCACAGACAATTGTACAGGATTTCTTTAATATGATGATGATCGTGGATATGAGTACCTCCGCAAAACCATTTGCAGACTGCGTAAAAGAATTAGAGCAGCTTGGCGAAGAAATTGGCGTAAAGATCAGATGCCAGAGAGAAGAAATTTTTGATAAAATGCACAGAATTTAATTGGTGAGGTATGCAATGATTAACATATATGAAGTAAATGAAACCAACAAGATGATTGAAAAGGAAAATCTTGATGTACGAACTATAACAATGGGTATCAGCCTTTTGGATTGTGCAGACAGTGACCTTGAAAAAGTTAAAAACAATATATATAACAAAATTACGACCGTGGCAAAAGATCTTGTTAAGACAGGTCAGGATATTGAAAAAGAATTCGGAATACCTATCGTTAATAAAAGAATTTCAATAACCCCTATAGCTATGGTGGGACAGGCAGCATGTAAGACGAGCGATGATTATGTTGAAATTGCAAAAGTTCTTGATAAAGCAGCTCATGAAGTAGGCGTTAATTTTATTGGAGGATATTCCGCAGTTGTAAGCAAAGGAATGACAAGGAGCGATGAACTTCTTATACGTTCAATACCAAGGGCACTTGCAGAAACAGAACTTATATGCAGCTCGGTTAATGTTGGTTCTACAAAGACCGGCATCAATATGGATGCGGTAAGACTTCTCGGAGATATAATTAAAGAAACCGCAGAATACACTAAGGATAATGATTCACTTGGCTGTGCTAAGTTTGTTGCACTTTGCAATGCACCTGATGATAATCCGTTTATGGCAGGCGCATTTCACGGAGTATCGGAAGCAGATGTAATAATTAATGTCGGAGTAAGTGGTCCGGGTGTTGTTAAATACGCACTTTCTTCAATCAGGGAAGCAGATTTTGAAGTCCTTTGTGAAACAATTAAAAAGACAGCGTTTAAGATAACAAGAGTAGGTCAGCTTGTGGCACAGGAAGCATCAAAGAGACTGGGAGTTCCTTTTGGAATAATAGATCTTTCTCTTGCACCAACACCTGCTGTAGGAGATTCCGTAGCAGAAATATTGGAAGAAATCGGCCTTCAGAGAGCAGGCGCACCGGGAACAACGGCAGCCCTCGCATTGCTTAATGACCAGGTAAAAAAAGGTGGCGTTATGGCATCTTCTTATGTTGGTGGATTAAGTGGAGCATTTATCCCTGTAAGTGAAGATCAGGGAATGATAGATGCTGTTAAGGAAGGTTCGCTTACTATAGAAAAACTTGAAGCGATGACCTGTGTATGCTCTGTAGGTCTTGATATGATTGCGATACCGGGAGATACAAGTGCAGAGACTATTTCAGGAATAATTGCAGATGAAGCGGCAATCGGAATGGTTAATCAGAAGACAACGGCTGTGAGAGTTATACCTGCGTATGGTAAGAAAGCCGGAGATGTTGTCGAATTCGGAGGACTTTTAGGATACGCACCGGTTATGCCTGTCAACACATTTGACTGTTCAAGATTTGTCAATCGTGGAGGAAGAATTCCGGCACCTATCCACAGCTTTAAGAATTAATGATTTCGGGCTTATGACGGTATTCATCCGTAAGATTTTCATTATATTTATTGAAATAAGCCAGACGGTATATGTCTGATGATAAAATATCCTTTTGGAGAATTGTATTTTCCTTAAGGATATTTTTTGCTTCAGATAGATCGCATATTAATTTTATGCCTGATTTGTCCCTTATATCTTTAAGAAATTTCCCGCCGGCTTTATTTAAGGCAAGAACCCTACAGGCATCGGCTGATTTAATATCGTTATCTTTGATTCCTAACAGAATATGAATAAGTGAACGGCATATTCTTGTATGTGTAGTTTTTGCTTTTTAACTCTGCGGCAAGCCCGTTAAAGTTGTAATAATTTCCTGTGGAAAAAAGATTGTTTATACGGTTTGAAAGTTTTTCGTCTATATCACTGTATTCGTGGAGAAAATTTCTATTTAGCAATATACTCTGGTTAAGCAGCATTGAAAAATCTTCTTCAAATATAGGTTTTTTGCAGGAAATATAATTGTATACATCAGGCAGAAGGCTGCTTTTTATTCCTTCGGTGTCATTATTCTTATACATATTTCTTATTGAGGTAGCACTTGGGTAAGGAGTTGTGGCGATTGCATCATTGTAACCATTGCCTATTCTTTTTACCGGTACAGGGGTAATTGCAGAAGCTGTTTTATGCAGTGCTTTGATATATTCGAGGGCAAGGATATTGTTAGGCATCCCCAAAATATTCCTGAAACCGGTATTACTTAAATATTCCGATAAGGCATATTCTCGCGACAAGGGTGCGGAAAATCCTTTACTCATATATTTTTTCAGTAATATACGGTAATTTTCCGGTTCATCAGAAAGAATTTTAGCGATTTCATTAATGATAGACAAATTATCATTTTCCATGCCGAATGATATATAATCAACAGTATTTAGCCTGTTTAAGATATCTACGGCATAATATGCAAATCCTTCGGCACTTGAAGTGGCATATACCGTCGGAAGTTCAATTACAATATCTGCACCTGACAAAACAGCAAGGCCGGCTCTTGTATATTTATCAAAAACAGCAGGGATTCCGCGTTGTACAAAATTGCCGCTCATAAGTGCAATGATAATATCGGAACCTGAAAGTTCTCTTGCTTTTTCTATCTGGTATGCATGTCCTTTGTGACATGGATTGTATTCTGAAATTATTGCCAGTGACTTCATGATTGGAACTCCTTCTTTTTTATGTATATTATTATAAATTTATTTATTTTTACAGTCAAATTTCAATTTTTTTTATTGAATGAAGTAATCATTTAGGGTATAATTGTATAAGATTGTATTTTGAGAGAAAGGAATTTGCACTATGGCATTTATTGATGAAATTAAAGAAAGAGCCAGAGCTGAGAAAAAAAGAATAATTCTCCCTGAGGGTATGGACAGGAGAGTATGGGAAGCTGCTGTAACTGTCATTAAAGAAAATGTTGCCGATGTGACTATTATTGCCACAGAGGAAGAAGTAAAAGAATTTTCGGAAGGACTGGATATAGAGGGAATACATATTATCAATCCGTTAACATATCCTGATCTTGACAGGTTTATAAATGACCTTGTTGAACTTAGAAGAATGAAGGGTATGACACCGGGAGAGGCAAGGGAATTACTTACTTCTGACTATATTTATTTTGCGTGTATGATGCTTAGGGAGAATCAGGCGGATGGTATCGTTTCAGGAGCCTGTCATTCTACAGCCAATACGCTCCGTCCGGCATTACAGCTTGTTAAGGCAAAACCGGGAAGCCGTCTTGTTTCAGCATTTTTCATAATGGTAGTACCTGATTGCGAATATGGGTATAATGGGACCTTCCTGTTCGGAGATTGTGGTCTTGAACAGAATCCTGAACCTGAGAAGCTTGCAGGAATAGCCATTGCCTCGGCAGAATCTTTCAGATATCTTGTGGGAGGCGAGCCATACGTTGCAATGCTTTCATATTCGACAAAGGGAAGTGCGAGACATGCGGATGTAGATAAAGTATATAACGCATATAAAATAGCGAGAGATAATGCACCATATCTTAAAATTGACGGAGAATTACAGCCGGATGCGGCATTGGTTCCCGAAATTGCGGCATATAAAGCACCGGGAAGTAAAGTTGCAGGTAAAGCTAATGTACTTATTTTCCCTGACCTTGATGCAGGTAATATCGGATATAAGCTTGTGCAGAGACTTGCAAAGGCAGAAGCATATGGTCCTATTACCCAGGGAATGAACAAGCCTGTAAATGACCTTTCAAGAGGATGTTCCGCTAAAGATATCGTAGGTGTTGTTGCCATAACAGCGGTACAGGCACAGAAAGAGTAATTTTATTAAGAGGAAAAGATATGAAAATTTTAGTTGTTAATTGTGGAAGCTCGTCTTTGAAATTTCAGTTTATAGATTCGGAAAAAGAGGAAGTTCTTGCAAAGGGTGTATGTGAAAGAATAGGAATAGACGGAACACTCACATATGCCAAAGAAGGACATGCCAAGGAAACCGTAGATAAAGATATGCCTACACATACAGAGGCAATCAGGTATGTACTTGATGCACTTATGGACAGCAGTAAAGGCGTAATAAAATCGCTTTCCGAAGTTGATGCTGTAGGACACAGAGTAGTTCACGGCGGAGAAAAATTCACATCATCTGTCCTTATTGATGATGCCGTAATTGATTATATAAAGGAATGCAGTGATCTTGCACCTCTTCATAATCCGGCTAATCTTATCGGAATAGAGGCTTGTAAAAAAATTATGCCGGATGTTCCTATGGTTGCGGTTTTTGATACTGCATTTCATCAGACGATGCCTAAGAAAGCATATATGTACGGCATTCCTTTGGAATATTATGACAAATATCTTATAAGAAGATACGGTTTCCACGGTACCAGCCACAGTTATGTTTCAAAGAAAGCCGCAGAACTTATCGGCAAACCTTATGAAGAAAGCAGACTTATTGTATGCCACCTAGGCGGTGGAGCATCAGTTTCAGCAATTTCCAACGGCAGATGCATTGATACATCAATGGGACTTACTCCTCTTGAGGGGCTTGTGATGGGTACCAGAAGCGGTAATATCGATCCTTCAATAATTGAGGTTATTGCCCACAAAGAGAATAAGTCAATAGATGATATACTTCATATACTTAATAAAGAATCGGGAATATATGCTTTATCAGGAAATATTTCCAGTGATATAAGAGATATTGAAGCAGCTTCCAAAGCAGGTAATGAGAAAGCTTCTCTTGCTATTGAGATTTTCTGTTATTCGATTGCCAAATATATCGGTGCATATTTTGTTGCATTAAATGGAGCTGATGCCATAGCTTTTACTGCAGGAATCGGTGAAAATGACAGCAATATAAGAGCCAAAATATGCAGTTACCTTGAATGTCTCGGGTGCAAAGTTGATGATAAGGCGAATGATGTGCATGGCGAGGAAGACATTATCTCAACAGCTGATTCAAAGGTGAAACTTCTTGCAATACCTACTAATGAAGAACTTGCTATTGCAAGGGAAACGGTGGCTCTTGTAAAATAATTAATACAAAGTAAAAAAATGTTTGACAAACAAATATGTCATTAGTATAATGATACAGGTGTGCTGTTGAAGCATATGTTTGTGAAGGAGAAGAATATGATATTAGATATTTCAAATGAACTCATGGATACAGGCAGAAGTAAGCAGTATACAGTCAGTTATGAAAGTGATACATTTTCATACAGGGACGGAGATTTCAGAGTGGTTTCGTCAGAACCGTTTGAACTTAGAATTGTAAGTCCCACTAAGAATAAGATTCACATTACCGGAAGCGGCAGTATTATACTTGCTATTCCGTGCAGCCGTTGCCTTGAAGATGTTAATACGGTAATTCCGTTTGATATTGACGAAGAAGTTTCGGTTGACGCTGATGATAATGATGAAGAACAGTATTTTATCGAATCACATTATGTTGATACTGACAAGATGCTGTATACAGAGATTTTACTTAGCATGCCGCCTAAGGTACTTTGTAAGGAAGACTGTAAGGGAATATGTACGGTATGCGGTCATAATCTCAATGATGGTGAATGCGGATGCGACAGGTTCGTACCCGATCCAAGAATGTCAGCAATTAATGATATTTTTGAACAATTTAGTAAAAATAGTTGATTAGTATATGGTCAATGTTAAGGAGGTGCGAATACCATGTCTATTTGTCCAAAGAATAAATCTTCAAGATCTCATAGAGATAAGAGAAGAGCGAACTGGAAGATGAGTACACCAAATTTAGTAAAATGCAGTAAGTGTGGTGCTCTTATGATGTCTCACAGGGTATGTAAGGCTTGTGGTTCATACAATAAGAAGGAAATCATATCACAGGAAGCTTAATTGAGGAACCTTCCGGAGTTTTCCGGGAGGTTTTTTAATGTGACAATGTAAAAAACAGTTGAAATATATTTAGAGATTTAGTATATTATAACCGATATAAATAAGTATATTTTGGAGCATGGAATATGATTAATGCAATTACCGTAGCAGTTGACGCAATGGGTGGAGATAATGCACCTGCTGCGATTGTTAAGGGTGTCGTGGATGCCGTTAATAATAATGAATGTGTTACTGTCAAGCTTGTAGGGATTAAGGAAGCGGTCGAAGCTGAATTAAGCAAGTACACATATGACCATAATAGAATAGAAGTTATTGGTGCTACCGAAGTTATTGAGACTGCAGAACATCCTGTGAATGCAATTCGCAGAAAGAAAGACTCATCCATGGTAGTAGCAATGAATCTTGTTAAGGCCGGCGAGGCAGATGCTTTTGTTTCGGCCGGAAGTACCGGTGCCATATTAGTCGGCGCACAGGCGATAATAGGTCGTATTCCGGGGGTTAAGAGACCGCCTTTAGCTCCTGTTTTACCAACAGCCAAGGGACCGCTTGTTCTTGTGGATTGTGGTGCTAATGTTGATTCAAGACCGGATCATCTGGTACTTTATGCGAGAATGGGTTCTATATATAGTGAATATGTTCTTGGAATTAAGAATCCGAGAGTAGGAATTGCCAATAACGGAGCAGAGGAAGAGAAAGGTAATCAGCTTGTAAAGGATACTTTTCCGCTTCTTAAGGAATGTCACGGTATTAATTTTATCGGCAGTGTCGAGACCAAAGATATTCCGCAGGGTAATGCAGATGTTGTTGTCTGTGACGGATTTGTTGGTAATGCTATTCTCAAGATGTTTGAAGGTGTGGGATATACACTTTTATCCGAGATAAAGCACAGTATGCTTTCCACATTCAGAGGTAGGCTCGGAGCTTTGCTTATTAAGCCATCTCTTAAGAAGGTTCTTAAGAAGTATGACGCTACAGAATATGGCGGAGCACCTATGTTAGGGCTTAATGGGCTTGTGGTTAAGGCACATGGAAGTTCTAATGCAAAAGAAATTAAGAATGCTGTTGAACAGTGTATTCAGTTTGTAGATGCTGATATTAATGTTAAGATAAGAGATACATTAACAGATGTTAAGTAATTACCCAATATAGCATTTTTTGAAAGGAAAGGTAAAGATATGGAATTTGAAAAGTTACAGCAGATTATTGCAGAGGTATTGAATGTTGAACCTGATGAGATTACAATGGATACAACTTTTGTAGATGATTTAGGTGCAGATTCTCTTGATGTTTTCCAGATAATAATGGGAATTGAAGAAGAATTTGATATCGAAATTCCTAATGAAGCAGCAGAATCAATCGTTACTGTTGCTGATGCTGTTGAGCAGATTAAGAATGCTCTTAACTAAGTCAAAAGTATATTATATTAGGAAGTTTGAATGAATTTCTGACAATAAGTGAAAAGCCCGCTTTTATGGGCTTTTTTCTATATGAATAATGGAGCAGTAATATGAATATTAAAGAATTTGAAAAAAAGATAGGTTACGCATACAATAATGTGGATTTACTTAAGTTAGCTCTTACACACAGTTCATACGGAAATGAAGTATATAAAGATAAACTTCACAATAATGAAAGACTGGAGTTCTTAGGAGATGCAGTACTGGAGCTGACGGTAAGTGATTATCTTTTTAATGAAGAATGTAATATGCCGGAAGGAAGTCTTTCAAGAAAAAGAGCAAGCATAGTTTGCGAACCAACATTAGCAATGTGTGCAAGAGAAATTAATCTTCCAGAAGTTCTTTTTATGGGAAAAGGTGAAGAGCTGACTGGTGGCAGATTCAGGGACTCTATTGTAAGTGATGCAATGGAAGCAGTAATAGGTTCCATTTATCTTGATGGAGGCATTGAATGTGCCAGGGAATTTATCAACAAATTTATTTTAGCTGATATCAAGGATAAACAGTTATTTGTGGACAGCAAAACAATATTGCAGGAACGGATACAGGCAGGATACAAAGAAGGACCTGAGTATATTATAACGGGTGAGTCCGGACCGGATCACTGTAAGGTATTTGAAGCAGAGGTAAGGATTGAAGGCAGGTTAATAGGCAGCGGAAAAGGACGTACCAAAAAAGCTGCTGAACAGCAGGCTGCATATAATGCAATTATGGATATGGAGAGTAAAGCATAGGTATGTATTTAAAAAAGATAGAAGTACAGGGTTTTAAATCATTTGCGAATAAATTACTGTTTGAATTTGATAACGGTATAACCGGTATAGTCGGACCTAATGGAAGTGGGAAAAGTAATATCGCAGATGCTGTAAGATGGGTACTTGGCGAACAAAGTGCCAAACAGCTTCGTGGTTCCAAAATGGAAGACATAATATTTGCGGGAACAGAAACCAGAAAACCCGTAAGTTTTGCAAGCGTGTCCCTGACAATAGACAATTCAGATAAAAAACTTGATATTGATTATAGCGAAGTAACGGTGACAAGACGTGTTTTCCGTTCCGGTGAAAGCGAATATCTTTTGAACGGCAATACCTGCAGACTTAAGGATATTAATGAGCTTTTTTATGATACGGGTATCGGCAAAGAGGGGTATTCTATTATCGGACAAGGCCAGATTGATAAAATACTAAGCGGAAAAGCAGAAGAACGAAGAGAGCTCTTTGATGAAGCTGCAGGAATTGTGAAGTTCAAAAAACGTAAAAATGAGACACAGAAAAGCCTTGATAACGAAAGCCAGAACCTTATAAGAATCAATGATATTCTTGCCGAGCTTGAAAAACAGGTGGGACCTTTGGCACGCCAGTCCGATAAGGCTAAAGAATACCTCAGATTAAAGGAATATCTTAAGAAATACGAGGTTAATCTTTTTCTTTTGGAGGAATCTTCCACAAAGGGAGAACTTACTGAGGTTACCGGAAATCTTGATATTGTAAACGAAGAACTTGAAAAGGCCGGCAACAGGCTTGAAGAAATAAAAAGCGTTTATGATGAAAAAGACAATGAAGTATCGGAACTTACAGCACGAATTGATGAACTGACCGCGAAAAAGAATCAGGCAGAAATTGATAAAAACAGACTGGAAAGCCAGATAGAAATTCTTAAAGAGCAGATTAATTCCGCAAATATGAATGATAGCCATCTTGCTGACCGTCTGAAAGAAATTAATGACCAGATAGCCGAGCGTAATGAAGAAAAACAGAAACTTTTAAAGCAGAAGTTTGATATAAGCTCGGAAGTTGATGATATTTTTGCAAGACAGAATGAGATTGACAGGGAAGTTGATGCACTCAGGAAAGAAACGGACGGACTGTCAAACGAAATTGAGAACCGCAAAAACAGTATTTTTGATAATCTTAATAAAAAAGGAACGATAAAGGCATCAATCCAGAGATATGAATCGATGCAGGAACAGGTCAATATAAGAAAAGCGGAACTTACCGGTAAGCTTATTAATTTTAAAACAGATGAAAGCGAATTTGATGTGTCAATTAAAGATGCGAAAGATAAGCTGGATTCAGTAAACAAAGAAATAGATGGACTTGTCAGTGAGAATAACAGGCTTATGGCACTCAGTGATGAAAACAAAGAAGAACGTAATACCAAAAAACAGAAACTTCAGGCTGCCAAAGAGCAGAATATGAGGTCACAGACGAAACTTGAATCACTTAAAAACATTGCCGAAAGATATGACGGATACGGAAACAGCATCAGAAAGGTAATGGAGTGCAAAGAGCAGAATTCCGGAATATTAGGTGTTGTTGCAGACATTGTCAAAACAGAGAAAAAGTATGAGATAGCAATAGAAACCGCACTTGGCGGAACTATCCAGAATATTGTTACAGATAATGAAGAAACTGCAAAAAAGATGATTGCTTACCTAAAGAAAAACCAGTATGGACGAGCAACTTTTCTTCCTTTGTCGGCAGTATCAGGCAAAAACAACAGGCGTGATAACCTTGAAAGGGAAAGCGGCTTTATAGGATATGCAAATGAGCTTGTTAAGGTTGATTTACAGTATAAAGGACTGGCTGATTATCTTTTGGGAAGATGCGTGGTTGTAGATAATATTGATAATGCGCTTCATCTTAATAAGGCTCATGGTTATTCTCTTAAAATTGTTACATTGGAAGGTGAACTTCTTAATCCCGGCGGTTCAATGACGGGAGGTGCTTTCAGAAATTCAAGTAATCTTTTAGGAAGAAGGCGTGAGATAGAGGAGCTTGAAAAAGTTGTAAGTTCTACGGAAAAAGTCATTTTTTCATTATCTGCGGATATTGACAGGCTGGGTGGACTTATTAATGAAGCAACTGATAAGATTGCAAAAAATACAGAGATTATTCAGAATAAAAAACTTGCAAAGAATACTTTGGAGATTAATTACAATCAGTTAGCTGACAAGAAAAATGAGATTCAAAGCGTATATGAAAATAATAAACGTGAAGAAAAAGAAATCGAAAGCCAATTAAAAGATATAAGAGCCGAACTTGAAAGTAGTAATAAAGAGCTTGAAAAAATTGAAAATGATAACGAGCTTAATACAAAGGAAATATCTGATGCAACAGAAAGACTTAATGACCTTAAAAATAAGCTGGAAGAAAAAAATAAGATTGCTGAAAGTATACATATTGAATACTCACAGATTGCACAGAAGAGCCAGTTTGCGGAGGAAAGCGTTAAACGTATTCTCAGGGAAATTAATAGATTAAAAGATGGAATATCAGACCTTGAGGATAGTAAGGAAGAATCACAGACCGAAATTGCAGTAAGAAGCAGTCAGATAGAAGAAATTACAGATACAATAAAGACTGCTACAGCCGAAATCGAATCTTATTCTTCTGAGCTTACAGACCTTAAGAGCAGGAAAGAAGAAGGACAGGCAACATTGAAAGGCTTCTTTAAAACAAGAGAAGAATGCCAGAACAATCTTGTTACACTTGAAAAAGAACAATTCAGACTTTCACAGAACAAAGAGAAACTGGAAAATAACAGAGACTCCAAAATTGAGTATATGTGGAATGAATACGAGCTTACTTTAAGCGAAGCAACACAACTGAAGGATGATGAATTGTCAGATGCATCAGAGATTAAAAAGATTGTTACAGATACAAAGAATGAAATCAGAAAACTCGGTGACGTAAATGTTAATGCTATTGAAGATTACAAAGAAGTGGCGGAACGCTATGAATTTTTAAAGAACCAGCATGATGACCTTGTATCGGCAAGGGATAAACTGATTACTGTAATTGAAGAACTTGATAAAAATATGCGGGAACAGTTTACAACTAAGTTTGAAGAGATTAAAATTGAATTTGATAAGGTGTTCAGACAGCTTTTTGGCGGAGGAAAGGGCACAATAGAACTTGATCCTGAAGCGGATATACTTGATGCAGCCATAACCATCATTTCGCAGCCACCGGGAAAGAAACTGCAGAATATGATGCAGTTGTCGGGTGGTGAAAAAGCACTTACGGCAATATGCCTTTTATTTGCAATACAGAATCTTAAACCGTCTCCTTTCTGCTTACTTGACGAAATAGAAGCGGCACTTGATGACAGCAATGTAGACAGGTATGCTAAATATCTGCATAAGCTTACAAAGAATACCCAGTTCATTGTAATAACCCATAGAAGAGGTACAATGGCTGCGGCAGACAGACTGTATGGTATTACAATGCAGGAAAAAGGTGTGTCCACACTTGTTTCGGTAGACCTTATTGAAAATCAGTTAGATGATAATACAAATAAAAATTAGCGGGGTGACCTATGGGATTTTTTAAAAAACTTGTATCAGGTCTTTCAAAGACCAGAAATAATATCGTATCAGGATTAAATTCGATTTTCCATGGTTTCAGTAAAATCGACGAGGATTTTTACGAGGAACTGGAAGAGACACTTATAATGGGAGATATCGGTGTAGAGACAACCGAAAAGATTATAGACGGTCTCAGACAGAAAGTTAGGGAAGATAAGATTAAAGACCCACAGTTATGTAAAGATATTCTTATTGATTCTATTAAAGAACAAATGGATCTCGGAGAGAATGCCTATGAATTTGAAAACAGACGTTCCGTAATTCTTGTAATAGGTGTCAATGGCGTAGGTAAAACCACATCCATCGGTAAAATTGCGGCAGGGCTTAAAAAACAGGGAAAAAAGGGTATCCTTGCAGCTGCC
>OGUO01001571.1_pt1 | contig 15035 bp, 18 predicted proteins | sample 1553641 | NCBI WGS metagenome assembly OGUO01 (sample SAMEA2579980, study PRJEB22360) | human gut metagenome | biome: human gut; feature: human-associated habitat; material: faeces | place: Denmark | collected 2008/2010 | reverse complement strand
AACCACGGCAAAGGATTCTACACCGATTTTGGAAAAGCCGGCAATTACATCTTTGATGGTACGACGGTCAAGGTGAAGGATACCCGAAAGCAAGATCGCGGCGTGATCTACGAGCTGGAGTTTTACGACAGAGAGCAAAACATGGAGGAAACGATGATAGACAGAAAAATGGTGAATTTTATCAAGGAGCAATATCCCCCCGGCACCCGCATCCGGCTGAACGCTATGGACGATCCCTACGCGCCCATTCTTCCCGGCACCGAGGGTGAGGTGGACTTCGTGGATGATGAGGGGCAAATTTTTATGAAGTGGGACAATGGCCGCACGCTGCCGCTCATCCCCGGCGAGGACAGCTTCACGGCGCTGCCGCCCAAGCTGACCAGCCTCAAGCTGTACATGCCCCTGACCGCCGATCTCTATGAGCGGAACGAGTACGGTGATCTCGACGACAGCAGCACATTGCTGGAGGGCCGTGAGCTGCGTGGCTACCAGGATCAGATCACGGCGGCGCTGGTGAAAAACCGGATGCCGGAGGAGTCAGAGCGAGGTCTCATGCATTGGTATGATGAGGCCGACAGTGTCAATCGCAAGGTCCACTCCGCCGTCTTCGCCGTGGAGGTGCGTGACCGACAGCTCTGGGGCGTGGCGGAGTGCCGTGTCGCCGGGGAATTGTCGGACACAGAGCTGGAAGCCTTAAAGGAATACCTCACCGGACAGGCTTCGGACGGCTGGGGCGAGGGGTTTGAGCAGCGGGAGATTGCCGTGGATGACGGCGGTGAATTGTATGTCCACTTTTGGAACTCGGACGAGTGGAGCATCCAGACGGAGCAGGAGCTTTTCTCCCCCAAGCTGGCGGAGGGACTGCCGGAGCTGTGCTTCTCCACACTTGCCAGCACCGGCGAGCTCATCTGCATCAAGCGCGGTGAGAGCGGTTATTATCCGAGTGACTGGAGCACGGACAATCCGCAGCAGAACCACGAGCTGGCAGATTACAACAACGAACGCCTCGGCGTAACACAGGAACAGCGATTGGCGATGGAGTGCGGCAGCATGCACGGCTGGAACACTCCTGGCGCTGACCCCGGTTACTATGAGCAGAAGATGGGAGGAATGAAGTTTGGCTAAGAAAGTATTTGCCGTTTATCTGGCAAAAGAGGACGTTCCAAACAGTGAAGCCTACGCAACGCTGGAACTGCCCGCCTCCCCGTGGGAGTTGTGGGACGCGATGGAAAAGGTGCGGCTGAAGGATGGCGAAGCACTGTACATGGAGATCGACGATTACTATGCTTTCGAATATCTTGCCCCGCATTTAGAGGAGCTGGATATCAGTCTCAACGAGCTCAACGACCTTGCCGCAAGGCTTGCGACGTTGGATGAGGTACAGGGGATTGCCTTTGACGGTTTCCTGCGCATGGAGGTGCAGAATAAAGTCGATACCAACGGCGGCGTCATCACGCTGCAGGATCTGCGGGATCTGGCGGTCAGCGCAAAAACCGACTGTTACCATGTGGTGGATGCCGCAGACGATGCTGCCCTCGGCCGGTTTTACGCAGAAAACGATTTTATCCCCGAACTGGATGGCGTGTCGGATGCTGTCTTTAAGATGCTGGACTTCGCCGGCATCGGAAGAATGATGCGGTGCAGCGAAAACGGCGTTTTTGTGGGCAGCCTGTATGTGCTGCAGGATGGCGAACTGACCACCGCGCCGCCTGTCCAAAAGACGCTGCCGGAAAAGCCGGGATACCTCTTCCGGCTCACGCTTGGACTGCATCCCGACATTGGCGATGACCGCACGGTGACGCTGGATCTTCCCGCAGCAGAGGCGGAGCTGCTGGACGCACAGGAACAGCTCGGCGTGGAGGGCTGGGAGGGCGTCATGGTCATTGATTATGACGGGATCATCCCCTATGCGGCGGAATTCACCGACCTGCCCATGGAGCTGGAGGAATTGAATGCCTTCACCAAGGCCGCGCGGGACATTCCGAGATCCGAGGTGCCAAAGCTGAAGGCTCTGCTGGAGCAGTTCGAGGTGCAGGACATCGAAACGGCGATGCTCCTAACGGAGCATCTGGCCGATTACATCCTCACGCCGGGGATCAGTTCACCGCAGGAGGCGGCGCTGGATCAGCTCTGTTTCATCATGGATCGTGAAGAAGCCGTTCGGCTGATCCCGTATGTGAACCTCTTCAACTACGGCGAGACAGTCATCCATGCGGACAACGCCGCCCTCACATCCTACGGGCTGCTGCACCGCGCAGACTATGAACCAATGCTCTCACCCATACAGCAAAAACAGGAAAAGGAGATGACGATGCAATGACCGGGGAACAGATCCAACAAGAAGGCGACCGGCCGCTGCCTTGTGCAGCACGGGAGGCATTCCGATGCAGACCGGATGCTCTGAGCGATGACGAGAAGACGATCCTCTCCGCCATAGCCCTGCAAAAGGGCGAGGCGGAGGCTGCGGAGATTTTCAGGGAGTCACCGGAGCATCTGCGTGATTACACGATCCTCAAGGGCGTCAACAGCTACGCCGCGCTGGGCAGGCACTACCTCGCCAATGAGACTACCGTCCCGGAGGAGCTGTACAAATACATGGATCTGGGCGCGCTGGGCTGCCGCTATGAGGACGAGCACCCCGGCGTGTTCATCGGCAGTGATTATGTGTGCTACCCTGCGGAGGAACAGGATCTTACCATGGAAATGCAGTAGCTGACCATATCTTAACCACGCCAGCTGCGCGGATAAGAACTACACCAAGGGGCCGTATTCCCGGACGGGGAAAAGCGGCCCCTTCTTTTTTGCGCTGATTTGACCTCCTGCTCCGGGATAACGGGCCCGGAAAGGAGGAACTGTGCCGATCAACAAAGCCCTTGCAGAGCATCTTGAGCTCTACCACAAGGGCGAGGCAAACGCCGTTACCAGCCGGGAGCTGGAGTGTGCCTTCCGAATGCGCGGCTCCGAGCTGCGCCGGGAGATCAACGCCCTGCGGGGCGACGGCATCCCCATCTGCAGCTTTGACGGCGGCTACTACTATGCCGCCACCGAGGAGGAGCTGCGGCGCACCATCCGGCAGCTCCGCAGCCGGATCAAGAAAATCGCATTTGCGGAGCGCGGCCTGTCCCGCACCTTGCCTGACTATGAGGACACCGGTCAGCTCTCCCTCCCGCTGGAGGGAGGTGACACTTCTTGAACAGCTTTATTCCCTGGGTAGGCGGCAAGGGCAAGCTGCTGTGGATCATCAATAAGCTGATGCCGGACCGCTACACCCGCTTTATCGATGTGTTTGGCGGAAGCGGCACGGTGACCATGTGCCGCCCCATCCAGCGCGGCTGCATGGAGGTCTACAACGACTTCAACGGCAATCTCACCAACCTGTTCTGCTGTGTTAAAAACCGCCCCATGGCACTGCTGGCGGAGCTTGGCTTCCTGCCGCTGAACACGCGGGATGACTTCAATGTCCTCTATAAGTTCTTCTCCAAGGGCGAGTTCACGGACGACTACCTGCAGGAGGAGATGGATCTGACGGAGGTCTACCTCAAGCCGCCCGACGCCGAGGCCATCCGTGCCCTCATGCTGGAGCGTGCGCCCCGCGGGAGCATCCGCCGCGCGGCAGACTTCTTCAAGCTCATCCGCTACAGCTTCAGCGGCGGCGCCAAGTCCTTCGGCGGCAAGCCCTGCGACATCCGCCGTTTCTTTCACCTGATCTGGGAATGCTCCCGCAGGCTGGCGAATGTCATTGTGGAGAACAAGGACTTCGAGGAGGTCATCCGTCAGTACGACCGGGCAGGTGCCGTGATCTACTGTGACCCGCCCTACTACAAGGCGGAGAGCTGCTACGAGGTGGAGTTCCCCCCGGAGGATCATCAGCGGCTCCACGATGTACTGGTCACCTGTGAAGGATACTTCATCGTCTCCTACAACTACCAGGACTACATCTGCGAGATCTATCAGGATTGCTATATCTTCCGCACCTCCCGTCCCAACAGCATGTCCCAGACGGCAGGCAGCGAATATGAGGAGATCGTCATCACCAATTATGACCCCCGCAAAGCCTGCTGGCAGCTCTCTATGGATAGTCTGCTGGGCGGCGATGGCGACACTCGCTACGAGCTGATCCATGAGCCGGAGCATCCCTTAAAAATCTGAACAATAAAAGGAGAAGCAGCATGAAATTTGTAAAATACAACGACAACAAGAGCGTCACCATCCCGCCCGCCGTTCTGACCGTCTGCGGGCTGGACGATGAGGGGAAGCTGGAAATGGCCGGCGCCAGGGGCGCGGTCATTTTGTCAAAGAGCGAGATGACCGCCATGGAGATGGTGCGCACGATCCTCGCCCTGACGGACCGCGCCGGTCAGCTGATGCGGGAGCTGACGGACCTTTGCGGCAGCTGCGAGGGCTGCACCGATGGGCACTGCACCTTCCGCGACGCGGACATCGAGGAGCTGATCCGCCCCGCCGTCACCGTTCCCGATTGGGCCAGAGAGGAAGCGGACATCGCGCCCGACGCCAAGCTGGACTGCCATGTGGACGAGGGCTCCGGTGTGATCACCGTGTGCGAGACATTTTACGACCACGACCTCTCCGATATTCCCGCCGAGCTGCTGGAGGCCCTGCGCAAGTCCGGCTGCTGCCTGTCCGTACTGGAGGATATGCTGATGGACGACGATGTTATCTACGATAAGTGATACCGTAGGCATTCAAAGAAGAAACGAGGCGAGAGATCCAAATGAATGAAACCTATCTCTATCCCTACTCGGCGAAGGAGGCCAGAGAACGAAATGAGCTTTCGCTCTGGAGGGAAAGCCATCGCGCCAACATCGCCTGCCGGGAAACCATCGAGGATACCATCCGCCGGAGCTTCGACGGAATGCATCTGGACAAGGACTGTATCACGCCGGTGCTGGACGAATACGGTTATAAACGCACTGCGTGGGTGCTTGCCAATACCCTGCATGAACTCAAGTGGGATGGTCGCTTCAGCCACGCCAATAAGCAGTGGGCTGAGCGGCGCTACATTCCGCAGGATGAGCGTCACAACGCCGCGATCACTGTTCGGAGCCACCCCGCCGTGCTGGATGGCTTCGTCAGCCTCTACCGCAAGGCGGTGCAGGCGTTAAATCTCTTCGGCGCGGAGCACTGCGTCGGTGACCGTGCCGAGCAGGACTTCACCGGCAAGGTGCTGGTACTGTCGCCGGATACGCTGAAGGAATCCTGCTGGAGTCAGGCGGATCAACTCTGGTATGCCCATGACGGCTTTGGCTGCAGGCCCCATGCCATTGGCCGCTCGGTGCGCTGTACCTGTCTGGGTGACGGCGAAACCACTCGCTGGAATCGACACGAGTTCATCGGTGTGCTGGACGAAAAACACCTGCCCGACTGGGCGCGGGAGAAGCTCATGGAGCTGACCGCACCCCGGCAGGAGGAACCGGCCGCAGGTGAGATGAAGCTGGAATGATCGGAGGTGAAATAAGTGCAGCGCATCTTCATTGATAACCATGACCGCATCCTCTATTACAGCAATCCTGCCGGATACATCGCGGAAAAGGAGGCGGTGGTGGACACCATGTTCCAAACGCAGGAGCTGGAGCGTTTTCTGCAAAAGCAAGCAATTCCCATTCGCTGGGAGGACGGTGTCTATGACCGCCTCCTGCTGGGGCAGAGGGGCGGCCGCTTCGACCCGGAGGCTCCGCCCCTGAAAAGCTGCCGCGTGTGGCAGCTCACGCGGGACAGCCCCATCAATATGCGCTTCATCCCGTATGAAGCCCTGCTGGAGCGTTTCGGACAGCCTGACCGCAGGCACTACGAAACCGTCTATGACGGTCTGGTGGGGACCAATGACCCGGAGGAGATCTACACGCTCTTCCGCGACCCGGTTCCCGGCTACGACGGCAGACCCATCGGCATCTCGGATGTGCTGGAGCTGTACGACGCCAACGGCAGCGAGTTCTACTACTGCGACCGTGTCGGCTTCCGGCAGATCGAGTTCGCGCCGCGGCAGGAGATGGATCTGTGTCCGTGAACTGAGCGCCCGTCCGGGTGCTTTTTTCATATCAACATCAGAAATGGAGGAAAGAAAAATGCCCAAGAACCAGACCAAAGCAAGCACCCCCGTCCCCGCGCAGGAAAGCCGGTCCCCCGTGACCTTCGATGTCCGAGTCTATCCCGTGAAGGACAGCAAGTACACTCTCGCTAACGCCAATGTGGATATCAACGGCGTATTTGCCATTCGCGGCGTGAAGGTCATCCGCAGCGAGAAAGGCCCCTTTGTCGCCATGCCGCAGTACAAGGACAGCCATGGGGACTATCACGACATCTGCTTCCCCTGCACGAAGGAGGCCCGCCAGCAGTTCAACGATGCGGTGCTGAATGCCTACGAGCAGTCGCTCCGCCAGACCCAGCAGCCGGACAATGCTCCCGCCGCGGAGCAGGTCATGTAAGTCACCCACAATACGAAACATATAACTTGTAGGAGGAAATTATCACATGAAGAAGTTTATCAAGAACACCGCCAATTCCATCCGCACCAAGGCCATCCGCCTTGCCGCCACCCGCCGCTCCGGTGAGGGCTACATCGACACCGCCGTCAAGATCCTAATCGCCGTGGTGCTGGGCGCGCTGCTGCTGGCGGGCCTCTACGCTTTGTTCGGCGATGTGGTCATGCCCACGCTGAACCAGCGTATCAAGGATATGTTCAACTACGCCGGCGCGCTGGGCGGCTGATCCGTGGCATCCGTCCTGCAGGGGACGCTGTTCCTCATCGGACTTATGAGCGCGGCATGGACGGATCTCCGGCGCAGGCAGATCTATGACCTTTCCAGTATCGTCATCGCAGGGGCGGGGCTGATTTCCTTCAGCCCCGCCCGGCTTCTCGGCCTGGCGCTGGCCGTCCCATTTTGGCTGGCAAGCCGGAGAGGACGCGGCGGCATGGGAGATGCGTTCCTCATCGCCGCCTCCGGCTTTCTGCTGGGCTTTCTGCGCGGAGTCGCCGGACTGGTGCTGGCACTGGTGCTGTACTGCCTTTTCTACCTTGCAATAGCTGCCCTGCACAAGATCCGCAGGCAAGCGCGCCCACCGGAGAGCTATCCATTCGCGCCATTTCTTGCAGTGGGCTTCTTTACCGCATATATCATCTAAGAATAAGGAGGACTTGCTCCATGAGTATTTTCAAAAACCGCACGGTCATCGGCGTCATCTGCATTCTGCTGGCGTTGGTGATCTGCTTCGGCATCACACCGCTGTTCAATCAGAGCATCAGCCAGAAGGCGGAGATCGTCCGTGTGACGAAGGACATTCACGCCGGCGAGCTCATCACCAGGGACATGGTCACCACAGCCGAGGTCGGCTCCTACAATCTTCCCTCCGGCCTTATGACCGCGAAGGACAATGTAGTGGGCAAATACGCCAAGGCGGACCTTGCCGTTGGCGATTATATTCTCGCCGCCAAGCTCTCGGACGCGCCTGCCGCCGAGAATGCTTATCTCTATAGTCTGGATGGCACGAAGCAGGCCATCTCCGTCACCATCAAGAGCTTCGCCACAGGACTGTCCGGCAAGCTCCAGAGCGGCGACATCGTATCGGTCATCGTGGCGGACTACCCGGAGGACGGCGAAACCACCATCCCCGCCGAGCTGCAGTACGTGGAGATCATCTCTGTTACCGCCAGCACCGGCTATGACGCCAATACCGGTGAAGCAAAGGGTGATGAGAAGGAGCTGCCCTCTACCGTGACCTTCCTCGTCCTGCCGGAGCAGGCCAAGGTGCTGGCGGAGCTGGAGCAGGTCGCCAAGCTCCATTTAGCGCTCGTCTACCGCGGCACGGCAGATGGCGCAAGGCAGTTCATCGAGGCGCAGGACGCGCTCATCGAGGAGCTGTACGCAAAGCCGGAGGAAGATCCCATTGAGGAGGGCGAAGCCGCCGATCCTACCGCAGAAATGCCGGAGAGTGAGGTGACAGGATGAATTTCAGAAAGGCCAGCATCTTTCAGCGCGACACAGAGAAGCCGGAGGAGCAGAATGACAGCGGCGGTATGCTGGCGGTCTGGGGCAGTCCCGGCAGCGGAAAGACAATAACGGCGGTGAAGATCGCAAAAATGCTCTCCGCCAGGAAGAAAAATGTCATCCTTCTGCTCTGTGACATGGCCGCACCCATGCTGCCGTGCATCTGTCCCGCGGACGCTCTGGAGAACAATGGCTCTCTTGCCGGCGTCCTGGCAGCCGCCCGCATCAGCGAGAACCTCATCAAGCATAACCTTGTCACCTTTAAGCGCAACAGCTGCCTTGCGGTATTGGGGCTGCTCGAACGGCAGAACGAGTACAGCACTCCGCCCTTTACGCAGAAGCAGGTGGTAGAGCTGCTGGACGGCCTGCGTCAGATCGCGCCCTATGTCATCGTGGACTGCGGCAGCTACATTGCCAACGACATCCTCTCCGCTGTAGCGCTGATGGAGGCGGACAGTATCCTGCGCCTTGCCAACTGCGACCCCAAAAGCGTCAACTACTTTGCAAGTCAGCTCCCTCTGCTGGACGGGCCCGAGTGGGACATGGACAAGCAGTATAAGGTGGCGTCCAACGTGAAGCCCTACCAGGCAGCGGACCACATCGGCAAGGTGCTGGGCGACACGGCCTTCGTGCTGCCCTATTCACAGGAGCTGGAGGAGCAGTATCTGGCCGGCAATCTGCTTGCCGACCTCACCCTCAAGGACAGCCGCCCCTTCCGCAAGGAGTTAGAGCGCATCATCGCGGAGGTGTTTTAATATGGCTCTTGGCGAAAAGCGAAACGGCTCGGTCTTTGCCACAGCTGCGCAGCGGCGGGACGCGGTGGAATATCAGGTCACCTCGGAGCCGGAGGTCGTCCCCGTAGTGGTGGACGACACGCCGCAGCGGACTCTGAACACCGACATTGGCACGCTTAGGCAGGCGCACAGCCTGTTCTTTACCCCGTCGGCAGAGGGCAGGGACTTCAATTCCGTGCTGCAGGAGGTGCAGGAGTACATCTCCGGCGCCTACGCCGCACTCATCACCGAAGGCGGCGAGGACTCCAAGGAACAGCTCATGCGTTACATCACCAAGTACCTGCAGGACCGGCGTATCGCCGTAGCAGGCATGACACAGACGGAGCTGGTGGACGCCATCTATTCCGAGATGGCGGAGTTCGGCTTCCTGACCCGCTATATCTACGCCGACGGCATTGAGGAGATCAACATCAACTCGTGGCGGGATATCGAGGTGCAGTATTCTGACGGTCGAAGCGAAAAGCTCACGGAACACTTCGATTCGCCGGAACACGCGCTTGCAGTCATCCGGCGAATGCTCCACGCCTCCGGTATGGTGCTGGACAACGCCAGCCCTCTGGTCACGGGACATCTGACCCGCAACACCCGTATTGCCGCTATGAAGTCCCCCGTGGTGGATGAGGATGTGGGCGTTGCCGCCTCCATCCGAATCGTCAACCGCCACAATCTCAGCCGTGAGGATCTGCTCCGCAGCGGTACGGCCACAGCGGAAATGCTGGACTGGCTTTCCGTATTTTTGCGCTACGGGATCTCCATTTGTGTGGCTGGTGCCACCTCCTCCGGCAAGACCACGGCGGCAGGCTGGCTGCTGACCACGATTCCAGACAGCAAACGCATCTTCACCATTGAGAACGGCTCCCGTGAGCTGGAGCTGGTGCGGGAGGAAAACGGTAAGGTGGTAAACTCGGTGGTCCACACCCTGACCCGCGACAGCGAAAATGAGCGTCAGCGGATCGATCAGATCGCGCTGGTGGATATCTGCCTGCGCTTCAACCCGGACATCCTTGTGGTGGGTGAGATGCGCGGCGCCGAGGCCAATGCCGCGCAGGAGGCCGCCCGCGTGGGCGTGGCGGTGCTGACCACCATCCACTCCAACTCCTGCGAGGCGACCTACCGCCGCATGGTGTCCCTGTGCAAACGAGCCGTGGATATGTCGGACGAAACGCTTCTCAGCTATGTGACGGAGGCATACCCCATCGTGGTCTTCTGCAAGCAGTTGGAAAATAAGCAGCGCCGCATGATGGAGATTATGGAGTGCGAGATCCTGCCCAATGGGGATCGCCGCTACAACACGCTGTTCCGCTATGTCATCACGGAAAACCACATGGAGGACGGCAAATTCGTCATCGAAGGACATCACACGCAGGTGAACGAGATCTCCGTGAGTCTGCGCAAACGCCTGCTGGAAAACGGTATGCCCAACGAGGAGCTGCAGGCTATTTTGAAACCCAAGAAGGAGGTGAACGCCACTTGACAGCCCTGCTGCTGACTGCGTGCGTCGGCATGATCACCGGCGCATTTCTTATCTTCCGCATCTCGCCCATGGACTTTACGCTGGGTGTGTTCCGCCGGTTGACCGCCAGGCCCAAAAGCATCCGGGATGAGATCAACGAAACCACTCATCGCAAAAAGCCCGGCTTCTTCCGCCGTGAGATATCGGAAGCGCAGACGGTCCTGCAAGCCACCGGCAAGGAGGAACGCTTTCCCATGCTGTGCGCGGCATCCCTGCTGCTCTTTGCCGTGGGTGCGGGCATCGCCATCATCATGAATAACCTCTTGCTGGTGCCGGTGCTGGCGGCCGGCATGATGTTCCTGCCCTTTTGGTACATTAAGCTCACGGCCGGGCACTATAGGAAAGCTGTTACCGCCGAGCTGGAAACGGCGCTCTCCATCATCACAACGGCCTACCTCCGCAGTGAGGATCTGCAGACCGCCGTGGAGGAGAATATCAACTACCTGAACCCGCCCGTGCAAGGCGTGTTCCGCAGCTTCCTCACCCGCATCAAGCACATCGACCCGGATGTGAATGCGGCGTTGGCGGAGCTGAAGTCTGCCATTGACAATGAGGTGTGGCGGGAGTGGTGTGAGGCACTCTCCGCCTGCCAGTATGACCACAGCATGAAAAGCACCCTTAATCCCATTGTGGGAAAACTCTCGGATATGCGCATCATCAATGGGGAGCTGGAAAATCTCGTGTTCGCTCCCCGTAAGGAATTCATCTCCATGGCGGCGCTGGTGGTGCTGAATATCCCACTGCTGTACTTTCTCAACAAGGACTGGTATGCAGCCTTGATGACCACCGTACCCGGCAAAGCGGTGCTGGCGGTCTGTGCCGCCGCTATCTTTCTCTCCTTTGCCAGAGTGGTCAAGCTGACCCAGCCAATCGAGTATCGGAGGTGACGGACATGACGATCTTACTGTTCCTTTTCGGCGTGGCCGTTGCCGCGGGACTGTTCTTCATTCTGGCAGACATTCTGAAGCTGCCCCGCCTCTCCACGGAGAAGGCACTTCTGTCCGCAGGACGAGCCGAGAAAAAGCGGATGAAGTCGCTGGACGCCCTCTTCCTCGGCTGGGCCATCAAGCTCTCCAGGTTTATCCGAATGGATGAATACAAGCGTCACCGCATGGAGCGCACGCTGAGTGCTGCCGGCATGGACATGACGCCGGAGGTCTACTTGGCCTATACCATCCTCAAGCCTGCCGCCGCACTGCTGGCGGTCATTCCGTGTCTGCTGATCTTCCCTCTGCTCTCGCCCATCGTGGTGCTGCTGGCGATATTGCTTTACTTCAAGGAGAGCCGCAAGGCGGAGGAAAAGGTCACCGAACGCCGCGAGAAGATCGAAGGTGAGCTGCCCCGCTTTGTTGCCACAGTGGAGCAGGAGCTGGGAGCCAGCCGCGATGTGCTGACGATCCTTGAAAACTATAAGCGTCACGCCGGTCCCGACTTCGCCCGTGAGCTGGATGTGCTGACGGCGGATATGCGCTCGTCCTCTTACGAAGCGGCACTGGTCCGCTTCGAGGGCAGGCTGGCGTCACCCATGCTCTCGGACATCGTGCGAGGGCTCATCGGCGTCCTGCGCGGGGATGACGGCCGCGTTTATTTCCAGATGCTCTCCCACGACATGAAACAGCTGGAGCTTCAGCGGCTCAAGGCCCAGGCGGCGAAGATCCCGCCCAAGATCCGCGTGTATTCCTTCGTCATGCTGGTCTGCTTTATGCTCATCTACATTGTGGTCATCCTCATGCAGATCCTCACCTCGATGGGAGGGCTGTTCGGATGAGAAACAAATGGAAGAAACGCTCCGGCGAAGGCTATATCGATACCTGCGTCCTCATCCTCTGCGCCATGCTGGTGATCGCATTGGCGGTGAAGGTGCTGCCGGTGTATGTGGCGAAGCAGCAGCTTGACACCTTCGCCGCCGAGCTGGTGCGGGAAGCCGAGATCACCGGCAGAGTCGGGAGTGAAGCGACCTCCCGCGCGCAGGTGCTTTCCGAGCGGTTGGAGATCGACCCGGACATCCGCTGGTCCCGCACCGGCCGCATCCAGCTCAATGAGGAGGTGACGGTGACGCTGACCATGGATGTGGACATCGGCTTCGGTGGGCTTGGCAGCTTCCCCATTGAGCTGATGGCACAGGCCAGCGGCAGATCGGAGGTGTACTGGAAATGAGAAAACGACTCTTGCGTTCCCGCTCCGGTGAGGGCTATCCCATGGTCATCGCTGTGACCCTCTGCCTGCTCATGCTCTTTATGGTCATAGCGGAATATTTCCGGGTGAACATCATCGTGCAGGGCGTGCGGGACGCGGTGCAGCAGGCGGTCATTGCCACGGTCAATGAGAACTATGACGATGTGTACCACTCTGTGCGGGAGGGCTATGCCGCAGGTTGGTTCCCGGAGGGGGACGGCGAGTGGTTCGAGTCCATCGACGCCGGTGACATCTACGGCAACCTGTCCTATATCCTTGGCCTTACCACAGATGGCGAAGGCTACATGAAATACGCCGGAAATGAGCTGGAGTATACGCTCTCCGACCTGTCCGTTCATATCTCCAACAACGCCATCGCCTCAGGCCGGAGTGAGGGGTATCTCGCAACCGCCACTCTCCATCTGGAGGTCCCCACCCGCTTTGCTGGACGTGTGCTGCCGCCCGTGAGCCTAAATCTGCAGGTGCAGGCCAAGTATATCCCGAAGTTTTAGTTCTTTTCACTTCTTGCAGTAGACTTCCGAAGAAAGCTGTGGTATGTTCGGGATAAGAAGAAAAACCACTGACCCCTACAAAGGAGGAGTTCGACCTATGACAGACAAAACAAAACGCATCATCCTCATTGCGGCAGGCGTCCTGCTCTGCGCGGCACTGGTGGTGGGGATCGTCAGCCGCCTTGCGGCGGTACCCATGCCCATTGACCCCGCCATCCCAGACGATACGCCCAACACGAAAGATCCGGTTGTGAACATCAGCGATCCAGAGGTAAAGGCGGATACCAAGACGGATGGTAAACAGCATGACCCCGGCAGGGATGCTGACAGCTCCGGCACAGAACAGGCCATTCAGGGTACGCCCACCAAGCCGGACGCGCCGGAGCATCCCGGCAAGACGGAGAAGGACCATGCGGCGGACGATGTGCCGGAAGCGGACCGCAACAAGGAAACACCGCCCACCTACAAGCCGGAGCAGACTGAGGTGAAGCCCCAGCCCACAGAGCCTGCGGGCGGCAGCACCAATGATGCCGGACAGGTATATGTCCCCGGCTTCGGCTATGTGACGCCCAGCGGTCCCAACGATGGCGGAACACTGAATGATATGTATGAGAACGGCAACAAGATCGGTATCATGGGCGGCTGACCTCGCCCTTCCAAGAGAGACACGGCTGAGAAACGGCCGTGTCTCTTTTTATCTTCACGACTGGAGGAATGCGTATGAAAAGGATCATATCCCTGCTGCTGGCATTGGTGATAGCGATATCCGCCGCCGTTCCCGCCTATGCCACAGGAGATGGCAACTTTGATGGCGGTGGAGGCAGTATGGGGGACGGTACCAAGACCAACTACTGGAATCCCGGCATGGACGGCGTGAGAGTGTCTATCGTGGATGTGGGTTCCCATTCTGTGGTGCGAACCCCTATTGACTTAACCAACAAGGTTCCTATAGCAAATATTGCTCACTTCGGAAAGGTGTCCAAGTTGTCTTACAATGCAGGACGAGGATTGTCCGTATCGGTCAGCGGATATTCCTATCGAAACCCAAGTCAGAGCCTGCCCAAGATCATCTCTACAAGCAGCAGCAAAGCCAGCATTGCTGCCATCCGAAGCTATTTCACCGATGAACAGGTCATCCGAGCGATTGCCGGATATGTGGGAATCGACTTTGATTTGCTTATCAGTGGAGATTACAGAATCGTGGTGGAGCCGCTGGCCTATCTCTGCTATAACGGTCAGCAGTTCGCCATGACCGCTACGGAAGCGGCTCTGTATGACCAGATCGTCAACGGTGACCTCAGAAAGAAGCTGGGGACGCTCACCCATAAAAATCTTCCGCTGGCGATTTTTCTGGAGGAAGCGGATCTCGGCTACACTGCTTGGTCCGGCAGCCGCACGGATAAGGCGTCCAACGGCGACATCATCTCCTCCCTTGGAATCGGCATCGTCCGCTTCAACGAGGTGACCACGCCGCCCGATCCCGACGAATATGACTACGAATACCGCGTCAACACAGAAGTCATCACCTCCGTGGAGGTGCGCGGCGGACAGTCCGACCCGGACAACCCCGTATCGGTACGCTTTAACATTCAGGGCAGGACTTACACTGTAAGCAATGTCTACTACCCGGACGGCGACAGCCAGCTGGCATGGGTGCGCTGGCGTGCTCCTGCGGAACCCTGCGTCATAACGATTTCCGTCAGCGTGTACGGCGGCGGCTCGGCGCAGGGCACCATCACCTGCAATATCGTGGATCTGGCCGGCAATGACCCGCCCAATCCCCTGGCGGATGACCGCAACAACGGCTTCAGGCCGGCGTCTGCTCCCCAAAAGGAGCAGGTGACTTCGGCGTCCTGGGGCATCTGGTCGCCGTGGTGGCAGGAGAATTGGGAGTGGGTAGAAAACTGGCAGAAATGCTGGCACACAGACCGCTGGACGGATGCGGACGGCAAGACCCACAGGGACCGCTGGTACCATTGGGTGGACAACGGCTGGGGGGGGGGTCATGGGTGGGGGGGGGTTTGATAAGGCTTTGAAT
>OGUO01001570.1_pt1 | contig 15037 bp, 8 predicted proteins | sample 1553641 | NCBI WGS metagenome assembly OGUO01 (sample SAMEA2579980, study PRJEB22360) | human gut metagenome | biome: human gut; feature: human-associated habitat; material: faeces | place: Denmark | collected 2008/2010 | reverse complement strand
ACGGCAAGAGCTTCTGTTCGAGTAAACCGCGATAGGCTCCGATGTATTCACACCAGACGGCATTTCCACGCGTAAAAATACGATAAGTATAATTGGACCATGCTGTCCGGATATGGATTTCATGTTGCCAAATTTCGATACAAGCTTCTGACTTATAGTTCGGATCCTTGATCGTTATCCGCTCCAGTCCATGCATTTTTTCAAGAATTTTCGTTTGCCACTTGTCTGAATGCATTATTTCTGCAATAATCTCAGGCAATTTTTCCTTAATTTCAAACTGAATTTTCATCTTCGTGTGCCTGCCAGTCAGGACTTCTTAAGGTTGCCAGGTTCTGTTATTAAACAATGTCTCTAAATTAATAACAATTAATACACATGGTTTGTTTACACAAACAATCGTTTTTTGTACAGCCCATGCTATATTGCCATGATTACCGACAAATTCGGGGGAATAATAGATGTAGATCTACAGCAAGATGAAAGGCTGACCTTTTGGTTCCGTTTGCCCCTCTGAAATAAATCCGATTTTTTTCCTACATTTGCCCTCATTAATAGGATTAGTCAATGCTTAAATATATTGTTGTATTTGCGGGAGCCTCTTTACTTGCGATTTCTTTGCCAGCAAAGGCTCAGGAACAACGCGATATCGTTGCGCTCTCCTCTGAAGAAATAATGACTCCTTCAGATACCGTGCCTCGAAAGAAGACTGTCATCGTAGACGGAGTGGAATTGAACGAAAAGCAGTTGAAACGTTACTATCGTCAATTGCGTAAAGATTCCATCCGGGCCCACAAAAACATATGGTGGTCTGTACTGGGCGGTCCTTCATATACACCAGAAGCTTCGTTCGGTGTGGGTGGTGCCGTCCTTGCCAGCTTCCGAATGAATAAACAAGACACTATTTCCCAACGTTCTTTCCTGCCTGCCGGTTTGAACCTGTCTATAAATGGGACCATTGTTGTAGCTGGCGCTGGAACGTTTTTCTTCAATGAAAACCGTTTCCGTATCTATATGAATTATGGTTATCGGAACGAGCCTTCACACTATTACGGGAAAGGATTTGAAAAGGCGGAGAATCTCGAAAGGGGTGATTCCACTACTCGGTTTCATCGAAGCTATTTTCAATTGTACCCCCGATTCGTATGGGAAGTCCGCCCACATTTTTATTTAGGCGGCTTGTTTGACTTGAACTACACAAAGGTTTCGGATGTTAATCCGGTGATGGAGGAAGATCCCTATTTCCAACAGTTCAAAAGGAAATACTTCAACGTCGGTATCGGCGGACTTATCCAATATGACACTCGTGATGATGTGGCGACACCTACGCGCGGTATGTTGTTAGGAGCTAATTTCAAATTGTTCGGTAAATATTGGGGAGGCGCTTATAACTACGAGATCATCGAGCTTGAATACCGACAGTTTAAAAACGTATTTCGTCCACGCAGTACGCTTGCCTGGATTGCCAAAAGCCAGATCGGCTTAGGGGACATTCCTTTTACGGAACTCCCGACTTTCGGTTCTCCTTTCGACCTTCGTGGTTATTATATGGGACAGTTTCGCGACAAGTCATCACATGTAATGATGGCTGAATACCGTCAGATGATAAATACGGACAAAAGCACTTGGGTAAAAAAGATGTTAAGTCATATAGGATATGTAGCCTGGGGAGGATGCGGATTCATGGGACCCACTCCAGGCAAGATAGAAGGTGTGCTTCCCAACCTCGGATTAGGGTTACGCGTTGAAGTTCAACCCCGTATGAATGTACGCCTTGACTTCGGCAGAGACATGGTGAACAAGCAGAATTTGTTCTACTTCAACATGACAGAAGCATTCTGAGAACCTGTTTTATATTCTTCCTGAATCTCCGGATCCACATCCGTGGCTCTTTTTTCAATGATTTCAAGTTCTCTTTCGAGAACAAATACATCTCCTCCGGTCTGAGCTTTTACTTCTGCTACATGTTTTCCACATTTCATTCTTCTTAAAAACAATGGCTTCATATTTGTATCTATTTCATCAATTTCATTTCTTACTTCTTCTAATGTCATCTTAGTTTCCTCGTAAAATTTATACTATATTATATTTTTCAAATAGCTGCTGACAATATGATTTCCTTTCCTCTGCTTTCATAAACTCTGCCTCCATTTCAGCACTATCCTTTATTATCTGTACATTAGCATGAATCTACAATTCCTCTCTGCCTGTATAAAATCTCTCTGGGTTACAAGCATTGAAAATTCATAGAATGCGAAATGCATAAGTTCTTGATAGGGCGTATATGCCAATGAAAATATAGAATTATAATGCTTAACCCGATTGTATCACATAGTATATAAATTGTCGAGTAAAAAATATATTTGCTTGCAGATTCCGCCATACAAGTTATAATAAATACGAGAGAATTTATCTTTGGGGGTTATTATGATTAAAGCTTTGTTCAAACACATTTACAAATACTATAAAGATACTTTTATCCTGGCTATTGCCGGAGTAGTCATCGGTGTTCTCGTCGGAATCATCGATGCAGCATTCGGGCTGGGACTTAATGCCTGTACCACTATCCGGACGAAATACTTCTGGTATCTGATCTGGTTCCTGCCTCTTGGCGGCGTCTTCATCTGGTTCATCTATCACCAGTTTGGCAAATCTGTCGCCAATGGTATGAAGATGGTCTTTCACGTCGGCCTTGGTAAAAACACCAAACTTCCAATCCGTATGGTGCCACTATCCGTCATCGGAACCTGGACAACACACCTGTTTGGAGGAAGTGCCGGACGAGAAGGTGTTGCTGTTCAGATTGGTGCGGCTGTTTCCAACAATGTTGGTCGTCTGGTCGATAAGACTATTGATATCGAAAACAGCCGGAAGATGTTCCTGATCACTGGTATGGCTGCCGGATTTTCCGGACTTTTCTGTACTCCGCTTGCTGCAATCTTTTTTGCACTGGAGGTATTGGTTGCCGGAAAGCTGGAATATCATGCTTTGATCCCAGCAACAGTAGCTTCCATCAGTGCAGCATTTACATCACGAGCGCTCGGACTTCGGAAATTTCATATTAATATACTGGAAACCCTGAACTATCATCCTTCTACGTACAACGCCGTTTTTCTTTTAAAACTGGCAGCTATGGGACTGTGCTTCGGTATCGTTGGTTCTTTATTTGCACTGATTCTCCGATATCTGCGTTTGAAATTCGCCTTCCGTTTTTCTTCGCCTGTAAAAAAGGTTCTGATCATGGGGGCTGTTATCGCAGTTCTTATGATGGTCTTTCATCAGGGAAGATACTCCGGAACTGGCTCTAACCTGGTTGCTCTGTGCTTTGACGGTATTACAGACGATATATACGCATATGACTGGATTCTTAAGATGGCTCTTACGATTCTGACACTTTCCTCCGGATTCATCGGCGGCGAAGTTGCACCACTGTTTTCCATCGGTTCCTGCTTAGGATACGTACTTGGACCGGTATTCGGATTTGATCCGATGTTCGGTGCAGCTCTTGGATTCGCTTCCGTCTTCTGCAGTGGATCAAATACTTTGCTTGCAGCTATTCTGGTCGGCGTGGAAAGTTTCGGATATAATATGCTCCCATTCTTTTCGGTTGTATGTTTTGTATCGTTTATCTTTAACTTTAATAATTCGATCTTTACAGCACAGAGAGTTGCATTTACGCATCCTGTACGGCGTCAGCGGTTGAAACAGCGGATTGCACCAAAGGGAAATTAACGTATTAGCATATACATAGTAGTTCCTGCAAGTAGCAATGTATCTTACATACTTTGTATCTACAGGACTTACCACTGGCAGCTCTTTACGAATGCATGGCAATAAAAAATAAGTGTACATTCTTCCACCGAAGAATTGTACACTTATTTTTATTCTCTTATTTCAATCTTAAATTCCTATAACACAATTTCCAAGTCTTCCAGAACCTGCCTCAGACTCCTATGCCATGATTGGTTTCAGTGCCTCAGCAAGTTTGTCCTTCTCAGCCTGTGCCTCAGCAAGATCTTTACCAAGTGTTGTGTAGTAAATCTTAATCTTAGGCTCTGTTCCTGAAGGACGTACGATAACTGTCTCATTGTTCTCAAGCTTGTAAACTAATACATTTGCTGCAGGAAGTCCTGTTTCTTCTGTCTTAGTATAATCTGTTACTTCTGTTACCTTGTATCCAGCAATCTCTGCCGGTGCATTCTCACGCAGGTTCTGCATGATTCCAGACATCTTGTCCATTCCACTGAGTCCAGGGAATTCAAAACTGTCGATCTTGTTGAGGTAACGTCCGTACTCTGCATAGATCTCTTCCAGTCTCTGTTTCAGAGAGCTGCCGATACTTCTGTAGTAAGCTGCCATCTCACAGATCAGCATAGATGCGATAACAGCATCTTTGTCACGTACATATGGTCCAGCAAGGTATCCGTAGCTTTCCTCGAATCCGAAGATGAATCTGTCTACTTCGCCTGCTGCTTCTAACTGTGCGATCTGGTCTCCGATCCATTTGAATCCTGTCAGTACGTTTCTTAATTCTACTCCGTAATGAGCTGCTACTGCATCAGCAAGTGGTGTAGATACGAGAGATTTTACTGCTACTGCTTTTTCAGGCATTGTACCTTTCTCGATACGTCCTGCACATATGTAATCCAGAAGAAGTACTCCGACTTCGTTACCGCTTACTAATTCATAAGATCCATCCGGGCACTTCATAGCGATACCTACACGGTCTGCATCTGGGTCAGTTGCAAGCATAAGGTCTGCATCTGACTCTTTTGCAAGGTTCAGTCCAAGCTCCAGTGCCTCAAAGATCTCTGGGTTTGGATAGCTGCATGTTGTAAAGTATCCATTTGGATATTCCTGCTCCGGAACGATTGTGATATCTGTGATTCCGATATCTTTTAATACCTGTGTTACAGGAACAAGACCTGATCCATTTAATGGGCTGTATACCAGTTTTAATCCGGCTGTCTTACACAGTCCCGGACGAACCTGCCGGGATTCGATCGCATCATAAAGTGCTCTCTTACAGTCATCTCCTACAAATCTGATCAATCCTTCTTCTACACCTTCTGCAAATGACATATATTTTGCTCCGGTCAGAACGTCTGTCTTCTGGATCTCTTCGTATACGATTGCAGCCGCATCGTCTGTCATCTGACATCCGTCCGGTCCGTATGCTTTATATCCGTTGTATTTTGCCGGGTTATGAGAAGCTGTTACCATAACACCTGCATTACAGTTATAATAACGTGTTGCAAATGAAAGTGCCGGTACAGGCATCAGTGCATCGTAGATTCTTACTTTGATTCCATTTGCTGCAAGTACACCTGCTGCTGTCTTGGCAAATACATCACTCTTTAAACGGCTGTCATAACTGATTGCTACAGTCTGTGTTCCGCCCTGTGTCTTTACCCAGTTAGCCAGTCCCTGTGTTGCCTGACGTACTACATAAATATTCATACGGTTCGTTCCTGCGCCAAGCACACCGCGAAGTCCGGCTGTTCCGAATTTCAGTGCTACTGCAAAACGTTCCTTAATTTCATCATCGTTTCCCTCAATTTTTGACAATTCCGGCTTCAGATCTGCATCTTCAAGATCTGCCGCAAGCCAGCGTTTGTATTCTTCCTGATACATTTTTTATCACTCCTACTTATTTCTTTTCCGGGTTTTTTGTATATTTTCACAACAAACCTATTAATAATATACCATTTTTTATACTTTCAGGCAATAAATGTACTGTAAATTATGTGAAAACTTTTCGTCATTTTTCTCAAAAATCAGAAAAAGACGGAGGGCACATTTTCTGTGCTGTTTCCGTCTTTTTTCTGAAATTCCAAATTCTTTCTATTGATATGTTTTATTTATCTACCGACATCATATTTTCTACGATTGAACTTCCGACCTCATATACCATATTGGAATCTTTAAGCTGTACATAACGGTTATCACCATTTACCTTTCCAACATAGACAGTACACGTCTTCTTATCCCCTGAAGTACTATCCTTATAAGTTGTCGTTACCGTAATCCGGTTTGCTTCATCCAGACCATATTTTGCAAGATCTTTTACATTATAATCTGCACACTGGGTAAGTGAGATAGTTCCCCATCCGCCTGCCAGTTCGGCCCGCTCTTTCTTTTTCTTATAAGTCGTAGTCTTACCGTTTTGTGTTACCTCTACCTTCTTAAGGTTTCCACTGCTGATCGATGGCATTGTGTCGTTCTCCGTCAGAGATGACAGGTCGAATACAAGATCCGATACCAGTGTACCTGAGATGGTATACACCGCATCCGAATCCTCGATCATTGCATAATAATTGTCTCCGGCCGCATTACCAATCTGAATCGTTCCTTTGGTTCCATCCTTTGCCGTGTAGGTAACGGTGTAATCCGAACTGTCCAGTCCATAATCTGCTTTCTCATCCGGATCACTCAGCTTGCGGACCGCTGTCAGTCCAGTAATCTCTTTTGCCGTGCTCTTGATCGTACTCTGATTCAGACGTACCCCGTCATCCTCATCGTATACCCATTCGCCATCATCTTTGGTAAAGCTCATCTTGCTTCCGCCGCTTTCATAGGAAAATGACTTCAGACTCTTTACATCTACCAGGCTGACTTTTTCTTTGTCCTCTTTTGCCTTCTTCTGCTTCTCACTGTGACTGTTCCAGGCTTTTAATCCTCCGTACAGCGCAAGCAAGACCGCAAGCACAATCACCATGATGAGCATTGTCTTTTTCTGTTTCATCAAATTTCCCCTTTTCTGTCCATAAATCTTCTTAATTTACACTTTTCTTCTCTTCCACCAGCGCATAAATCCATAGATCAGGATTACAAGCGGAATTCCGAAGATTGTCAGGATGCTGATGATTCCCGCATGCTGCATCGTATTGTTGCTTACCTCCAGGCTCTTCGCCTTGATTGCTATATTTTTTGTCTTGTCAAAGTTAGCTGTCACCGCATTCATGAACAGATCCAGGTTCTCCAGTGTTGTGTAAGTATCTGTAATCTGTGAATTGATCATGCTTTCTGAAGAAATTACCGTCAGACGGCTGGTTTGGGATGAGCTGCTGTCGGATGAATCATCAGATGTAATCTGCTCAGTCGCAACTACTCCTAATGTATAGGTTCCCTCTTCCTGCTTATCCTCTGTCACTGCATAGGAATTATCTGATGTCTGCATAAACGCCGTTGTTGTGATCGTATCTCTTGCCGGATCTGTTGTAGTCAGACCATGTGCATTGATCATCAGAACCATCTCTGATTCCAGATTATTGGCCAGATCGTCTGTTGCTGTGATCTCCGGGAAGATATAATAATAGTTGCCCTGGTAGCTTCTCTGCATATCTGCGATGTAACCGTCCGCTTCCTGCATACCATATTCTTTCAGCACTTCATCCAGATTCGGTGTCTCATCCTCAGGATCTCCAAGAATGATAAATACCTTTCCGCCCTTTTTCAGGTAATTCAGAAGTAATGTTTTCTCATCATCGGAAATGTCTTTTGATGGAGCATCCATGAATAACAGATCACAATCATCAGGAATTTCACCTGTCATCATCAGATTCACTTCATCTGTCGTCATATTATTCTTGCTGAACAGTTTTGTCACAGAATCTGAAAATGCTGCTTCTCCGTGTCCTGTTGTATAATACATCTTCTCTGTCTGTTCACTAGTAACCGAATTGATCGCACTTGTAAACTGACCTTCTCCGTCGAATTCAGATGCAGAACTGCTTCCTGTCGTATAGTAGGAATAAGAATCCGAAACTAAAATATCATCAAAAGAAACAGATTTCGTTTTTCCGGTATCTTTGCAGGAGATTACGATCGTATCTTTCTCTACTCCTGCTTTCGTAAGTGCTGCCGGATGCAGGACCGGATCGATCCATGTTACACTGAGCTTATCAGACAATGCCGTATATTTCTTGATGAATGATTTGATCCTTGTATCTGTCGAATCTTTTTCTGCATAGATTTTAAATGTTACTTTTTTATCCAGTTTGTTCAATACCTTTTTACTGGTCTTTGATACTCCGTAAATGTTGTTATCACTGATATCTATGCTCTTAACATTCTCCGGAAGCTGACCTGCGATCAGATTGACAACGATCACCATGCAGATCACAAGTGCGATCATTCCCACACTGTAACTTCCGTTTTTCGATGATGCACTCCGGAATGACTTCTTGATTTTTTCTAACATTATGCTCCTCCTAACTCCAACGTCTCTTCTGAATCATCTGCATCGTCAAAAAGAAGAACAAGACGATCAGTGACAGGTACAATATAATCCCGCTCACATCCAGAAGATGGTTATCGGCAATATTGGAAAATACTTCTGTCAGTTCCAGTTTGCCAAGTACTGTGGAAAGCAGACTTTCAAACACTGTTTTCTTTACAAAGTAAGTAATCAGTGTTCCTGCCAGTACGATCAGCTCCAGTACCCCGCTGATCACGACATTTTTCGTCATATTCCAGACTGCAAGTACGACCAGCGTCAACAACACCGCAACTGCCAATGCATTTGCCCATGCTGCCGAAGGGATAAAGTTCAGGATGCCGCTCCAGAGATAAGTCAGAAGCAGGATACCGAATGCGCCGATTGCCGCAATGATCACACTTTCTGTCAATGAAGAGACAAACATTCCAATGGAAATATATACGCATCCGAGTAAGAAAAACACAAGGATTGCCAAATAGTCTACCTTAATGTATGCCGTCCCCTGCGCCTTAATGATCAGTGGAAAGATCAGATAGATCACACACGGTACAGCCGTGATTGTTACCATTGCAAGATATTTTCCAAGCACGATCTCGAACAGGCTGACCGGTGCTGTCAGTAACATCTGATCCGTCTTATTCTTCTTATCTTCTGCAAAGCAACGCATCGTCAGGATCGGAATTGCTACCAGGTATACGAACAGAATCCCTGACAATACATAAGAAAAATACGGATATCCATAGTTCAGATTATACGCCAGGAAATAGATTCCCGTATAAGCTACCAGAAAAGCGATAAATACATATCCTATCATAGAATGAAAATAGGATCTTAACTCTCTTTTATAGATGGCTCTCATCTTACTTCTCCTCCTTTATCATTCTATTGCCTGACCCTTGTGTCAGCTCCAGAAATATCTCTTCCAGTGTTGTCTTACTCTGATTCAGGGTAAGCATCGGTACATCTGCATGGGAAAATGCAAGGAATAACTCTTCTCTGATATCTTCCCCGCCTTTTGCTATAATCTGCGCAGTTGTAATGCCGCTCGCACTGGTGCGGTATTTTACTTCTTTGATCTTTCCTGTCCGGCGGATAATATGATCCATCTCATCCCTGGAAGCCTTTGCTTCCACCTCGATCTGACCTTTGCCACTCATCATATTCTCCAGATTCTCGGTCGTATCACTGGCGACCAGCTTCCCTCCGGATATGATCATGATATAATCACAGACTTCCCTTACTTCCGCAAGAATGTGAGAACTTAAGATCACGGTATGTTTCTTCGCAAGCTTCCTGATCAGTTCACGGATTTCGATGATCTGCTTCGGATCAAGACCTACTGTCGGCTCATCCAGGATAATGATCTCCGGGAATCCCAGAACTGCCTGTGCAAGTCCGACTCTCTGCTTATAACCTTTTGACAGGTTCTGGATCAGCCGGTTTTCTACGTCTCTCAGCTTTGCAAGTCTTATAACTTCTTCTATCTGCGGCTCTCTTTTGTCTTTTTTAATTCCTTTTAATTCTGCAGCGAATTCCAGATATTCCCGCACCGTCATTTCCATATATAACGGCGGAATTTCCGGCAGATAACCGATATTCTTCTTGGCTTCTTCCGGCTCCTTTAAAATGTCGTGTCCATCGATCAGCACCTGTCCCTCTGTAGCTCCCAGGTAACCGGTCATAATGTTCATGGTCGTAGATTTTCCTGCACCGTTTGGTCCTAAGAATCCATAGATTTTACCGGATTCTACGGTGAAGTTCAGATGATCTACCGCCAGATGGTTACCATAACGTTTGGTAAGATTCTTTACTTCTATCAAATTTCCTTCCTCCTGTTAAACTCAATCTGTTAACAATATAAGGGGGATGTTTGAAAAGTATGTGGAAAAAATATGTTTTTTTGATGAATTAAAGTTTAACTGTTGAACAAAAATATTGTTTTTCCCCGAACGCAAACAGATACACACTATATTCCCAAGTTTCTCCTCTCTCTTCGTTCGAAGTCAACTTTTGTGAATATAGTGTGTATCTGTTTACTGATTATACTCCGCTTTCTCTCTGCTTCCTTAAATACCCCTGGTAGATACGGCTGCTGATGATTCCTTTCAACACGTTGGCCGCACTCCTTTTTACATCTTCTTCCAGAATAATACCTTTGGAAACTGCTTTTACGATGTCATCTACGGTTCCGGAACTGCCTGGCATAATCAGGTCGTTGCCTGATGCAATCGCATGTGCCGGATCACCGTATTTTCTTCCGGTCGCGAACCAGTCAGTCATAACGAAACCATCAAATCCCCATTCATTCCTCAGTACCTGTGTCAGCAGACGATAGCTGTTGTTGACGTATTTGCCGTTTACCTTATTATAGCTGCTCATCACAGCTCCCGGATGCGATTCTTTCACCGCAATTTCAAATCCTTTCAGATAGATTTCCCTAAGTGCTCTTTCATTTACGTTAGCATTCGTCTTATTACGGTTGTCTTCCTGATTATTACAGCAATAATGCTTTAATGTAACATAACATCCACGGTTCTTCTGAACTCCTTTTGTAATTGCTGCCGCAAATTTACCCGTAAGTAATGGATCTTCAGAGAAATATTCAAAGTTACGTCCACATAAAGGGTTGCGGTGTATATTCATGCCCGGTGCCAGCCAGTAAGTTACACCATAAGCTTCCATCTCTTTTCCCACTGCATTCCCGACCTCTTCTGCAAGCTGCAGATTCCAGCTCGATGCCAGAGAGATTCCCACCGGAAATGCCGTTGTAAACTGATACAGAAGATTCTTACTGTCCGGATTGCCAAGCATTACTTTCTTTACCGGTTCGGGAAGATATTTCATAAAAGAGATATTTGGTTCTACTCCTTTTACTTTACCCGTTATAGATACAGACGATATCTTATGAAGCCTGAGTCCCGCAGGTCCATCCGCCATAACGACATTTGGAATTCCCTTTGCAGTCAGATTTCCAGTCGTCACGCCTGCTGCTCCCGGTGCTTCAAAGAACCGATGTCCGGACATGCCTCCGCCCACAACCAGCTCCGCCATATCTCTTAGCGTTAATGACTCTAAGATCCTGTCAGTCTCTTCCGAAGAATAGATCTCCACCGGGCCATACTTATGATCCGTTTCCGGAATAATCCCCGGTTCGATCTGAAAGCTCTGAATTTTTTCCACATCGTCGATGATTATTTCACAGGTTCTTCCCCAGTTCTGTCTGCAGTCACCGGTTGCATGAAGAAGTTCCTTTTCTTCCTGCCATTCCAGTTCTGTCACCCTTAACGGTGCCTTACAGATATGAGAATGTTTCTCTGTAATTATTTCCGTTTCCAGTTTTAATATTCCACATACTCTTGTATTCCTGCTGGAATTACCGACTCGCACGACATATTCGCCCGGTTCCAGAACAGTGGCAGCATCTTTTTCCCTGTAACTTGTAAGATCATGCAGATCAAATTGTAATACAGTCCGTTCTTCCTCTCCCGGTTTCAGGTTCTTTGTCTTGGCAAATGAAGTTAATCGCTGTGCTTCTTTTTTCAGTTCACCATCCGGACAGCTTACATAGATCTGTACCACTTCTTTTCCGCTGTATACTTCGCCTTTATTCTTTACATCTACGGATATCTCGACGGTAGTTCTTTCCAGCCTCATACCTGCAAGATGCATTTCGAACTCTGTATACGATAGTCCATATCCAAACGGATATCTTGGTGCTACATGAAATGTATCAAAATACCGATATCCGACATAGATCCCTTCCCGGTAATACTCTTCATCGAGATTCCCATTCAGATAACTGTAATCATCTGACGCCGGATAGTCCCGGTAATGCTTTGCCCATGTATCTGTAAGTTTCCCGGACGGTGTATGCTTTCCGCAGACTATATCCGCAACTGCCTGCCCGCCCATCGTTCCAAGCTGTCCCATGAAGATCACCGCATTGATGTTCGGAATCTCATGCAGAAAATTCAGGTCAAACTGCCCTCCTACATTGATCACTACGATCATATGCTCATATTGTTCCGCACAAAATGTCAGATTTACTCGTTCTATCTCTGCCAGACCGTATTCATTCTCACTGAGTTTACGGTCAGCACCTTCTCCTGCCTGTCTCGAAATGACGTAAATGCAGGTATCGGTCTCTGATTTTTCTACATCTTCCTGCAGCACTGCTCTTCCATATGGATAGCGGTATGGACTGCTCATCAGATTCATGAAATCCAACAGATTCTTCGGACTTAGTTTCTTTCGGAATTCTTCTGCGTATGCATGCTCTCCTTCTTGAAAACTCTGATCATAATCATCAATCCAGTTCATCGTTGTAATCTTGAATCCCGCATCTTCCATTCCTTCCAAGATCGATACTGTATGCCGCTCATTGACCTCTCCTGAACCGGTTCCTCCTTTGATCGTCATTTTGGCACCGGCTCCGTATAGTGCAATTTTTCCCGGATTTAACGGAAGACATCCGTCATTCTCCAGAAGCACGATCCCTTCCACTGCTGCCTGATATGCAATTTCCTTTCCGGCTTCCTCCAACGGTGTGACTGCATCTGTTAGTGCGGCTTTATGAATGTTTCTTGTTCTCATTGTAATTATGCATCCTTTCTATTTTCCAGATGATGGCATATATGGGCGCAATGCTCCTGCCACATTACTGATCGGCATTGTCTGAAGCCACACTTTTCCAGGTCCGTGAATTATTGTATTAAAGATTCCTTCTCCGCCAAATAACATATTCTTCACACCCGGTACGCTCTTAATCTCTATCTGGCATGAAGCATCCATTGCGGCCAGATGTCCAGTATCTACGACAATTTCCTGTCCGGCGTTCAATTCATACTCCACTACATGTCCGTCAAACTCAGCAAATACAGTTCCCTGACCAGATACCTTCTGCATGATAAATCCCTCTCCGCCAAATAATCCAGAGCTGAACTTCTTATTAAAGAACACAGACAATTCTACCCCTGCTTCGCTTGCAAGGAATGCACTTTTCTGGAATACCATCTCGCGCCCCGGTCCGATTTCAAATGCTTTGATGGATCCAGGAAAGCACGATGCAAATGCAATCATCCCCTTGCCAGCTTGTGCGGTATAAATATTCTGGAATATATGCTCACCGGAAAACATTCTTCCAAATGCCTTGCCGATTCCTCCATTCGTGGTCGTCTCCATCTTCATATTCGGTGACATCCAAGACATTCCGCCTCCTTCTGTGATCATCTTCTCTCCGCCCTCCAGATAGCAGATAACTACCGGTAATGTGTCTCCTTTGATTTCATATCTCATATAAGTTTCCTCCTGAAATTTTATTTTTCTTTTAATATACTTTTTCCCGAAAAACTATATTTATATTATAGCATCTACTATCTCTATTCACAATCAGCACTTTATATTTACGTAAAATTTTATTACATTTTCACCATAACAACTCAAACATGACAAAACGCCAAAAATCTTCCGGGCTTTTCATCCCTTCTGATTTTTGACGTTTTTCTAACATCTTATAATGTTTTTACAAATCTTAAAAATGCTTCTCTTCCCTTTTCTGTACATTTATACACTCCGGCATCCTCAAGTACATGTACAAATACTTCACCGACTTCTTTTTTCAATATATCCATTACATTTTCTTCTGTAATCCCATCATATTTTTTACAAAATGTATCTGCCCAGTCCGCATGCTTTGCAATCTTTTCATTACTTCTGATATCTTTTTTCTGAACCAGATAATCCGCAAGAATCTCCAGCTCTTCTTTTAATCTGGATGGAAGCACTGCAAGTCCCATAACTTCGATCAGTCCGATATTTTCCTTTTTAATATGATGATACTCTGCATGTGGATGATAAACGCCAAGTGGATGTTCTTCGGTTGTGATATTATTCCGAAGAGTCAGATCCAGTTCAAACAATCCATCACGTTTTCTTGCAATCGGTGTAATGGTATTGTGTGGTTCCCCGTCTGTATTTGCATAGATGAAGGCCTCTTCATCGGTATAGCCTCTCCAGCATCCGAGAATGTGATCTGCCAGTTCGATCAGACGTTTTTCATCTTTATGACGGATACGGATTACAGACAATGGCCATTTTACAATTCCAGCTTCCACATCCTCATATCCAGGAATCTCTACTGGAATCTCAATCGGTGCTTTTGCCATTGCAAATGTATAATGTCCCCCCTGGAAGTGATCATGACTTAAGATAGAGCCTCCAACGATCGGAAGATCTGCATTGGATCCCAGAAAATAGTGTGGGAATAACTTTACGAAATCAAATAATTTCTCAAATGCTTTCTTATCAATCTTCATCGGAATATGCTGTCCGTTAAATACAATACAATGCTCGTTATAGTACACATAGGGTGAATACTGGAATCCCCATTTTCCTCCCGCAATCTCAATCGGAATGATTCTGTGGTTTTCTCTTGCCGGATGATCCAGCCGTCCTGCATATCCTTCATTTTCCATACAAAGCTGACATTTCGGATATGCTGTATTCTTTGCATTTCTTGCCGCTGCGATCGCCTTTGGATCCTTTTCCGGCTTAGAAAGATTGATTGTGATGTCAATCTCACCGTATGGGGAATCCACTTTCCACTTCATATCTTTCTTCACACGGTATCTGCGGATATAATTACTATCCTGACTTAATTTGTAGAAATATTCTGTTGCAGTTTCCGGCGATTCTTCGTATTTTTCCGCAAATGTCTTCTGTACCTGAGCCGGTCTTGGTACCAGACAATTCATGATCTTCGTATCGAAAAGATCACGGAATCCGATACTGTCTTCAATGATTCCTCTTTTTACCGCCTCA
>OGUO01001568.1_pt1 | contig 15054 bp, 15 predicted proteins | sample 1553641 | NCBI WGS metagenome assembly OGUO01 (sample SAMEA2579980, study PRJEB22360) | human gut metagenome | biome: human gut; feature: human-associated habitat; material: faeces | place: Denmark | collected 2008/2010 | reverse complement strand
TATCTATTGTTTCCTTCAAGGACTGAGAGGCCGCTTCCCCGTTAATAAATTAAATTCCAATTAAAATGCGGGATTTACAGATGGAACACCGTGGATACAGACAGAAGATAATTATCAGCAGATTAATGCGGAAGCAGAAGAAAAAGACGATGATTCTATTTTAAATTTCTATAAGAAATTGATTGCTCTAAGGAAAGAAATGCCGTTAATTTCAGAAGGAAAGATTCAGTTCCTGGAAGAGGATAAAGAGGAAGTGATGGCTTATACAAGAACAACGGATAATCAGAAATTAGCAGTCTTCTGTAATTTAAAAGAAGAGGAAAGTGAAGTTGAATGGGAAGAAGAAAAAGCTGAAAAACTGATAGGAAATTATCCGGATGAGGATAATCTGGACGTTCAGAATGGAAAATTGAAGCTGCGGGCGAAACAAAAAGGCAGAGAGTGCTCTGCCTTTTTGTATACCTGTAGATTCTATCTACTACTGAATTAACTCTTCCGCATGTTTAAGCGCGGCTGATATATTTGGACAGAAATTCTCACGTCCAACCAAATCTACGAATCCGGATTTTTTCATAACATTCAGAGGCTGTTTATTTACATGCGAGAATACCAGCGTAATTCCTTTATTTTCACATACCTTTGTAAGATTGAATAATGCGTTCATAGCAGTACTGTCAATTGCAGGAACACTTCGCATACGAAGAACCAGACAGCGTGTAAAGTCTTTGACAACAATGTGTTCGATTGCATCTGCAGCGCCGAAGAATAATGGTCCGGTGATTTCGTAGACACGGATCTGCAATGGCAGTTCCTTCAGTTGTTCATCAACATCCGGGGTGTCATCATCTACATAGACCCAGCTGTCTACATGAGTTTCTTCGCTCATACGTTTGATGAAGAGGAGACATGCAAGTACCATACCGATCTCAATCGCAACCACCAGATCAAACAGGATGGTCAGAAGGAATGTGGTGAACAATACAATGATGTCGCTCTTCGGAGCGGTGCGCACCAGATGGGTGAATGTACGCCACTGGCACATATTATAGGCAACGATGAACAGGATCGCTGCAATAGTCGGCATCGGGATCATTCCGGCAAATGGCATCAGGACAACAAGTACGATGACCAGTGTGACGGAGTGGACTATTCCGGCAACGGGTGTACGTCCGCCGTTTTTGATATTGGCAGCAGTTCTTGCAATTGCACCTGTGGCAGGGATTCCTCCAAATAAAGCAGAAGCAATATTACCTGCACCCTGTGCAACCAGTTCCATGTCGGAACGGTGCTTCCCGTTGATCATTCCGTCTGCAACAACGCAGGAAAGAAGTGATTCGATGGCAGCAAGTACAGCAATGGTAAATGCATTTGGAATCGCATTCTGGACAATCTGTACATTAACCTCATGCAGATGGAATGAAGGAAGGGAATTGCTGATCGTGTAAAGATTCCCAATCGTGGAGACCTTAAGCGGCAGGAATTGTACCATCAGGATTCCGGCAATAACGGCAATCAGCGATCCCGGAATTCTCTTTAAGAGCATCGGTGAGATAATCAGGATCGCGAGACTTACGATTCCGACGATTAAGGCATCTGTATTTATCGTAGAGATATTTTCTGCAAATGCTTTGAATTTTTCAGTCGTTTCGATTGGTTTTACTCCGTCGGGATAAGTTATGCCGAAGAAATCTTTCAATTGCCCAATCACGATCGTAACTGCAATTCCTGAAGTGAAGCCCGTTGTGATCGTATATGGAATGAATTTGATCAGGCTTCCAAAATGGCAGAATCCCATCAGGATCAGAAAGATACCTGCAAGGATGGTTGAAATCACAAGTCCGTCTAACCCGTCTTTTGCAACGATACCTGCAACGATAGTTGCAAATGCAGCAGTAGGTCCGGCAATCTGGACACTGCTTCCGCCAAGTGCAGAGATGACAAATCCTGCAACAATCGCAGTGAAGATTCCGGCTTCCGGTCCGACACCAGATGCAAGTGCAAGTGCTATGGACAGCGGAAGTGCAATGATTGCGACAATGATTCCTGCGGTCACATCTTTTACAAACTGGGAACGGTCGTAAGATTTCAGTGAAGTCAGTAACATTGGTTTTAATGAGTTCATATGTTGATTTTACCCTCTCTCTCTTTTTTATTCCTCTAATCTATAAAAACAACAATTCAGTATAACATAGGAAGCAATTTGCAAAAACCGGGAACTGAGATGTTTATATTTATGTACAATTCCGGAAAAGTAAAATCTCCGGAAACATTATGTTAGATTAAGGAAAAGTATCGGGGAAAAGCTTGAAATTCATATTCTGAGCGTTTATAATATGTTGCGGGCAGTTATATGCCGCACAAAATAGTTAGAAAATAAATAATAAAATTCAAAGAAAAAGGCAGGTGAACAGAATGGACGGTTGCGATAGTCATGGGCGAAGTAGCAGCATAGGATGGGAACAAAAAAGTTTATTAAGCAACAGTCGGTTCTGTTAGATGTAAGTATCGCTGCGATATACATTATAGATTTCTTTTATTTCTTATCCTATTTCCCAATGAGTATGACAAGTGAATAGTAGCAGTCGTTGATGGAGGATATGATCGTTACATATCCTGCAGTGTATTTGTGGTGAAGAAAACCGGGCAATCTGTGCCATGGTTATATTTCACGTGAGGAAAAAAGGGTAGGAGGTAAAGGTATGGAAAATAAAGATTACACAGTTGAAATACTGGAAATCATCAGAAGCAATACATCACCGGGGATTATGAGAAGCAGACTGGAAGATTATCATGCGAATGACCTTGCTGAAGTATTTCCGCAGCTGAAGATCACCGAAAGAAGAAAAATCTGTAGAATTCTGGATCTGGACATGCTTTCAGACATCTTTGAGCATATTGATGAACAGGCAGCAGCCGAATATCTGGATGAGATGGATATCAAGAAAGCAGCAGCAATCCTGTCTGCGATGGAGACAGATGCTGTAGTAGATGTTCTGCAGATGATGCCAAAGGAGAAGAAGAATCTTCTGATAGAATTAATGGATGACGATGCCAGAAAGGATATGGCAATCATCGCTTCCTTTGATGAGGAGGAGATCGGAAGCAGAATGACAACAAACTGCATCATGATCCGTGAGAATCTGACGGTGAAGCAGGCAATGAGCAGTCTGGTAGACCAGGCGGCAAAGAATGATAACATTTCTACGTTATTTATGGTAACGGAAGATAATACATTTTACGGAGCAATGGATCTGAAAGATCTGATCATTGCGAGAAGAGAATCCCTGCTGGAGGATCTGATCGCAACATCGTATCCATATGTATATGGTAATGAGCTGATCGATGACTGTATTGAGAGACTGAAAGATTATTCCGAGGATTCGATTCCGGTACTGGATAATGACAACAAGCTCCTAGGAGTCATCACATCCCAGAGCATGGTAGACCTGGTCGATGATGAGATGGGTGAAGACTATGCGAAGTTCGCCGGTCTGACCGCAGAGGAAGATCTGAAGGAGCCGTTAAAGGAGAGTATCAAGAAGAGACTTCCATGGCTGCTGGTATTATTAGGTCTTGGAATGATCGTTTCATCTGTAGTCGGTCTATTTGAAGAAGTGGTAAGCCAGCTTACGATTATCATGTGCTTCCAGTCACTGATCCTGGATATGGCAGGTAACGTAGGTACCCAGTCACTGGCTGTAACAATCCGCGTACTGATGGATGAATCGCTGACCGGAAAGCAGAAGGCAGAGCTGGTATTTAAGGAAATGAAGATTGCATTCTCGAACGGTTCGATCCTGGGAATTCTGTCGTTTGCACTGATCGGGCTATACATTGCATTATTCAAAGGAAAGACGTTTGTATTCGCATATGCGGTATCCGGATGTATCGGAGTCTCACTGCTGTTGGCAATGGTAATCTCGGGAGCGGTCGGAACATTGATCCCGCTGTTCTTCAAGAAGATCCATGTAGATCCGGCGGTAGCGTCCGGACCACTTATCACAACGGTCAATGACCTTGTAGCGGTTATATCATATTATGGACTGAGCTGGATCTTCCTGATCAATATGATGCATCTGGTCGGATAAATATGGAATAAATATGGAAGAAGTCATATATCAGATTATAATGGCATGAATCTGATATATGACTTTTTGTATATGTATTTATGGATATAGAGAGACATGATAAGTAATGTGATATATATAAAATATCATTTTAACAAATAAGTTATATCTATATATAATAAAAACAGAAGTTTTTTGAAAATATTCAATAAAAGGAAAACAGGAGGAATTACTTATGAACATCGGAGTAACAGAAATCAGCCCAAGAGCGGTGCAGAGAGCAGCAGAGAAGAATTTTAAAAGCGGGTATTACTGTTGTGAGGCATTGATGTGCACCATCCGTGATGAATTTAAACTGGATGTACCAAAAGAAGTCATTGCAATGTCATCCGGTATGGCTGTCGGAGCAGGCAAATCGGGATGTGTCTGTGGCGCATTCAACGGAGGTCTGCTTGCACTTGGAATGTTCTTCGGAAGAACAGAGCAGGACGGGCCAACCAATCCAAAGAGTGTAAAATGTATGGAACTGGTTCACGAACTGCATGACTGGTTCAAGAAAGCTAATGGGAAGAATGCAATCTGCTGCAGAGTTCTGACAAAAGAATTCAACATGGGACAGGGTGAGCACAAAGAACAGTGTATCTTTTTCACAGGACTGTGCGCATGGAAAGTAGCACAGATTGTCTGTCGTGAACTGGGAATCAAGAACCTGGATGAAATTGATGAACCGGCAGAACGTCGTGCAATTGCAGATATCTAGAATACATAGATCCAGACTAGAAAGGAAGACAAGATATTATGAAAGATGTAATCAAAAAAATACCGATTCCAATCTGCGGAGTCATGCTTGGAGCGGCAGCTTTAGGTAACCTGCTTCAGAGCTATTCAGAAGGAATCCGTTATGTGTGTGGAGTGTTCGCAGCATTTCTGCTGATTCTGGCACTTCTGAAGCTAATTATGTTTCCGGGAGCTGTGAAGGAAGATATGAAGAATCCGATCATGGCAAGCGTATCAGGAACATTTCCGATGGCACTTATGATCTTAAGTACCTATGTAAAACCATTCATCGGACAGGCGGCTTATTATATCTGGCTGTTTGCGATCGCATTACATATCGTGCTGATCATTTATTTTACGGTGAAATTTGTATTCAAATTGCAGATGCCAAAGGTATTCGCAAGTTATTATATCGTATATGTTGGAATTGTCGTTGCATCAGTCACGGCACCTGCTTATGAGAAACTTGCAATCGGAAGTGCAGCATTCTGGTTTGGATTTGTGACACTGATCCTGTTACTGATCCTGGTTACATACCGCTATGTGACGGTGAAAGAAGTACCGGATCCAGCAAAACCACTGATCTGTATCTATGCGGCACCGACAAGCCTCTGTATCGCAGGATATGTACAGTCTGTCATGCCGAAATCTTACGGATTTCTGATGGGAATGTTTGTAGTTGCAACGGTGATCTATATCTTTGCACTTGTAAAAGCAATCGGCTATTTGAAGATGCCATTCTTTCCAAGCTATGCGGCATTCACCTTCCCATTTGTCATCAGTGCGATCGCTTCAAAACAGACGATGGCATGTGCAATGAATATGGGACATCCGATGCCGTTCCTGAAATATGTGGTATTGATCGAGACGATTATTGCGGTTGTTCTGGTTGTGTATACTTATATCCGATTTATGGGATTTATCTTTGGTGGAAAGAAATAAATAAAATAATAAAAAATAATAAAGAGTGGCTGCTTGTTGTAGGGCAGCCGCTTTTTGTGTTCTTGCATAGCCTTGAAAAAAAGGTTATACTTTATGATATGTTTTTTTGTTTGACATGACAGTTAATAATAAGATGTATATGGAAGCATCGCTAAACCGGAATTAGGGAATTGCAATTTGCAGGAAAGAAAATATTCGAGGTAGCAGGGTGAAATGGTAAAGATAGATTTGATCACAGGATTCTTAGGATCCGGAAAGACAACATTTATAAAAAAATATGCAAAATATCTGATCGACAGTGGGGCAAATATCGGAATACTGGAAAATGATTACGGTGCAGTCAACGTAGATATGATGCTGTTAAAAGATCTGGAAGGCGAGAACTGTGAACTGGAGATGATTGCCGGAGGATGTGATGCGGACTGTCACAAAAGACGTTTCCGCACAAAACTGATCGCAATGGGAATGTGCGGCTATGACCGTGTGATCGTAGAGCCGTCGGGTATCTATGATGTGGATGAATTTTTCGATGTATTACGGGATGATCCGATCGACAGATGGTATGAGATTGGGAATGTGATCACGGTCGTTGACGCAAAACTGGAGGAGAAACTGTCGGATGAAGCAGACTATCTGCTGGCATCCGAGGCTGCGAATGCAGGATGCATCGTACTCAGCAGAAGCCAGGAAGCGTCGGAGAAAGAGATTGAAAATACAGTCTCACACCTGAATGCTGCAATGGAGAAAGTACAGTGCAAAAGAAGATTTAAGGATGAGATTGTGGTAAAAGACTGGACGGCATTTGATGAGGCAGATTATGAGACATTTTTATCCTGTGGATATGTACCGGAGAATTACCGGAAGATGCATATCGAAGAGGGAGAGACATTTAAATCCCTGTATTTTATGAATCTGGATAAGACGACAGACGAGATCATAGAAGCAGCAAAGAACATTCTGGAGGATAAAGAATGTGGACGAGTATTCCGTGTCAAAGGATTCTTGAAAGATGAAGCTGGCGAGTGGCTGGAATTAAATGCCACACATCAGGAGATGAGAATTTGTCCAATTCCGGAAGGACAGGAGGTTGTGATCGTGATCGGAGAAGAACTGAATGAGGAGAGGATACAGCAGTATTTTTGATCTCCGACAGACTTCCATTGGGTGAGATCAATGAAGTATTCAAAATCCGTGGCAAAAATGGTAAAATGATGATATTCCCAAACGAGTAAAATATGATAATCAAAAGGAGGAAGAACAACATGAAAAATTACGCAACAGGAATCCAGCACATCGGAATTCCAACAAAGGACATGGAAGCAACAAAAGCATTTTTTGCAAAACTTGGTTTTGAACCGGCATTTGAGACGGTGAATGAGGGTGCAAAAGTAGCATTCTTAAAATTAGAAAACCTGGTGATCGAGACATATGAATCAGATGAGGCAACGATGAAAGCCGGAGCCATTGATCATGTCGCAATTGATGTAAAAGATATCGAAGAGACATACAAAGAAGTCTGTGCAATGGATCTGAATACGACAAATGACGAGATTCATTTCCTGCCATTCTGGGACAATGGAGTAAAATTTTTTACGATTAAAGGACCTAATGAAGAGAAGGTAGAGTTTAGTCAGTTTCTGTAATTCTTTGTGAAATATAGAGTTTGTTAGAAATGCATCAGGCATGCTGATGAAATAACTAAAAATATTTGCTGAAAAGGCAAAAAATGATGCATTTCAACAAAAGGAACTGGAAAGAGAATTGTATATAATAGATGAAAAACAAAAAAATGACAAATGTCATTGAGAAAAATTGTGCACTGTGATATAGTAAACGCAGTTGAACAAAAGAGCTGAGATAGGAGAGCGGATACAAGTAATCAAACGATTGCTTTTAGTCGCGCTCCTTTTTTTGAAAAATAATACAAAATGTAATAGAATAAATTGAAAATATAAAAGTTTGACAAAAGGATGAGAGATGGAAAAATGGATCAGATATTTTATGATGCAGTCGGGAGTAATCCGATCATTGCGGCTGTGAAAAGTATGGAAGATATAGAAAAATGTTGTGCAATAGAAGAGATACAGGTGATTTTTATATTATTTGGAGATGTCTGTTCGATAGACAGGATTGTAAAACGGGTGAAAGATGCCGGAAAGGTTGCGATGGTACATGTAGATCTGATCAGCGGACTCAGCCCGAAAGAAATTTCGGTAGAATATCTGCAAGAACATACAGAAGCAGATGGAATCATATCAACAAAGCCGTCACTGATCAAGAAAGCGAAAGAACTTGGAATGTATACGGTTCTCAGATATTTTCTGCTGGACTCCATGGCATTTGAAAATATCAGACAGCAACAACATATGGTGAGACCGGATTTTATAGAAGTACTTCCGGGTGTGATGCCAAGAGTGATCAAACGGATCTGTGGTTCAGTGAAGACACCGATCATAGCAGGAGGATTGATCACAGATAAAGAAGATGTGATGGCTGCATTATCAGCCGGGGCAATTGCAGTATCATCAACCAATCATCAGGTATGGAAGATGTAATAACTGTATAAGAGAAAACAGAGTATTTAATTGCTTGAGGGAGCAATTTAAATAGAACGCATGCGAAAAAGTAACAAGTAAAATGAAATGAAAAATCAGGAGGAAATGAATATGGCAAAATATGTAATGGCATTGGATGCAGGAACTACCAGTAACAGATGTATTCTGTTTAATGAGAAAGGTGAGATGTGCAGTGTGGCACAGAGAGAATTCACACAGTATTTCCCAAAACCGGGCTGGGTAGAGCATGATGCAGATGAGATCTGGGCAAGTATGCTTGGTGTTGCGGTAGAAGCAATGAATATGATCAATGCAGAGGCAGAAGATATTGCAGCGATCGGTATCACAAATCAGCGTGAAACAACAATTGTCTGGGATAAAGAAACAGGAGAACCGGTACATCATGCGATCGTATGGCAGTGCCGTAGAACATCAGAATATTGTGATTCCTTAAAAGAAAAAGGATTAACAGATAAATTCCGTGAAAAAACCGGACTGGTCATCGATGCATATTTCTCGGGAACAAAGGTAAAATGGATCCTTGATAATGTGCCGGGAGCAAGAGAAAGAGCAGAAAGAGGAGAATTATTATTTGGAACCGTTGAGACATGGCTGATCTGGAAACTGACGAAAGGTGCAGCACATGTGACAGACTATTCGAATGCATCACGTACAATGTTATTTAACATTAATACATTGGAGTGGGATGACGAGATTCTGGAAGAACTGGATATTCCAAAATGTATGTTACCGGAACCAAAACCATCAAGCTGCATCTACGGAGAGGCAGATCCCTCTTATCTCGGAGGTCCAATCCCAATCGCAGGAGCAGCAGGAGATCAGCAGTCAGCTTTATTCGGCCAGACATGTTTCAATGCAGGAGAAGCAAAGAATACATACGGAACAGGATGTTTCCTTCTGATGAATACAGGAGAAAAGCCGGTATTTTCTAAAAATGGTCTGGTTACGACCATTGCATGGGGATTAGACGGCAAAGTAAATTATGCGCTGGAAGGTTCGATCTTTGTAGCAGGAGCAGCGATCCAGTGGTTGAGAGATGAACTTCGTATTATTGATTCTGCACCGGATTCTGAATATATGGCAAAGAAAGTTAAAGATACGAATGGATGTTATGTGGTACCTGCATTTACAGGACTTGGAGCACCACACTGGGATCAGTATGCAAGAGGAACCATTGTAGGAATTACACGTGGAGTGAACAAATATCACATTATCCGTGCAACACTGGAATCACTGGCATATCAGGTAAATGATGTTCTTGTTGCAATGAAAGCAGATTCCGGAATTGATCTTGCTGCACTGAAGGTTGACGGCGGCGCAAGTGCCAACGATTTCCTGATGCAGACACAGGCAAATATCATTAACGCACCGGTAAACCGTCCGCAGTGTGTAGAGACAACGGCAATGGGAGCTGCTTATCTTGCAGGTCTTGCAGTCGGATACTGGGAAAGCAAAGAAGATGTGATCAAGAACTGGGCAATCGATCAGACATTCGAGCCTAAGATTGATGACGAGCAGAGAAGCAAGATGATCAAAGGCTGGAACAAAGCTGTAAAATATGCTTACGGCTGGGCAAAAGAAGATTAAAAACTGAATAAAGACAGGTAATAGGAGCTGTTGCTGCGGTATTGCTTTTTGGTGCTATTCCGTGGTAAAATGACAAAGAAAATAGAACAAGAGGCGTGAGAGAAGAGAGCCTGACAGGATAACCGCATATTCGTGATGCGTTTACTTGTCAGGCTCTTTTTTCAAAAAATCATACAGATATTAGATAAGGAGAGATAAAAATATGTATGATGTGATAATAATTGGAAGCGGAGTCTCAGGCTCGGCAGCAGCAAGGGAGTTGTCCCGTTATAAAGCAAAGGTATGTGTATTAGAAAAAGAAGAAGATGTCTGCTGTGGAACGTCAAAAGCCAACAGTGGAATTGTACATGCAGGATATGATGCAAAAGAAGGATCATTGATGGCAAAGTTAAATGTCCGCGGAAATGCAATGATGGAACAGTTATCGAAAGAACTGGATTTCCCATTTCAGAGAGTTGGTTCGCTGGTAATTTGTCTGAGAGAAGAAGATATGGATAAATTGCAGGCATTATACGACAGAGGAGTGGCAAATGGCGTGCCGGGACTTCAGATCCTGAACAGAGAAGAAGTGCTCGAAATGGAGCCGAATATTGTAGATAATGTATATGCAGCACTTTATGCACCATCAGCCGGAATCGTATGTCCATTTGGATTGAATATTGCGATGGCAGAAAATGCCTGTGAAAATGGTGTGGAATTCAAATTTGATACAAAAGTACAGAGATTGGAAAAAAAGGATGATATCTGGGAAATTCACACGAATCAGGGTGTATTCAAGACGAAATATGTGGTGAATGCGGCCGGTGTTTATGCAGACAAATTCCACAATATGGTCAGTGAAAAGAAGATACACATCACACCAAGAAGAGGTGATTATTGTCTGTTGGATAAAACAGCAGGCGCACATGTGAGCAAGACAATATTTGCTCTGCCAAATGAATTCGGAAAAGGAATTCTGGTTACACCGACTGCACACGGCAATCTCCTTCTTGGACCGACAGCGATCGATATAGAAGAAAAAGAAGGAACGAATACGACAAGAGAAGGACTGGATCAGGTACTTACAAAAGCAGGACAGAATGTAAAAGATATACCGATGCGTCAGGTAATTACTTCATTTGCAGGACTTCGTGCACATGAAGAAGGACATGAATTTATCATAGAAGAAGTAGAAAATGCGAAAGGATTTATTGACTGTGCAGGAATTGAATCTCCGGGACTTGCCAGTAGTCCGGCAATCGGTGAGATGGTTGCGGGGATTTTGAAAGAAAAGCTTCATTTGGAAGAAAAAGAAAATTTCATTGCAACAAGAAAAGGAATCCTGGATCCAAACACTCTGACTAAAGAAGAAAGAGTGACATTGATCAAAGAGAAACCGGCATACGGTAATATTATCTGCCGATGTGAGATGATCACAGAAGGTGAGATTATCGATGCAATCCATAGACCACTTGGAGCAAAGTCATTAGACGGCGTAAAGCGCAGAACCAGAGCAGGTATGGGGCGGTGCCAGGCCGGTTTCTGTTCCCCTAGAACGATGGAGATACTGGCAAGAGAATTGGATATTCCGATATCAGAGATCACGAAATCCGGCGGAAAATCCCAAATTATCACAGGAACGAATAAGGATCAGCTGTAATAGAAAAAGGAAGATAGATTATGAAAACATACGATATAGTAATTATTGGCGGAGGCCCGGCAGGACTTGCGGCGGCCGTATCAGCAAGAGAAAATGGGATTCAGGATATTCTGATCCTGGAAAGAGATAAAGAACTGGGTGGAATTCTGAATCAGTGTATTCATAATGGTTTCGGTCTTCATACATTTAAAGAGGAACTGACAGGACCGGAATATGCCGGAAGATTCATCAAACAGGTAACGGATCTTGGAATCGAATACAAATTACATACGATGGTTATGGACATCAGCTCAGATAAAATTGTAACAGCGATGAACCGGGAAGAAGGATTATTTGAAATACAGGCAAGTGCAGTCATCCTGGCTATGGGATGCCGTGAGCGTTCCAGAGGTGCATTGAACATTCCGGGGTATCGTCCGGCAGGCATTTATTCAGCAGGAACGGCGCAGCGGCTGGTCAATATGGAAGGGTATATGCCGGGAAGAGAAGTTGTAATCTTAGGCTCTGGCGATATCGGGCTGATCATGGCAAGACGTATGACACTGGAAGGTGCAAAGGTCAAAGTTGTAGCAGAACTGATGCCGTATTCCGGTGGTTTAAAGCGTAATATTGTACAGTGCCTGAATGACTATGATATTCCTTTGAAATTAAGCCACACGGTTGTAGATATCAAAGGAAAAGAAAGAGTTGAAGGAATCACACTGGCAGAAGTGGACGGTAAAGGAAAGCCGATTCCGGGAACAGAAGAAGAATACACCTGTGATACGTTATTACTTTCCTGCGGACTGATTCCGGAAAATGAGCTATCCAGAGGTATGGGCGTAGATATGAATCCTGTGACATCCGGACCGAAAGTCAATGAAAGCCTGGAGACTAATATCGAAGGTGTATTTGCATGTGGAAATGTACTGCATGTACATGATCTGGTGGATTTCGTGTCGGAAGAAGCGAAGACTGCGGGAAGAAATGCAGCGGAATATGTGAAGAACTTACAGGCAGATACCGACGATAGAGATAAGCATAGTAGGGAAGAGGCAGCGGAGATTGTATTGAATCCGGTAGAAGGCGTGCGTTATACAGTTCCAAGTACCATTAATCCGGTTCATATGGATGAGAATCTTACGGTGCGCTTCCGTGTTGGCGGTGTATACAAGAACTGTTATGTAAGTGTATATTTTGATGAAGAACGTGTGATACATAAGAAACGTCCGGTTGTTGCACCGGGAGAGATGGAGCAGATTAAACTTACGAAAGAACAGCTTATGAAGTATCCGGGTCTGAAGACAATTACAGTAAAGATAGAGGAGGCGTAGAGGATGGGAACAGTAACAACGAGAGAACTGACATGTATCGGCTGTCCGATGGGCTGCCCTCTGATCGTGACAATGGAAGCCGGCGAAGTGATCAGTGTAACAGGAAATACCTGCAAACGAGGAGACGTATATGCAAGAAAAGAAGTGACTAATCCGACCAGAATCGTAACTTCTACGGTAAGAGTATCCGGCGGTGATGCGGATATGGTATCGGTGAAGACAAAGGAAGATATTCCGAAAGGAAAAATCTTTGAATGTGTGAAAGCACTGAAGAGTGTGGAAGTTCCGGCACCGGTACATATCGGAGATATACTGGTGAAGGATGTGGTCGGTACCGGTGTGGATATTGTGGCGACGAAAAATGTAGAATCTATATAAAATTTACAACCGCTACAAAATACATAATGGATATGAAATATACAAAATATGTGAAAATTTGCTATAATGGGTTCAGATTTAAAAAGATAAAAATGGAGAGATGATCGTGGAACCATATTATTATAGCAAGATGAACAAAGTACAGCAGGCAGCCTATCATGCCATCCGGCAGGGACTGTTTGAAATCTCAGATTCAATACAGATTCCAGGAATGGAGGCGGAGGAACTTTATAATGTATTCTTCCGCCTGCGTCTGGATCATCCGGAAATCTTCTGGGCAACCGGGTATAAGTACAAGTATTATCCGGATTCGCCCAATTTCATTTTTATCCCGGAATATTTATTTGATAAAAACAAAATAAAGGAACATCAGAAAGCACTGAAGTCCAGAGTAGAAAAGCTTGCAAGACCGGTAAAAGATAAATCCGAATGGGAAAAGGAAAAATATGTACATGATTTCATCTGTGAAAATGTACACTATGATAAATTAAAAAAGCCATATTCCCATGAGATCATCGGACCGCTCGGACAGGGTGTCGGGGTCTGTGAAGGAATTGCAAAATCAGTGAAAGTGCTGTGCGATGCACTCGGGATCTGGTGTATGATCGCAGTCTGCGGTAACAATCCGGAGAAAGGGATCAAATACCGTCATACTTGGAACATTGTGAGAATTGGTGGAAATTATTATCATCTGGATACGACATTTGATAATACACTCGGAAATGACAAAAAAGAAATCCGCTACGACTATTTCAACCTGGATGATAAAAGCATTTTCAGAGATCATGAGCCGCTGATCGCTCCGGCACCAAAGTGCGAAGATGGGGACTGTTTCTATTATAAAGAGAAGAAACTGTCGTTTACAAAGACGGAAGATGTATATAAAAGAGCATTACCCGGAAGTTACCGGGAAGTTTTTAGAGAAACTGAATTGCCTGAAGCATGATCTGGAAGAGAATCCATCTCCCTTCTATCTGCAGGAAAATATTGAATATCCGGGAACTGCTAATTCTTATGCTTACATGTCTGGGAAAGCCAGATACAAGGATCATGATGAGGAAAAGGCAAAGCTTCTGGAAGAGAAATACAGTTCCAGGGAAAAGAAAATAGATTTCCATGTATTGAGTGTTCAGATTGTGCAGGAAATTAAGGGAATTATAAGACTGTTGAAAGTAATGCTGGAGAAGGAGAACAGCAATTGGGATAAAGTAAAGGAACAAAATGATGAGTACAAAGCCGAAACTGGATTTACAGATAGAAAAATAAAAGCATATGACAAGCTGGAACTGACAGATGAGCAGCAGAAAGTTCTTGATGCTCTTAGACAGAACTGTGTGGAAGAGACTCTTTGGTCAGCAATTGCAGCCTTCCAAAACTACCCATTTCGCACATCCTCTGGACTCCCATACCAGTACAAGCTGAAAATCGGCAAAGACGGAACCTACAACAAAGAGCTTCTCATCGACCGCCGGGAAAACAGCAAAACCCTGTCCTGGAGCAGCATAAAAATGGCATTCCAAAATTGCCGGCAGATATCCGGCATCGTGAAACGCCCCAAGGCATTAGGGGATATTAGAGGGATTTCTTATATTTACCCATTGTTCTGGAAATTTGGACTGATCGAAGTTCCTGAAGAGATTGCGAAGAAGATGGGTGGGGAATGAGATACAAAAGAAAAGCTCTGACAAATGATAATTTTTTTAATAATCATTTGTCAGAGCTTTATATTACGCAGCAACAAAATCTATGCCTGCTTATCCTTATAGCTTCTTCCC
>OGUO01001563.1_pt1 | contig 15069 bp, 9 predicted proteins | sample 1553641 | NCBI WGS metagenome assembly OGUO01 (sample SAMEA2579980, study PRJEB22360) | human gut metagenome | biome: human gut; feature: human-associated habitat; material: faeces | place: Denmark | collected 2008/2010 | reverse complement strand
CGCCATAAAGGCGCTCTGTGACACGTCAAGACTTCACTATATTTGTCCGCTGTTAAGAAAAAGACATGCATTGCTGGAGCTTCTTGGAGAAGCGCCGGATAGACAGTGGGATGGTTTCCTTGAACATTATGAGTGGCTGAGAAATAAGTATCATATAAAAGGAGAGCTGTTAGAGTGGTATCCGTATTATAACAGCGATTGGGAGTTCTATCCTGTCGAGAAGCTTATCAACGAGCGGAGAAAACTATATGGCATGACCATCGAAGAGCTTGCCGAGGGAGTATGTACATCTGAGACAGTCAGCAGAATAATCAACAGGAGAGTTTCGCCTAAACGCAGTACTGTGGAGGCACTTCTTGGTAAGCTGGGGCTTAGAGGGGTGTTGGCGGAGGACGTTATGGTGTGTGATGACTGGGAGACGCATAGAATATGGGATGATATGGTACATGCCCAGGCAATAGATGATTATGTTACAGGCAGAAGGTTGAACGAAAAAATAGCGAAAAAACTTGATGTAAATATCCCTATAAATCGTATGTTTTTAGAGTATGTGAATGTTGGCGCAGATATGGGAATAGCGAAAAATAATTATGAAAAATATGCATTACTGCATGAGAAAATGTTAGGTTTTAATATTGAGAATATAGAAAAGCTGACAATTTTTACACGAATAGAAACAATGGTTATAAATAGATATTTTTACTGTATGGATAAGGTAAAAAATTACACAAAGCTTGGAGTATATGAAAGCATGTGTAATACTTATCTAAGTACTTTGGGCAATGAAAGAGCATTTGCAAGTAATTGTGAGGGCATATTTATGCGCTGTGCAAGCTATACAGGTAATGCAGCACGTTTTACAGATTCAAATAATTATTCCGAATCGGGAATAAAATTGGAGTTGAATTGTGAAAGGATACATTGCTTATCCAGCATTATATACTGCATTCCGTGGAATAATGCGGAATGCGGAAACAGTGTTTCTGATGATGACATAAAGATGTGTGAGTGTGCTTATTGGATAGCATGGATGCTCAAGGAAAAAGGAAGAATGAAATTGTATAATGGCTGGATTGAAAAGCATAATGTAAAATAATTGTACGATATTTATTTATTCTTATCGTAGGTGTTATTATCTTCATCCGAATAAACCGATACATTACCATTGTTCAAATTATTGATAAAGCTGTTATCAAATATTATTGAGATATTAAAGACAATAAGTAAAAGTGCAATAACTGAACGTAAATTTTTCTTCATAATACAGTACCCCTTTCGTGCTTATGTGAGATGTAAAAATGTTTTCATATACTTGACTATACTATACAGTGCAAGTAATGTCCATGACATTGAAGGCTAAAAAAACAGGGTGCAATGTCATGGACAATCAAGTAAAAATAGTATAACATTGGCGTATGGTTTAAATCATACGTCGGGTGGGAAGCGTAATGCTATTATGGGAAGAATGACTGCAGCGTATTTTCATAGATTAGTTAGGGGGAAAGTTTGAAAAATACATTATAATGAGGAGAATTTCAAGATTGTAAAAACATTCAAAAAAGTTATGGCTATGTTACTTGTGGGTATTGTAACATTTATTACACCTGTAAATGTATTTGCGATGCCGAATGCAGATGATGGAATTATGACTTTGGGGTATGGGCAGCACGACAATACTACTGTTGGGTTTACCAAATCAATATCTGTAACAATCTTGCCTAATGTGACTTTTAATGTTGGTGTTAATGGTGAAATATTTCTTAATTATGAGTGGGATGAAGGTTATGACTCACGATTTACATCTGGAAGCGGATATGCATCGGTTTTTTCTGTACCAGATGGTATTGCACAGGATGGATGGACAGCTGAAGTTCGTCATATAACAACAACAGGGCGTACAATATTATTTAAAATTGTGGTATTTAGGAATGGGAAAGAAGTAGGAAGCAGTGATATTTCTTATTATGTTGATGAATATGGTCAGGTATTTTAATTGCTGAATAAAAATATTGCGGTCTTGCTTGAACTACATAGTAAGACCACATTCAAAAATATTATACGAGGAGGAAGATAATTATGAAAGGTTACAGAAAAACTTCCCGCATTTTAGGATACATTGCTGTGTGGCTATGTCTTTTTGCATTTGTGGCGACAGGCTGTAGTGCAAGAGGTGGGAATAGTGACGATACTGCGGCTGGACAGACTGAAACGGATAGTTCGTTATCAGAGGGGCAGACGGTGGACAGCACATACTGGGAGAATGCCGACTTATACACATGGCGACTTGAGGACGATGGAAAATTGGAACTGCCTGAGAATATAAGGTTGATAGATACTTTTTTTATCGGGGATAAGCTTTTTTGCAGTGATGGAGATTTAAACATGATTGAGGAAGGAGAAGAGGGAGGAATATCCGTCTATTCTCTTACCGACAAAAAGACAGTTGAGATTGAATTTTCAAAGATTGAAAAATTGATAAATGACGAGCTTGGAAGCTATTCATATATGTATATAGATAAGCTGTATGAAGGAGATGATGGCAGGCTGTATATTCTAGCAGAGGCAGCGGATGTTAACAATAATTATATATCCTTTATTTTGAAATATAATTATGAGGATGAGACAATTGAGGCTATGAGATTGAGTGCGGATATGCCGGAGAGGAACAATCCAAGGCAATTAAATCTCGCACAGGATTTTGTTGTTACGGCAGATGGCTATTATTACGTCAGGGACTATCAAGGGCTTAATATAGTTGACCATGATGGCAATGTTACACAATTAGCTGGAGTGAACGGACGTGTATTCAGTTATGACTCATCAGCATGGTATAGTGCTTATTACGCAGATGATTATGGAATATTCAGAATAGATGAGAAGGGAAATGTGATAGAGCGAAAGTTCAGCTTCCCATTAGGAGATATATTAGGAAGTGTTGCCGGCAGAATATTTGTGAAAGGTGGAAATGGAATATTAGTGTATGATGTGGAAAAAGAAACCACGGATACATTATTTAGGTGGACGGATGTTGATACTGTAAGTAATGACGTAACTAATGTATATCTGATAGATGATTCGTGCATAGCAGTTATGTATAATGATAAAAGCGACAAGACAGGCAAGACTTTTGAATATGAATTTGTCGGACGTGTGAGCAGGGCGGATATTACGGAAGAGGACAGGGAAGAGCTTGTAATAGGCTGTATGTATACACCTGTGTTGCTTGAGCGTAACATAGTAGAATTTAATAAAAGCCAGCAGAAGTATCATGTATCGATAAGGGCATATAATGACAGAAGCAATGAGTTAACTACGGATGAGGCAACAACGAGACTTCATCTTGACCTTGCCTCTGAAAATGCACCGGATATGCTTAATCTGCAATATTTAGATATTTACAACCTTGTCGATAAGGGTGTAATAGATGACCTCAGACCATATTTTGACAGAGATACAGAAATAGACATACAGGATTATGTAGAATCTGTTGTCGAGGCATGTACGATAGACGGTGTGCTTGTCTCTGTGCCGTTGGAGTATGTTATATATTCATATTTTGGAAAGGCAGACATGGTGGGTGAGAGTGCAGGCTGGACAATAGATGATGTGGCAGAGTGTCTTAACAATAATCCGGGCAGTGTATTTTCTACATGGACAAGGGAATTTATGCTGGCAAGAATTCTGCAATATTCGATTGATACATTTATAGACAGGGATAGTGGAACCTGTGATTTTACAACCAAAACCTTCGATGAGCTACTTGATATAATAGAACCGCTTCCGAGTGAAGCAAATTATTCGCCGATAGAAGAAAAGACAAGTCTTATAAACAATATAAATTTGTATAATTTTGAAGTTATACAGGAATATTATGCCAAATATGGTGACGATATTATAATTAAAGGATATATTACTGCTGATGGAAGAGCATGCCATAATCTCTCAGTAACAGATGCATATTCAATTGTTTCGACTTCCGGCTGTAAGGACGGAGCATGGGAATTTATCAAGTTCTGTCTTATAAATGATAATTCCAGTATTGGATGGTTTTCCTCTAATAAACAGAGGCAGCAGGAGATGATTGATGAAGAGCTTGCACATGCAGGAGAGGAGAAGCGCAGTACATTTTACACGGAGCAGGGACCTATAAATTACCATTATGCTACGCAGGGAGAGATAGACACGGTGATGAATTTAATAGAAAATGTGGAGCTGTCTCCGTCATATTGCAGTGAGATAAGCAATATCATTAAGGAAGAACTTGACAGCTACTTCCTGGGCGGCAGGTCTAAGGAGGAGACTGTGGCAATTATACAGGACAGAGTTCAGCTCTATCTGGATGAGAGGAAATAAGTTACAAGGAGAGGTAATTTAACGGAAAGTAACAGTAAACTATCAGATATTTATTGCAATGGTTTTTGTGATGTACGGAGGTAGAGTGTGTATCGATATATTATTAAAAACAAAGGATTATATTCTGTGTATGCGATTTTGCTTGTTGTTTCTTCTACGATGAGTGTTTTCTTTGCGTTCGTTTTAAGCGAGATTATGAATTGTGCTGCAGAAGGAAATCTGCAAAGGCTTATGAGGGTATTGATTGTTGGAATTGTTTTTTTATTAGTGACTGTATTTTCTGAATTCTTTTATGGTATCACAAAAAACAAGCTGATATGTAAAGCCAGACAGGACTTAAAGCATGATTTATTTGATAGGATTCTGCACAAAAATGTGACTAATTTTGAGAGCAGGAATACAGGTGATTACATGAATGATTTGCAGAATAATCTCAATATGTATGAGGAGTTGTATTTCAATAATATCTTACAGATACCTATGATTGTATTTTCATTTTTTGTGGCGGTAATTACCTGTATATATATAAAGCCATTGATGCTTTTACTGATACTTGTGATAGGTGGTTTTACGGCACTGGTTGTAAAGCATACTGGAAAGATGCTGGAACGGAGTACAGGAGGCTATGCAGAACAGTCTGCATCTTATTCGGGAGAAATTAAGGATGATTTTCGCGGCTATCGAATCATCAGTTCTTATCACCTATATGATGAGATAATCAGAAGGCATGAGCAGGCTAATGAAAAGCAGGAAAAGGCAAAAGAGATAAACGGCAATGACAAGACTTTATTCCTTTGCCTAAATGAACTTGCTGGGCTGACATCTACAGTGATTATCATGGCACTTGCAGCTTATTTCGCAATTAAAGGAAGCTTTACTGTTGGAATAGTCATTGCGTTCGGACAGCTTTCTGGGAAAATTATTTCTCCCATTATGACCGCATCGGATACATGGATTCGATTCAAGTCATCCAAAAAGCTGACAGAAAAATATATGGCTATCCTTCATAGCGAAGAAGGTAATCATCCGAAGCGAGAAAAACAGGCTGTATACGGAGATATTAGACTGACGAATGTTTCTCTTATTTTTAACGAGACGAAAGGGCTCAATAATTTCTCGGCTGTATTTAAAAAAGGAAAGAAATACCTTGTGGTTGGAGAGAGCGGTTCGGGCAAGAGCACACTGTTAAATATTATTTCTGGTATGTATGACGAATATGATGGGGATGTTATGATAGGAGATGAGGAGCTAAAACAGGTGGAAAGAAACTCTCTAAGCCATCTGGTAAGTTTAGCAAGTCAGGAAGTATTTTTATTTAACGATACTATTCGGAATAATATTACACTGTATAGAGAATATTCAGACGAACAGATACATAACGTTCTAAAACAGTGTGGGTTGGAAAATCTAATTCAGGAGCTCCCAGATGGGTTGGATACACTGGTTGGTGAGAATGGTTCTAATTTTTCTGGTGGGGAAAAGCAGAGAATCAATTTGGCGAGAGCCTTTATCAGGGATAGTAAGATACTGCTCCTTGATGAAGTGTCAGCTAATCTGGATTCTGTAACAACGGATTTCATTGAGAGAACAGTTCTTGCATTGGAGGGAAAAACAGTAATTTCGGTGGCACACAAAATGCCTGAAAAGCTGGCTGAGCTTTATGATGAAGTTATCCGGGTTGGGGTGTAAAAGCTCTTTAAGATACCTGAATCCGTGAAGTTGATTTCTTCACAGACCCCTTAAATCCTATAATTTCAAGCTTTTGCAACACTTTGTTGTTCAATATCATTATTCATCTACCAGGTGAAAAAAATATATGGTAAAATATACGTAACAAAACCTATGGATCGGAGTCTTTTACCATGAATAACAACCACCGGATTACACTGATGAAGAACTTGCACACGCAGGAGAGGAGAAGCGTTCTACATTTTACACCGAGCAGGGACTGGTAAACCATCATTATGCAACACAGGAGAAGATAGACGTGGTAATGAGCCTGATAGATAATGTAGAATTGTACATGCCGGCTAACAGTGAGATAATCAACATTATGTTGGATGAAATGGAGAGTTACTTCGCAGGCGGCAAGTCAAAGGAAGCAACAGTGGCAGTCATACAGGATAGGGTGCAGCTTTATCTGGATGAGAGGAAATAATGTTACAAGGGGATATCATTGCAGGTCACCGCACTATATTATAAGCACTTAGAACCGTCCGATAGTTTCTTAATATTTAGATGTCAGAATACAGTGTCAGACAAACGGTGCTGTGAAGGGCGGCATACGAAAATTGTAATTTAACACATATTACCTATGATGTCCATGACGTTGGAGTAATAAAAAAATGTATGCAATGTCATGGACAAGCGTGCACTCAGATTGTAAGATGAATCTAAAAAATAATATCAATAGTTTAATAGTCTGATAAAAAACTTGATTTATATTGTAAATTGGTATGGCAAATATATTACACTTAGGAGATTACACAATGAAAAAAATTTTAAAAATGTCTATTATAAACATACCTAAATGGATTTTGATTAAGCGAATTATTGCAAATATTATCAGTTTTTTATTGCTGTTAATTCCTGCGTACCTTACAAGATATTTGACAGACGAGATGATTGAAAGGGGAAGGAACATACCATATTACTGGCTGCTGTTAGTTGTTGTGGCAACATTTGTCATACATATTTTTATATTTTATTTTGTAAATTATAAAGGACAGATATTTGCAAATCAATTGGCACAGGATTTTGAAGTCAAGCTCATGCAAAAGGTAATTAGCTCAAGTAATCCTGAGTATGAGAAAGAGTCAAAAAGTAAGATATTCAATATGCATAATAATGATATTTATTCTATATATTCACTCTCAAATTATCTTACAATGATTCCTGTTGATATACTTGAGGTAATAGTAATCGTAGGAATTCTATTTAATGTTAACTACATAATAGCATTTGTTGCCATATTGCTTGCACCATTATATGTGATGTCAAGCTTTGTAAATAAAAAAAAGTTAAATGAGCTTGTTGCAGATGAAAAAATGGCAGCGGATGAGTGGATTGGTGAGACAGAAACAATTATAAATGGAAAAGTGAGTATTGGACTTAATAAAGCACAGTCTTTTGCAATGTCACGTTATAATAAAAAGTGTGACAGATTTTATAAAGTGAGAAATCAGCAGCATTTTTATTTATTGATAACACAGGAATTACCTCAGATAATTACCATGCTGGCACCGCTTATTATTCTTGTCATAGGTGGAAATCTTGTCACAGAAAATGTTATTTCAATTGGAACACTTTTATATGCAATGCAGATAATCGGGCTGGTTTTTTCACCGTTAGGAGAAGTTGCTTCATTGCAGGCTTCACTGCTTAGCCAGGAGCCGGTATTTAAAAGAGCACGCGATTTTATCGACATAGCGGATGCCTCGTTAAATCCCGATATATGTGATGATGGTGATAATGCAGCGGACAAAAATGGAAAAGATGGAATTTTATTAAGAAATGTACAGATGCTCACAGCAGATGGAAATTGTCTTTTCAATATTGACAACTTCAATGCGGATAAGAATGGATTGATCCTTGTCAGGGGTGAAAATGGATGCGGAAAAACAACATTGCTTAATGTGCTTTCGGGGATATTTGATAGTACACACATAAAAGTTGGAGAAAACGGCAGTATATTTATTGCTAAAGAACTGTGCGAGGATATGACATATTTGTTTTATCCTGATTTCCTTGTGAAAGGAACAGTAAAGGAAAATGTACTATGTGGAAGGAATATACCGGAGGGTAATTATAGGCTCATGGAAAAAATATTAGAGCTTCCGGATGCTGAAAAAGAGGTAGTGTTAAGACCGGAGAATTTATCGCTTGGAGAAAAACAGAAAATATACCTTTCCAGAATCCTTATAGAAAATAAAAGATGTATTTTACTTGATGAGCCGGGCAGCAATCTGGATGAGAAGACAGAAGAAAGCTTGATACAATATCTTGGACAGATTAAGAATAATAGTTTGATTATTGTAATCAGCCATAATAGTAAGTACGATAAAATTGCAGATAAAATATACAATATAAGTAATGGAGGCATGATATTAACAAAAAAATTGTCCCTTTGAAGTAAAAAATGATTGCAGTTTTAAACAAGCTATATTAGTATAATCACAGATTTAAAGACTGTGACTAGGACAATGGATACATATGCATTCTATACGTTATATGGAACGTATATGATAAGCATTTTATAACCTCTGCAAAGAGAAAGTGCAGAGGTTTTTGCATTATTATAACAAGTCAGGCAAGCATGGTTTTGGCTATTTGTCTTGCTCCGAAATGAGGATTAATATATTTAATGTCGTTATAATCGAGAGATATTTTTTGAGAATGGAATATACTTAGGAATAATGGTGAAGAATGGAAACAGAGTACATCGGAAATATGATAGCCTATGAGAGAAATAGGCGTGGACTAACTGCTGAGGTGGTACATAGAGGAATTTGTGAGCAGAGTGTATACAGCAGGATAGAAAATGGAAATTATACAGGAGATATACATCTTGTGATGGCTGTGCTGGGAAGACTTGGCATAAGCGGAAGTAAGGCAGGAAAATATCTGTGTAGGGACGAGTATGATGAAATGCAAGCCAGATTCAATGTGCTTGAATATATTAGGTCAGCTGATTTAGAAAAAATAGAAATTGCAATAAAGGAATATTCAGATAAATATTGTGATAAAAGCCGGCTTAATGAGCAGTTTGTTGTATACATGCAGGCTAGATTGTTAGAACTTCGCGGTGAAACATTGAAGGCGCTTGAGATGTATAGTAAGGCGGCGGGATGTACTATGCCGGATTATATCAGTTGTGATTCCTTTATGTGTATATCTTTGTATGAATATTTTATAATTGCTAATGTGGCAAGATTGAAGGCAGCTACAGGAAATAAGGAAGAATCGATTTCACTTTATGAAAAGCTGCTTGCATACTGTAAAAAGAATGACATAGACAAATGGATTATTACATGTATCTATCCTAAGACGGTATATGAAATCCTGTGTGTGAATACACCTCAGATGATGGGAAATTATGCGAGACACAGATGGCTTGAGGAATGTGATGAGGCACTTAAAGTATTGAGAGACACTTCAAGAGTCCATTTTTTATGTCCATTGCTTAAGAAAAGACAGGTTCTTCTTAAAGTGTTGGGAATGGACGATGATGTAAAATGGGATATATTTTTGAAGCGTTATGAATGGCTGAGAAAAAGATACGATATCGGAGATAATCTGTTTGAGTGGTATCCATATTACATAGGCTGTGCTTTTTATCCGGTGGAAAGGCTTATAGATGAGCGCAGACGGATACATGGATTAACGGTACGAGAGCTGGCAGAAGGTATATGTTCACCTGAGACGGTGAGCAGGATAATTAATCGCAAGGTTTCACCTAAATACAGCACAACTGTAGCAATGCTTGATAATGTTGGTTTAAAAGGTGCACTGTGGGAGAGAGTTATAGTGTCGAAAAAGCCGGAAGTACACAGGCTGTGGGATACATTGGTACAGTGTAACTTGCATAGTGATTACATCACAGCACAGGAAATATATAAAATATTATCCAATGAGCTTTCTTCATCGATAGAGATAAATGAAATGGTTTTGAAATACAAGAAAGTAGAACTGGATGAGGCAGTTGGAAATGTGAACTATCAAAAGAGTGCCTCTGATTATGAGAGAATGTTGGGATTTCATATAGGAGATATCAACAAAATAACGATATTTACAGATATAGAGGCTATGATAATTAATGCGTATTTTGGATGTATGGACAGACTTGGCAATTATGATAACCTTAGTATATATGAAAATTTATGTAAGGTATTTGCTGACAGAGACCGGATGAACAGAGGTATGGCTGGTATTTATGAAAGTATATTGGTGCGTTGCGCTAATTATGTTGGAAATATGGGGCAATATCTAAGGTCAAATGATTATTCGGAACAGGGCATAAGGTTGGAACTTGAATGTGAAAGAACACATGTACTGTCTACTTTTTTATATTGTATACCATGGAACAATGTTACGAGCGGTAAGCGAGCTTCGGAGGAGGATATTGAACTGTGTGAATGTGCATATCAGTTTGCGTGGTATTTGAGAGAAAATAAACGAATGATTTTTTATAGGAAATGGATTGATAATAACAAGAAGGAATAATATGGGGATTATTCAATGACACTTTTATTGTTTAGGTCATCGGAGAATAAAGACATATTGTAATTATTATCATATATTATTGTTCCATTTTTTGAGATATGCAGTGTGCTTAAAATAATTAAAGTGCATACAATTATGCAATGAAAAGTTCTCTTCATCATTAAAATTCTACGTATTTGATAATTTTCTATATTATAACAGTAATTCTCAAATGTTTCCATGACATTTGGATAATATAAATATTATTGAGATGTCATGGAAAGTATAATTAAGTTAATGTATATTGGAAATACAGCTAGCTGGATTTGTTATTTGAATTTTTACTTTGACTACATATTAAATGAAGAGAGGAATCAACTATGAGGAAAAAACTTAAAATTTTTATGGAACTTATTTTAGCTATGACTTTGATATTTGGAAGTACCTTATGTTATGCCTCAGATGGAGACGTAGTAGAAGCGAATGATTACAATACCTTTGGTGTAACTCGTTCACAGCAGGAAACAAAACACATTGGACTAAGGATATCAAACACAGATATAGTTGTTTACTTTGATTTGCATTATGCGTGGGAAGAAGGATATACGTCATGGTTTACAGGTGCAGAACTTACAGAAGCGGATGTGCCTGATGGACATACAGTAATTATATATGGATTAACTTATAATACTGATGGTAATAGTAGTAACATCACTGTGACAATAGATATGGAATATGAGAAACTTAGATTTAATGTTTCAAAGTCATTTTATGTGGATGAATATGGTAATTTAAGTTATTGATAGTATTACGTGTTCTATAGGTTTTTTCTATGACCTCTAGAACACGTTACTAAGGGGGCTTTATGCACACAAAAAATAAGAATATTGTAATATTATACTCTATTATAATTGCCTCGCTCATAGCAACGCTTACCAGCTGTCGGAACGGCAGTAATGTTGAACCTCAAATTGAAGATAATGAAAGTGCCACCGTGTATGTGCCGGAATTTTCCAAGCAGGAATATGAGATAGACAGTAGTCTTGATTTTCTGGTTGATATGTTTGTGGCAGGAGATACAACGTATTGTATATCAAGGGAACATACTTTTAATTCCGGAACAAAAGATACTCTTATGATTTTTGACAGTGCAACAGGGGAGAGCAGTGACAAGGAGTTTGGTGCTCCGGGAAAATATTTTGAGTATAGTGAGGGCTTTGTAAGGTTTTGTAATAATGTATTATATCTGTATGATAAGAATTTTTCTGATGTAAAAGAAATTAATCTGCAGGGGTTATATAACAGATGTAAAGATGATGGAATAAGCCTGTCATGTGATGATATTGAAATAGATGACGAAGGGCGTATAGGCATAATAAGCGGACAGTCGATAATATTTGCGGATAGTAATGGAGAGCTGCTCTGTGTGATAGAACAGCAGGACAATATCAGGACTTTTGCCAAACTGGCGGTTACGAAGGCGCAGGGCTGGTATGTGATATGCAATAATACTAAATATAATATTGATATATGGAGTATAGATATTGGACAGTCGGGGCTGGGAATGCGTCTTGACAATGCTCCGGACATATATGGCGGTCAAGTGTATTTCGTGGGTCAGAACCAGGCGGAGGAGAATAGTCTGTACATAGTGTCAGGTAATTATATATATAAATATGATGTGGCACTGTTAAGCTGCGAAGAAGTAGTCTGTTTAAGGGACTATGGAGTGGAAATTGATAATGGCAGTGGAGTTTCGATAATAAATGAGGATAGAATAAGAATAGCGAATAGAAAAACGAATACCAATGGTCAGACAAACAATAGGGTAAATATTGAGTATGCAGATATAAGGAAAATACCGATAGATGAGGTGAAAACAAGAAAAGAACTGGTCATGGCAACATTTTCCGAGGCTTCTGTTTATCGTGAACAGATAATGGATTTTAACAGGTATAATAAGGATTATTATGTAACCGTAAAGGAATATTACAACCGGGATGATTATGATACAGCCATGCAGAGCTTCTACAATGATTTGATTACAGGAAACGGTGCAGATATTTTCTGGATATCGGATAGTGATATAGATATCGAAAATCTGGCAGATAAAAATGTAGTAGTGGATATGTATGAGTTCATGGATGGCGATGAAGAATTAGGGAGAAATGAATTTATACCCAATGTACTGGCGGCTATGGAGTATGATGGGAAGTTGTATGCATTAAGTCCGGATTTTTCGTTGAGTACGATGGTTGGAAAGGCATCGCTTCTTGATATGTATGAACAGTGGAATTACAGTTCAATAAAAAAGCTGTTTGAAGAACATCCATGTGAACGTCCATTTTTCAGATATTCACAACAGCGTGTGCTGGAGACATTGTTATATCATTCGTTGCCACTGTTTTATGATAATAAAAAAGGGGAAAGTTATTTTGGTTCACAGGAATTTGCGGATATGCTTGTTGTTGTTGCCGATGTGCCGGAAGAGAATGATTATGACAGGTCTTTGCCGGAATTATTAGAAAATAATGAGACACTTTTATTCTGTACCAGTATTAATAATTGCGACACGATAAAAACTTTAGATACCTATTTTGGAGGCGACATAAGGTATGCAGGGTATCCGGATGGCAGTGGAGCACCGGCAGAAATCAGGACATATTATAAGATGGCGATAAGCAGTCAGTCGGATAACAAGGCTGGAGCCTGGCAGTTTGTTAAGAACTATTTCAGCGAGGATAGCCAAAAAAATACAAGCAGATTTCCGGTTATTCAGAAATATTTTGATGACATAATTAATAATGATATGGCTGGAGCCGGCACCGCCTCAGGCATGCTTATGGACGGAGTAACGATTGAGTTGAAACCAATGACAGACCAACAGGCACTTCTGCTGCGCGAGCTTGTGGATAAGGCAGGACATAATGTAAGGTATGATGTAAATATATATGATATCGTCACTGAGGATGCGCAGGGATTTTTAAGTGGCAGTAAAAATATCGCGGAAGTCCAGCAGATTATCAATGACAGAGTAATGCTTTATCTTGGGGAGTAGCCTTTTGAAGGTGGGCTCTGAAAAGTAACTGTGAAATTGGTAAGTTACACTATGTTGAAAAAAATGCTTGCAATTTTAAATAAGCTATACTAGAATAATCACAGATTTAAAGACAATGACGGAGACAGTAGATATCATCTGAAAGTCACAGAGAGCCGCAGGTGCTGGGATTGCGGTACGAGTAAGGCGATGTTGAATATCACTCCCAAGTCGCTGTACGAAAATGTATACTAAATGGATTGAAACAGCAGGATGCGGTTTTGCGTTATTGTATACATGAGTAGATACAGACGTATTCCATACGTTACATGGAACGCATATGATGGTATGTCGGTGAATATGATGAGTATTTTATGACCTCTGCCATGAGAATGTGCAGAGGTTTTATTTTGTGAAAATGGAGGAATTAAAGATGTACGATAAGGTATCGGCAAATCGTAACGTCGTCGAGAGCGAGAAGGCTGTCGAGAAGTTCTGGAAGGACAATGACGTATTTAAGAAGAGCATGGAAATCAGGGAGGGCTGCCCGACATATATGTTCTATGATGGCCCGCCTACCGCAAATGGTAAGCCACATATCGGACATGTGCTCACAAGAGTTATCAAGGATATGATTCCTAGATACAGAACAATGAAGGGCTATCTTGTACCGCGTAAGGCAGGCTGGGATACCCACGGACTTCCTGTGGAGCTTGAGGTTGAGAAGATGCTTGGTCTTGACGGCAAGGAGCAGATTGAGGAATATGGTCTTGAGCCGTTCATCAAGCACTGTAAGGAGAGTGTATGGAAGTATAAGGGAATGTGGGAGGATTTCTCCGCGACAGTAGGCTTCTGGGCTGATATGGATAACCCTTACGTTACTTACCATAATGATTTTATTGAGTCTGAATGGTGGGCTCTTAAGCAGATTTGGGACAAGGGGCTCTTATACAAGGGCTTTAAGATTGTTCCTTACTGCCCAAGATGCGGAACACCGCTCTCATCACACGAGGTTGCACAGGGCTATAAGTCTGTTAAGGAGCGTTCTGCAATCGTGCGCTTCAAGGTTAAGGGTGAGGACGCATACTTCCTTGCATGGACAACAACACCTTGGACACTTCCGTCCAACGTGGCTCTCTGTGTGAACCCGGATGAAACCTATTGCAAGGTTAAGGCTGCTGATGGCTACACCTACTATATGGCAGAGGCGCTTCTTGACAAGGTTCTTGGCGGACTTGCCAAGGCAGAGGATAAGGAGGCGGGTACACCTGCTGTTCCGGCTTATGAGGTTCTTGAAAAGTATAAGGGAAGTGACCTTGAGTACAAGGAGTATGAGCCTCTTTTTGCATGTGCGGGAGAGGCTGCTGCAAAGCAGAACAAGAAGGGACATTTCGTTACCTGTGACGGATATGTAACCATGTCAGATGGTACAGGTATCGTTCATATTGCACCTGCATTCGGTGAAGACGATGCAAAGG
>OGUO01001562.1_pt1 | contig 15082 bp, 8 predicted proteins | sample 1553641 | NCBI WGS metagenome assembly OGUO01 (sample SAMEA2579980, study PRJEB22360) | human gut metagenome | biome: human gut; feature: human-associated habitat; material: faeces | place: Denmark | collected 2008/2010 | reverse complement strand
ATAATACGTTATACATGCTAAGTTTATAGCACATGTTTTGACCCCAACATCATATTATAGTATTTTAAGGATTACGGTAGATTGTATATATTAAGGGTTGAAGGAAGGGCAGGCAGATAATGATTGTACTAAAGAGCACGGCAGAGCTGCACCTTGTTTTTAATAAATTGATAAAGACGCTTTCTGTTCCCGTTGAGTGGAATGGAAATTTTGTCATTTCCGGTAATTTTCTGATACTTCCAGGAAAGGAGCGCTCGGTTATATTCAATTATGATACAAGAAGGGTGACTACCAATCTTTCGGATGATAAGCTCAGCCGGAAAGTGCCGGAGCCTATAAGGGAAGGCTCTGGTCTTATAAATATTTTTAACCTTGTGCTCTATGCATTCGGAAAGTGGGGAGCACTTAAAGGTATAACGGTTGAGAAGGATTATAAGAAGATAAACACGCTTTTTGGTGCGGTGTTCGGTGCCTATGGTGTGTCAGCCGACTATACTGAACAGCACTGCTTCTGGTATAAAGCTGGAACAAGAATCACGTATGAGGATGTAATCCAGCTTGCGATTGAGAGCGAACACAGACAGCCTGAGTCTGAGGAGGATATAGAGGAGGAGACAGGTCTGTGGCACAGCACAACCTGGAAGCTTGATAACCAGAGCTTCATATTCGAGAAGCTGCCGATGGCACAGCGCAGAAAAGGAAGAATAGGACATAACTTTTATAAGGTAGGCTATGCCTGCCCTCATTGCGGTGAGAAGCTGTACATGGCATCCTTTTCCGGCAGGGAAAAGCCCGTTATCGACACAGTGGAGGGACGTGTACAGCTTGCGCGCGCCTTCTTCTGTCCGTCCTGTGTCATATTCTATACTCCACTTCCGGAAGCCGGGCTTGAGGATGAGGAGGTTTATTATCTGGATTTTGATGGCGATAAGACCGCCGGGAATGACTACATGGAGATGCTTGGAAGGCTGGGAACACGGGAGGTCAACGGTGATTTCAACAAATACGTTGACCGCGTCAATGATGAAGGCAGAACAACAACCAGACAGTCACTTAACGGAGTCGACAAGGGAATAAGCGATGAGCGGAGAAGCCTTAACGGAATCGACAAGGGAATAAAGGATGACAGAAGAAGCCTTAACGGAGTCGACAAGGGGATAAAGGATGACAGAAGGAGCCTTAACGGAATCGACAAGGGGATAAAGGATGACAGAAGTGACCTTAACGGAATCGATAAGGGAATAAGCGATGACCGCAGAAGTCTTAACGGTGTAAGAAAATTCGATGATGAGAATGAACAGATATCAGATAAGGTTTCCGGCAATCCGGACAAAGAGGAGGTTTTTGACATTGTACATGAGAAAGCTGCTGTAATGACAGATATAGACGGAACCGGGGAGCTTCATACATACAGGAAGGATGCTTCACATGTACGGTGCAAAGACGCAATAAAGTCAAGCAGACGTAAATTAAGGATACGAAGGCTGGCTGTGTTATTTAAGTCATTCAGCATAGTTAAATGGTTCAGACGTAAGGGCTATGGGAAAGCATCGGAGGAGAATTCCGACAAAGAGCCATATAGGAATGCCGAACGTATAAGTGCTCCGGGTGCAGTGACGGCTTCTGATGGAAAGGCAGGGTACACCATGAGAGAGGAGGCTGAAAGCGCTCCGGCTCAGAGAAGGAAGCTTGATGAGCTTCTGGAGAAAACAGGAAATGCCACAAGAAAAGATATTGTTGATTTGCTTGATAAGGTAAAGGCAGGTCATTTTGACAAGACTGTGCAGATGGAATATGCCGGTAAATTGCAGGAGGACATAGCAGCGCTTGACAGGAGACGTATAGATGAAGCCTGCAAGGGATACCTTGACTATAATGGTGAAGAGCTTGAGAAGCTTTATAGTATGATAGAGGAAGAAGAGTTCCTGCCGGAGATTAAGGCAGCAGCACTTGACAGTGTAGCCGGAAGATTATGGAAAATCAGAAACGAGGAGGCAGAGCTTCTTGTAAAGCGCATTAAAAAGAGTCTATGCGAAAATGGTGTGTCTGAGAATCATGCGTTATATTTTTATCCGGCAATGGAGATACTTGAAGGAAGGGCGGATACACAGGTTAAAGACCATCTTGAATGCGCAGTGGATTCATATGCACCTGGTCTTGGAAAGTATGAATATCCTGTTATTATGGAGGATACGACTGGAAAACAGAATGGAAAACGGGGTATGTTTATAACACCGGATGCCATATATTATGGTAATTTTTACACGTATGGACATATAATGGCAGAAAATATTGAAAGAATTGGGTCATACACTGGATTTATGGGCAGGTATGTGATAGTATATCTTGACGATGGTTCAAAAATCCGGCTTTCAAGTGTGATTGCTAAGGATGAGCTTGAAGCATACGCCATGACCTTGAATGATTTTGTCATATATCTGAAACAAAAACCGTTTTCGAGAAAGGAGAAGTATCTGGCTAAGGAGAGCCATGATGTAATATGCTGCTTCAGATGCGGCTATGTGTATAAAAATATGAAAGAATGCCCGAAATGTGGATATAAGTTTAATATATAGATATTTTGAATATAATAATTTTAACCTGCCTAGAGGGTGCGGAGGATGAAAGAATGACGTCTGGTAATAGAAGTGACGTAAAAGAAGATGCTTACAGATATGTAGGTGTAACAGATATACAAAGGGAATGCAGGATTCTTTATTTGGCATGTGCTGTGCTGCATGCGGTGATGGCGCTATGCTTTATGAAGCTGGAGATAAATATCATGCTGTATGAGAGTGCTGCTGCTGCGGTATTCTATCTGATCGGAGCGTTTGGAATATGCTATTCCAGACATACAAGAAGATGGATCATTATGTTTGTCATTGAGATTCTTCTCGATGCTGTGCTGGGTCAGCTTGTGCTTGGCTGGGGATATGGATATATACTATATGGAATGATGCTGGTTCCTATAGTGTACTATTTCTTTTACCTTGACAATCAGACACAGAAGACGTATGTGCCCCATTGTATTGCGGTTATAGATCTGCTTGTTGTGACATCAACGGCATTTATTGGCGGAGAATGTAATCTGGTTCCGTATATAGAGGAGAAATATGTTCTTGGAATTTTTATGGCAAACGCTTTATTTTCGATAGCTGTGCTGATTTTTTACTGCAGCAGGTTCATATCGGAAATACACAGCAAGACAAAGCATCTTGCCTATAGGGCAGACTATGATATGCTCACAGGTGTGCTTAACAGGGATGGCTTTATAAATAGGGCGGGAAAAATGCTGAAGAACAATCCTGATACGGAATATATCATGGTATGTTCGGATGTTAAAGATTTCAAGATGATAAATGACATATATGGTGACGAGGTAGGCGACAGGGTTCTTATAAAGGAAGCAGAGCTTATTACAAGCTTTGCGGGACCGGGGTCGGTGGCCGGAAGAATAGGCGGTGACAGATTCGCATTATGTATGCCGAAGGAGCATTTTGATGAGTCACAGTTTATAGATAATATTGTAGAGATGAAGAAGGAATTCTCTACAGGATATTACCAGATGTTCATATATATAGGCGTATATGACATAAAGGACAGAAATGAACCGGTAGGCAATATGTGTGACAAGGCAAACATGGCTATTAAGTGCATGAAGGGAAATTATCAGATGGCTGTTGCTTACTATGATGAGGCGATTCTTGAGAAGGAGCTGGAGCAGAAGAAGCTTATTGCCGAGTTCGACCGTGCGCTTGAGAATAATGAGTTCTGTGTTTATCTACAGCCACAGACAGATGCGGATGGATTGTGCCATGGTGCGGAGGCTCTTGTCAGATGGGCACATCCTAAGAGCGGGCTTATGTCTCCGGGCTCGTTCGTGGACTGTTACGAGAGATGCGGCCTGATACACAGGCTTGACGAGTATGTATGGGAGGAGGCCGTTAAGACCTTAAGACGCTGGACGGAGCTGGGGCGCTCTGATCTGCATATTTCCATAAATATTTCCGCAAAGGATTTTTTCTATCTGGATGTATATGAAGTTATCATGGGTCTTGTGGAAAAGTATAAGGTCGACATAAAAAATCTCCGTCTCGAGCTTACGGAGACGGCTGTTGTCAATGAAAATGACAACATGGAGGTTATACGCAAGCTGCATGATGCGGGATTTATTATTGAGATAGATGATTTCGGAAGCGGATATTCATCACTTAATATGTTGAAGGATATATGCAGTGATGTGCTTAAGATTGACCGTGAGTTCCTGCGCGAAACTGAGAATGCTGTCAGAAGCAGGGATATTCTTGAAGAGATTATAAGACTCTCCAACAGAATGAATATGACCGTAATCACAGAGGGAGTCGAGACAAGAGAGCAGGTGGACATGCTTACAGATATGGGCTGCCGTGTATTTCAGGGGTATTATTTCTCGAAGCCTATTCCTATACATGAGTTTGAAGACAAATACAATGTTGTGCAGGTAAATTAAATATCTGACATTAAAAAAGAGCGTGCCGGCCGGCATGCTCTTTTTTGCGGTTTGATTATAACTTGCATTATTTAACCATTATTTTTAAGAAAATTCCAGGTAGTATATCATATAAAGTACTAAAAGTGAGCGCAAATGCCAAAAACAGCTAATAAAAAATGAATAAAGTGGATATATTTGTGAAAAGTGCATAAAAACAGGAAACTAAAATTGTAAAATGAGTTTCTTGCCGTGACACGGATAATATGCTACAATTTAGGAAACTGAAACAATGAAAATAGTTTCCGGTTGTGGCATGACCGATGGAGAAAGCCGCAGTTTGTTTATGGGCGGAAATAAATTGCGTTAACTGTATTTACAATGAATTTTTTAATGAAAAGCCGCCGGGAAATGGGGATTATACGATATGGCACAGACAAATATAAAGAATGAGATACTTAATGCCACAATAACGGTTTTTAACAAAAAAGGCATGAAATTTACAATGGATGATGTCGCCAGGGAAGCCGGCATGAGCAAAAAGACCATATATGCAGTGTTTTCTGATAAGCAGGAGCTGGTCTTTTGTATGGTTGATTACTGCTTCGACTCAATTAAGGAGAGCGAGGAGCGGGTGATGAAAAATGCCGGACTTACGACAATTGAAAAGCTTCAGGCAATTCTTGGGGTTTTGCCGGAGGGATATAAGGATATAGATTTTGCCCAGCTGTATATACTGAAGGATAAGTATCCAAGAATCTACACCAGAGTTGAAGAACGCTTAGAGAGCGGGTGGGATATGACCATAGAGCTTCTGAAGCGGGGCATGGATGAAGGCGTGGTGAGGAAGATAGACACCGTGATCGTGAAGGTGATGTTCGAGGCGGCGCTTGAGCAGTTTTTTAAGAGGGATGTACTTGTAAAGAATCATATAAGCTACAGCGATGCGCTGGCTGAGGTGGTGGACATTATATGTAATGGGATAAAAATCAGGTAATTGCGAAACGAAGTTTGCAAAATCCGGACGTTGTGTATTGACAAATTTATGTTTTGCAATTAGCTAAGAATATAGAGAAGGAGATGCGGCATGGATAAGTCGAAGGTTATTTTTGGTAATAAGATGAGCAGGGCGACGTATAAGAAAGCCGTCCGCGGTAAGAAGGGCTATGTAAAGAAATTCGGGGATGACAGCAATGTTGACTATGAGCTTATGATAAGAGACAACAAGCACATAGGAGATATTCTCGGCGTGAAGGACATAGTGGTTGCAAGGCCTGGGAAAAATAAAGGCGTACAGACCGAAAAGCCGGATTTTGATATTGAGAAGGGACTGATTGTCGGAAACATCAGGATGGGCTTCGGACATTACAGAATATCCATGGCAATAGCCTCAGCGGCACACAGCATGGGGTATACGCCGTACTGGATGGATTTAAACTCTTTTCCTGATACAACCTGCACGAAGGTAATCAGCGCGCAGAATGATTTGTACTCATTAGGTTCAAGAATATCACAGAAAAGCAGACTTTTTAACAAGCTTGTGTGGGAGCCGGTGAACTATGAGGGCTTCAGAAAGCTCTCCTACAATGCCTGTGACCAGAAGAATGCAGAGCTTATGGCACCTGTGTACAGAAAGGTTCCGAAGGACATACCGGTTGTAGGCACGCATGTGTGGCCGGCACAGGCTGCGGTTCATGCCGGGATGAAGCATGTTGTGAACGCTATTCCGGATAACTGGCCTATGGCGCTTCATCTTTCGGAGGGAAGCATACACACGATACAGACACACAATTCCTACCTTGGCTACAGGATATTGAACGGTATGGATGGCAGGAAGGTACTAAAGCCAATGCCTGCCGACAGCCTTGTGTATACCGGACATTATATTGACCATGAGCTTGTGTCCAATATTGAGGCAGACTGTGCTGCCAGAGCTGCCAGAAAAAAGGGCGGACAGCCGATGCGCTTTCTGCTCACCATCGGCGGAGCAGGCGCACAGAAGGAGATATTTGCGGCGATAATAAAGAGGCTTCTTCCGGCAATCAAGGCAGGAAAAGCGGCACTCTATGTGAATGTAGGCGATTACAAGAATGTGTGGGAACAGCTTGTGACGGAAATACCACAGCTTGGACACATAGCCCATGAGCACTTTGACGATTGGGATGAGACAAAGAGGTTTGCGGCACAGGCACTCGAAGGCGAAGTAAGAGGAATCCACGGCTTCTATCATTCCAATATTTTTGAGGCGGTCTACTGCACCAACCTGTTACTGCGAAGCTGCGATGTCCTTGTCACAAAGCCAAGTGAGCTTGCCTTCTATCCGGTGCCCAAGCTCTTCATAAAGAGAGTCGGCGGACATGAGCGCTGGGGCGCAATCCATTCCGCGGAGATAGGTGACGGAACCCTTGAGTGTCAGGACACAGCACACACCCTTCAGATGGTTGAGCTTTTCATAAACGATGATAACCTCCTTGCCGACATGTGCGGTAACATCGTGAGAAACAAGCAGATGGGAATTTACGATGGCGCCTACAAGGTGGTCGAGCTTGCAATGAGAGGAAAGAAATAATGAGGTAATTGCGAAACGTATTCTCGCCAGTAGACAGTTGTGTAATTTTACTAGTACACTGCCGGACCTTTTGAATGCCATAATAGTTCGCTACGCGAACTAATGTTCTTAGCGGCTGTATTTTAGCCGCTTATGTACCGCTACGGCTTTCAAGGAGTGTAATAGTTCGACTATGTCGAACTAATGTGTCCGGAAGGGTACTAGCAAAATTTCACAACGTCTGGTTGTGACACACTGAGTTTCGCAATTACCTGATTAAATAACACATTGAAAAGGAGATGTACTATGAAGCTTTCAGCAAAGGAAAAAGCGTCCTACGGGCTTGGAGCTGTAGGAAAGGATATGGTGTATATGCTTTCTGCAAGCTATATTCTGTATTATTATCAGGATTTACTGGGTGTGAGCTCATGGGTTATGGGTGTCATACTCATGGCGGCTCGAATATTCGATGCGTTCAATGACCCGATAATGGGAGTTATCGTTGCAAAGACACAGACTAAGTGGGGTAAGTTCAGACCATGGCTGCTTATAGGAACGGTATTAAATGCCGTTGTCCTGTTTTTCATGTTTGCAGTGCCTAAATCGGTCACGGGTGGGGGACTGGTCGCTTATGCGGCAGTGCTTTATATCACATGGGGAATAACCTATACGATGATGGATATTCCATTCTGGTCAATGATTCCGGCTTTTACAGAGGGCGGCAAGGAGAGAGAGAACCTTTCAACACTTGCGCGCTCATGCGCAGGGGTTGGCTCAGCGATAATCACGGTTATAACGATGATATGTGTACCTATGCTTGGCAGAATCGGAAATTCCGATAAGGCAGTGCTTGTCGATGCGGGAAATGCCGCAGAAGCTTCCGATGCCGTAAAGCTTGCCGGGCTTGAGGCAGGCAAGCTTATTGAGAGGGACGGCTTTAAGTGGTTTACACTTATAGTTGCCATACTTTTTATCGTATTTATCACCATTACCTGTATCTGCATTAAGGAAAAATCCACGGTGAATATGCAGTCACCGACAGTCAGCCAGATGTTCAAGGCTCTCTTTTCCAATGACCAGGCGGTTACTGTGGTTGTGACAATCGTGCTTATCAACTGCTCATTGTACATCACATCCAATCTGTTGATATATTTCTTCAAGTATGACATAGGTGGTTCGGACTGGAATGCCAATTATGTGCTCTTTAACACAGTCGGAGGCGCTGTGCAGATAATCTCAATGATGCTGTTCTACCCTCTGCTCAGAAAATTTATGAGTTCAATCAAGGTATTTTATGTCAGCTTCGCGATGGCGATAACGGGTTATCTCGCGTTGTTTGTGATGATGTGCATTGGGGTGTCGAGCGTGTATGTGCTCCTTGTACCGGGCTTTTTCATATTTGCCGCATTTGGCATGCTGACTGTGCTCACCACAGTGTTTCTTGCAAATACGGTTGACTATGGAGAACTCAAAAACAGCCGCAGGGATGAGAGCATTATCTTTTCAATGCAGACATTTGTAGTAAAGCTTGCGAGCGGAGTTGCGGTACTTGCTGCAAGTATATGTATTTCGGTAGGAAAGATAAGCAAGGATACCACAGAGGCAGCTGCGGCAGCCGCACTCTCAGATAGTTCAAGAATGGTGTTAAGGACAACCATGGCGATGATTCCGATATTCGGTCTGTGTGCCGCACTCATTATATTTGTTAATAAATATAAACTCACCGACGCGAAGCTTGAGGAGATTTCCAGGGAGCTGGCATTCAATCGTGAGACTAAGACGAAGGGATAAGTATGATATCAGAAAATAAAGGCTTATTTACTCTTGATACAAGAAACACAACCTACTCTTTTATGGTACTGCCTACAGGACAGCTTGAGCATTTATACTATGGAAAAAAGATAGCCATTGCAGGACATGGTGAGGCGCTCTCACACAAACAGACAACACCTGTCGGAAATACTGTGAGCTATTCAGATGAAAATGTGTCATTTTCGCTTGAGGCGGCGAGACTTGAGATGTCATCCTACGGAAAAGGTGATATAAGAGAGCCGTTTCTGGAGATTGTGCATGCTGATGGTTCGTTTACCTCAGATTTTCTGTATGACTGCTTCGAGATAAAGAACGGCAGGGATGAGCTTACAACTCTGCCGTGCTCATACGGAAGTGAGGCTGAGGTGTCACAGCTTAAGCTGGTGTTAAAGGATAAGAATTATGGGCTTACATTGGAGCTGTACTATTATGTATATGAGAATTGTGACGTGATAGGAAGAAGCTGCCGGCTCATAAATGACAGCGATGTGAGGGTTGATATCAGACGTGTTATGAGCATGCTGATGGACATTGACGGAACAGGGTATGTATTCACGACCTTTAACGGAGCGTGGGCGCGGGAGATGGAAAGGCATGATACAGTTGTCACGGCAGGAAAACATGTCAACTCCTCCTATACCGGGACATCTTCGAGCAGAGCAAATCCGTTTGTGATGATATCTAAGAAGGATACCACGCAGGATCAGGGAAGCTGTATCGGGCTTAATCTCATCTACAGCGGTAATCACTATGAGGCTGTGGAGGCTGGCATGTGTGACAGCACGCGCATAGTGGCCGGTATAAATCCTCAGTCATTTTCTTATATATTGGACGCAGGGGAGACCTTTGAAGCGCCGGAGGCGGTAATGACCTATTCGGACAAGGGCTTTAATGTCATGAGCAGGAATATGCATGACTTCGTGAGAAAGCATATAGTGCGAGGACAGTGGCAGTATAAGGAACGCCCTGTGCTGCTTAACAGTTGGGAGGCAGCATATTTTGATTTTACAGGGGAGACTTTATATAATCTGGCAAAAGAGGCAAGGAGCCTTGGTATCGATATGCTGGTTCTGGATGACGGCTGGTTTGGAAAACGTGACGATGACAACAGTGGTCTTGGGGACTGGTATGTCAATGAGAAGAAGCTTGGAGAGACTCTCGGCGGACTGGTAAAAAGAGTCAATGACCTCGGAGTGAAATTCGGTATCTGGATCGAGCCTGAGATGATCTCTGAGGACAGTGATCTTTACCGTGAGCATCCGGACTGGGCACTTACGATTCCGGGAAGAAAACCAGTGAGATCCAGAAATCAGCTGGTACTTGATTTTTCCAGAAAAGAAGTTGTTGATGGAATCTTCGGACAGATCAGTGCGGTATTGGATAATGCCAATATTGAGTACGTTAAATGGGACATGAATCGAAGCCTGATGGATGTATTTTCCGTAATGACCAAGGATCAGGGACGTGTAATGTATGATTATGTCCTGGGATTGTACGATTTTCTGGACCGTATGGTGAACCGTTATCCGGATCTTCTGATCGAGGGCTGTAGCGGCGGCGGCGGAAGATTTGACGCAGGTATGCTGTATTACACACCGCAGATCTGGTGCAGCGACAACTCCGATGCTATTGACAGGCTTCGGATCCAGTATGGCACTTCCTTCGGATATCCGGTATCGGCCATGGGAGCACATGTATCTGCAGTGCCGAACCATCAGACAGGAAGGATCACTCCGTTACATACCAGAGGTGTGGTTGCTATGTCCGGAACCTTCGGCTACGAGCTGGATCTTCTGAAGCTGACTGAGGAAGAAAAAGATGAGGTCCGCAGCCAGATCGGGGAATTCCGTAAATATGCGCCACTGATCCAGAACGGACGGTACTATCGCCTGACAGATCCGTTTAAGAGTGAGGTCTGTGCATGGGAGATCGTTGGAAATTCTCAGGAAGAAGTTCTGCTCAATGTTGTCATGGAGGAGATCCATGGAAATATGACTGTGAATTATGTGCAGCTTCGCGGCCTTGATGAGAGTGCACTTTATAAGGAACAGACTACCGGCAGGATCTATTCCGGAGCTGCTCTGATGCATGGTGGAATGCCGCTTCCTGCAGAGTTTGGGGAGTATAGAGCTTATCAGTATCATTTTGTGAGAGAATAAGAGCGTATTGAGACAGTAAGATAAATAAAAGGATCCGTCATACAGACAGCTGAAAAAGCCGATGTATGGCGGATCTTTTTTTATCATAGCTCAGTGTACGGTGATCTGATAGCTCTTGATAAATTCCTCATCCGGTTTCAGCACATTGATATTTGCTTTTTCGGAAAGAGGCTTTTCAAAACCACAGTCATCACAGCGTCCCATCCACGGCTCCAGGCATACGAAGGGAGCACCGGGTACGGACCAGATACCGAAATTCGGGAAGCCCTCACTGGTAAGTGTCAGATATGGAGTTCCGTCCGGGAAGAGGATACCGGCCTTTTGGATCTGGCCGTTATCAAAAACAAGAGCGTCTTTATCAAACATGTGAGGAGCAATGGAACAGGTTCCGTTTTCAAGGGAAAGTGTATGTGGTTCGTCAGCAAGGACTGTTCCTACAGACGTATCGATAAGGAGATAGGTAAGAGTGTCCAGGCCTTCAAAAGCAAGACGGTAATCACTCTGGGATTCGCCTTCACGTACCGGAACACGGAATGCCGGATGGCCGCCGATGGTAAAATACATAGTTTCAGAATCATTATTAACTACTTCCCAGCATACTTCCAGGTCGTGCTTCTTCAGAGTGTAGGTGATCTTCAGAGCGAAAGCAAACGGATAAACATTCAGGGTTTCTTCAGAGGACTTAAGGACAAAGGAAAGGGAAGTATCGGTGATATCCGTGCAGATAAAATCGCTGTCTCTTGCAAAGCCGTGCTGGCTGGAAGGATATTCCTTTCCGTTCAGACGCCAGATATCTTTGTAGTTACGTCCCACGTTGGGAAAAAGTACAGGCGCATGGCGTTTCCAGTAAGCCGGATCTGCCTGCCAGAGGATCTCTCTGTCATTAGTCTTGTCATAGATGCCGGTGAGTTCAGCACCGTGATCGGAAACGGAAATCTTAAGAAAGCTGTTTTCAATCGTTCGTGTCATGATAAACCTCCTGTATGACAGCATTCGGGTAATATTACCTCGGAATTGCTGCATGTTTTTTTCTATTTTAGCACATTTTTCAGATGATAACGAGAAAAATACAATCTGTGAAAAATATAACTGGAAAATCTGTCATATTTCACAAGAGAAATTGCTGTTTTTTGGAAGAATAACCTTGACTAATGAAGGATAAATCTATAAAATAATTATGTGCGTAGAAAACATACATTTTTTATGTTTTAAAGAACAATAATTAGGAGGAAAATGTAAAATGGCAAAATGGGTTTACATGTTTACAGAAGGTAATGCTACTATGAGAAATCTTCTGGGCGGCAAAGGTGCCAACCTTGCTGAGATGACAAACCTCGGTCTTCCTGTACCGCAGGGCTTCACAATCACAACAGAGGCCTGCACACAGTACTACGAGGATGGCAGATCCATCAACGATGAGATCATGGCTCAGATCATGGAAGCAATTACCAAGATGGAAGGAGTTACCGGTAAGAAATTCGGTGACAAAGAAAATCCTCTGCTTGTTTCCGTTCGTTCTGGTGCGAGAGCTTCTATGCCAGGTATGATGGATACTATCCTGAACCTTGGTTTAAATGAAGACGTTGTTAACGTACTTGCTGAAAAATCCGGCAATGCTCGTTGGGCATGGGACTGCTACAGAAGATTCATCCAGATGTACTCTGATGTAGTTATGGAAGTCGGAAAGAAATATTTCGAAGAACTTATCGATGAGATGAAAGCTAAAAGAGGTGTTAAGCAGGATGTTGAACTTACTGCAGAAGACCTTCATGAATTAGCTGAACAGTTCAAAGCTGAATATAAAGCAAAAATCGGTGCTGATTTCCCAACTGATCCTAAGGAACAGTTAATGGGTGCTATCAAAGCCGTATTCCGTTCCTGGGACAACCCACGTGCGAACGTATATCGTCGTGACAATGATATCCCATATTCCTGGGGTACAGCTGTTAACGTACAGATGATGGCATTCGGTAACATGGGTGATGACTGTGGTACAGGTGTTGCCTTCACACGTGACCCTGCTACAGGAGCTAACGGTCTGTTTGGTGAATTCCTTACAAATGCTCAGGGTGAAGACGTTGTTGCCGGTGTTCGTACACCTATGCACATCTCCGAAATGGAACAGAAATTCCCGGAAGCATTCGTACAGTTCAAACAGGTTTGCGAGACTCTTGAGAAACATTACAGAGACATGCAGGATATGGAGTTTACTGTAGAGCATGGTAAACTGTATATGCTTCAGACACGTAATGGTAAGAGAACAGCTCAGGCTGCTTTAAAGATCGCTTGTGACCTTGTTGATGAGGGAATGAGAACAGAAGAAGAAGCTGTAGCTATGATCGACCCACGTAACCTTGATACTCTTCTTCACCCACAGTTTGATGCTGCTGCTCTGAAAGCTGCTACACCAATGGGTAAAGGCCTTGGCGCTTCTCCTGGAGCTGCTTGCGGTAAGATCGTATTCACAGCTGATGACGCTGTTGAATGGGCTGAAAGAGGAGAAAAAGTCGTACTTGTACGTCTTGAGACATCTCCGGAAGACATCACAGGTATGAAATCTGCTCAGGGTATCCTGACAGTTCGTGGTGGTATGACATCTCACGCAGCAGTTGTTGCCCGTGGTATGGGTGAGTGCTGTGTATCCGGATGCGGTGATATCGCTATGGACGAAGAAAACAAGAAATTCACACTTGCTGGTAAAGAATTCCACGAAGGAGACTTCATCTCCATCGATGGTACAACCGGTAACATCTACGACGGAATCATCCCGACTGTAGACGCTACAATCGCTGGTGAGTTCGGACGCATCATGGCATGGGCTGACAAGTACAGAACAATGAAAGTTCGTACAAATGCAGATACTCCTGCAGATGCTAAGAAAGCTGTAGAGCTTGGCGCAGAAGGTATCGGTCTTTGCCGTACAGAGCATATGTTCTTCGGTGAGGGACGTATCGATGCATTCCGTGAAATGATCTGCTCCGAAACAGCAGAAGAGAGAGAAAAAGCACTTGCAAAAGTTCTTCCATATCAGCAGGATGACTTCAAAGGTCTCTTTGAAGCTCTGGAAGGTAACCCTGTTACTATCCGTTTCCTGGATCCGCCTCTTCATGAGTTCGTTCCTACAGATGAAGCTGACATCAAGAAACTTGCAGATGCTCAGGGCAAAACTGTAGAGCAGATCAAGACTATCATCGCTTCTCTTCATGAGTTCAACCCGATGATGGGACATCGTGGATGCCGTCTTGCTGTTACTTATCCTGAAATCGCTAAGATGCAGACAACAGCAGTTATCCGCGCAGCAATCGAAGTTAAGAAAGCTCATCCGGACTGGACAATCAAACCGGAAATCATGATCCCACTTGTTGGCGATGTAAAAGAGCTTAAATATGTTAAGAAATTCGTAGTTGAGACAGCTGATGCTGAGATCAAAGCCGCTGGTTCTGACCTTCAGTATGAAGTTGGTACAATGATCGAGATCCCGAGAGCAGCTCTTACAGCTGATGAGATCGCTAAAGAAGCAGACTTCTTCTGCTTCGGTACAAACGACCTTACTCAGATGACATACGGCTTCTCCCGTGATGATGCAGGTAAATTCCTCAACGCATACTATGACGCTAAGATCTTCGAGAACGATCCATTTGCAAAACTGGATCAGGTTGGCGTTGGCAAGCTGATGAAGATGGCTATCGAACTCGGCAAACCGGTTAACCCGAACCTTCACGTAGGTATCTGCGGCGAGCATGGTGGAGATCCGTCTTCTGTAGAATTCTGCCACAAGATCGGTCTTAACTATGTATCCTGCTCACCATTCCGTGTACCGATCGCTCGTCTTGCAGCAGCACAGGCAGCAATCGCCAACAAGAACGCTTAATTATAGTTGTTAGTAGATTATAGATTCATGCGCGAGCATGAGAGTGTCCAAACGTAAAATGGCTCCTGGAACTTTAGAAAAATCTGAAGCTCCAGGAGCTTTTTGATGTATTTGTAGTGAAACGTGGAATAATCATTTGTCAGAAAGTTTTAATTATGTGATCTTTGCATTTATGATCAGGAGATTTGATTTCAAAACTCCGGAATGCGAGGATGATGATACAG
>OGUO01001561.1_pt1 | contig 15090 bp, 9 predicted proteins | sample 1553641 | NCBI WGS metagenome assembly OGUO01 (sample SAMEA2579980, study PRJEB22360) | human gut metagenome | biome: human gut; feature: human-associated habitat; material: faeces | place: Denmark | collected 2008/2010 | reverse complement strand
GGCAGCAGATTCTGCCGTTATGGTAATTGATGCATCGAAAGGTGTAGAGGCACAGACAAGAAAGCTTTTTAAAGTTTGTGCCATGCGTCATATTCCAGTATTTACATTTATCAATAAAATGGACCGTGAGGCAAGGGATATTTTTGATCTCTTAGATGAAATCGAAAAAGAACTGCATCCTGCTTTGGTTGAGCTTATAGTTGCCAAATTCCAGAGCAAAAAGACAAACCCGAATGGGGCACAAATTGTCTTTACGACACACAACACTGACCTGTTGAGCATGGAATTACTTCGTAAGGACCAGTTGTATTTTGTGGACAAGGATAAAGAAGATGGTGCTTCAGAACTCTACAGCATCAGCGATTTTTCCACTCGCACGACCGAAAATGTTCGCAAGGGCTATCTCCTCGGAAAATATGGCGCGGCTCCCAATGTCGAAATTGAGGAGGTTGAATAATGGCTCGCAAGCTGAAGAAATCCAAGGTCAGTCTAATGAGTGTGACGATTCGTCCGGGCTTTGCGACGATTCCGTTTGCCTAAAATGGTTTTGGAATGGGCTTTTCTGCATTTTCTTCAGAGAGAGCCCACAAATAGACAGCTTTTTTTGCAGGATATCGAGCGTGACGATGTCCCCAAAGTCATCACAAAGCTTCTGCAGGGATTCATTTGATTCAGCCTGAAGAGCACTGCGCAATGTTTGGAGCTGCCCACTGAATACGGCGTACAAAAACAATGGTTCTCGCAACTTTGGAAAATCGCCGCAACAGGAAGCAAGCCTTTTTATGCTAAGGGTGCTTTCTCCCGAAAGCTCTTTCACATACTGGCGAAGAAAGCCTAAAAATGTCAGATTACTTCTCATGGCTTTCCCGGGCTCCGAAAATGTCGTTCCCATCGAGATAAATGAAAGGCTTTTCATGCTCGTTGAATCCGTTGATGGCAACGAAACCGAGTTGCTTAACTTTGAGTTCTTTGATAGCCTCTACTTGCTGGGCCTCGTGATGAATCTCATCCAGAGTCATGGGCTGGGCATAGTACTTTGCTTCGAAAATCTCATAGCCATCAGCAAACTCTAAAGCAACATCGAATTCACCGTTCGTGCGGTGGACTGGGTCATCGTAATAGTAGCTGCCAATGTTGCGTACACCTTTCAACTTTCCAGAACGGACCTGCAAGCTGAAATAGTCACGGCAGATGCCTTCAAAACGTCGGGAGATAAAGTCTGTCAGAACGGGACTGATGTACTCGTCATAGAATGCCTTGGCTCCTAGCACTTGGAGTGCGCTACTGTTCTTATATACAAAGGTGAAGTAGAATCTCAGAAGATTGTCGTTGATTTCAAAAGCAGACTTTTTATTGTCGTTCAGCCTGTTAATGGGATTATTTCGGGAAAGAATCTCTAAGTCAAGCAGGGGCTTGATTTGCTTTGCGAGGTTGCCGGTCTTCCTCGCATCCAGTTTATCTTCGATTTCGGTATAGCGCTTCTTCCCATTTCCAATGACAGAAAAGATACGTTCTGCATTGATGCTTACCGAGTAGTCCGAAAGCAGCAGCTGGCTGGCATACAGATACACTGCGCTCGTAGGATTGAGAACGGTGTTGATAATATTTTCTCGGAGAGTGGCTTCAGGGTTTAGTGCTTGATTAACAAATGGGGAACCGCCAAAAACGGCATAATGGCCAACTTTGTCGTAGGGTGTTTTGTCAGGATAGAACTTGGCAGCATCCAGATAACTCAACTCATTTAACTTGATTGTGACAGCAAACCGACCATATAGAGCGTTCTTTTCCTGCAACGCATCCTTCATAATACCGATGTGAGAACCAGAAAGGATAAGTTCGATGTTAGAGAGTCGGTTGTCGATAATGCTCTGGAAGATGGAATCAACCGCAGCGGAGTCCGTCATGGATTTGAGATAGGGGTACTCATCGATGACGACAACAATCTTTTGGGGCAGCGCATTGAGATAAGTGAATACATCCTGCAGCGTGCTAAAGCTCAGAGGCACAGGCAGAACCTTGGCACGGACAAGCTCCTGCACAAAGCCATTGATATTGTCCTGCATTATGCTCTTCAAGCACTCAAAGTACACCTTCTGATACTGGCAGCTCTCAAGTGCTTTTCGAATGAGAGTAGTCTTTCCAACGCGGCGCTTGCCGTAAACCATAATGGCCTTTCCGATATAATCTTCCTGCAAAAGAGCCAGCTCTTTCTCGCGGCCAATAAACATAGCACACCTCCAATAACACTGAAGCGAATTTCACTGAATTTATTTTCAGTGTTATTTTACCATACGGACGCGCGAAAATCAAATGTTAATCCAGCTGAATAGAGAGCCAGAAATAGATAGCTCACATGTTGATTGGTGGATTTATTCTGACATTGATGTTAACGCCGAGGTTCTCACTAATTTTTCTATCATTTCTTTTGAGAAAGAAGGCGAGAAAGAATGAGTTACAAAGGAGAGCTGCTGTTCGAGGGGACGAATTTTAAGTCTTATTTTAAGCAAGACTTGACAATTGAACGTACTTTCCTGGAATATGACGAGATTCCGCTGCTGTGTGCGTGCCTAGATGAAGAGGGGAACCGCTACTTTTGTAATTGTACCGAATTTCGCACATATGAGAAATGGGCCATATATCCAGTAAATACTCTTCAACTTTTGAAGATGGTAAAAAATGAAGTCACTTTGGGCAATGCTTTTGATTCGTCTGCAACTGTATATGTTTTTACCATTGATTGGGAAAACGAGAGTGAAAAGTTCGAAAAAAAGACAGTATCTGAGTTGACGAAATATGACAGATTGCCAGACGATATATATTTAAGAAATTGCGGCAAGAATTCCCCCGCATTCATGTGGGGGATGAATTGCCGTTTTACTGTATGAACTTGATTTTTTATTGTAAATATGTTATAATATCAATATGAAATCAAGACCGTATGTAAATGCAAGAACCTGCGTTTACAATCTAAACTATCATATCGTTTGGTGTGTAAAGTATCGCCGTAAGGTACTAACGCAGCAGGTTTCCGATTATCTGATAAACGATATCCATGGTATTGCAAAAGAAAAAGGGTTCACTGTGATAGAAGCAAAAGTTGGAGATGGCGACCACGTTCATGTGTTTGTATCGGTTCCACCGAAATTTTCCATCACAACAATTGTTTCTTACCTAAAAGGAATTACAGGTCGCCACTTGTTTATGTCTTTTCCGGAAATAAAGCAAAAACTTTGGAAAGGTCATCTTTGGAATGATAGCTATTTCGTGGAAAGCATCGGCTCCACGAGCAGCGAAAACATCATTCGTTACATTGAAAGACAATCAAACCATTGCATGTGAGGTGAGCAATCAATGCCTGTTGTAAAGCTAAATCGTGCAATAAAATATAGAGCATATCCTACCGAGGGACAGGCTGTATTGCTTGCCAAAACCTTCGGTTGTGTTCGCTTTGTGTGGAATCGCATGCTCACTGACGCACAAACCTTTTTGGATGAAGCCGGTGTGTTTTTTATTCCAACACCCGCTAAATATAAAAAAGAGTTTCCCTTTCTCAAAGAAGTGGATAGTCTTGCACTTGCAAACACACAGCTTGATTTGAAAGATGCGAACAAACGGCATTTAGAGAACCCAAAAGCTGTTGGCATTCCAAAATTAAAAAGCAAGCGCAAAAGCGGAATGTCGTATACAACAAATAACCAAAAAGTGCAAAATAAAAACGGCAAAATCAAAGACACAGTTTATGTTGTCGGCAATCTTGTTCATTTGCCAAAGGTTGGTGATATAAAAGTCAAAGTACATCGCCAACCGGGTGCTGGTTGGATACTGAAAGGTGCCACCGTCAGCTGTACTCGCAGCGGTAAATATTTCATTTCGCTGTTGTATGAATTCGAGAAAGATATCCAGTCTGTTGTTCCCACCAAAGAGAAGTCTCTTGGTTTGGATTATTCCTCTCACGACTTTTATGTTGACAGCAACGGCAAAGTTGCTAACTATCCGCAATTCTATCGTCAGAGTGAAGAGAAACTTGCAAAAGAGCAGCGTAAGCTGTCTCGTATGAAAGTAGGTTCTCACAACTATAACGAACAACTACATAAAGTTCAGCTTCTGCATGAACATATAGCCAATCAGCGCAAGAACTTCTGCCATACGGTAAGTGCTGCGATAGCCAAGCAGTATGATGCCGTGTTCATGGAAGATATCAACCTGCGCGGTTTGGCGGGTTCTCTGAAGCTTGGTAAATCCACAAACGATAACGGTTTCGGTATGTTCCGCACGATGCTTGAGTATAAGCTTACATCGCAAGGAAAGACCTTTGCCAAAATCGATAAGTGGTATCCGTCCAGCAAAACCTGCAGTGTTTGCGGTTTTATAAAAGATGACCTTACGCTGGCTGACCGTGTCTGGACATGCAGCGGCTGCGGTACAACACATAACCGCGACCACAACGCTGCTATAAACATTCGCAATGTAGGATTATTGGGACTATATCCCGCATAATCCAATTCTCACCCCAGCTATGCCGCTATGCAACGGCGGTGAACGCCCGCTGTACTCGGTCGCACGGACGGCAACCGTGCCTAACAATCCGTCGAGTGGGAAAAGATTGGAGTCCTGCGGGACTACAAGCCCCCTCCTTCAGGTGGGGGTAGTTGACCGTCTCATCCAAATCGACTCGAAAAATATGCGGATAGCCTTCAAGCTGTTTAAAAAGCTCAAACTGCGTTGTGTTGTAGTAAGCGTTACGTTGCTTGCTGTGTCCAAAACGTTGACGTGACCAATGAACTCCTTGGTAGCCTTATATTGTCAAAGGCGAACTATCCGGTACGATTGAACGTAGAGATTAGTATTGGCAAAAACCATAGAGATATTGAACTGCAAGAAACAAACAACATCGACATTATACACATGACAAAATCGGATTATGCATGTGTTAGCGTATGAGGACGCGTAATTATATGGAACTCACCAAATTGGCTTTAATAAAAACTGTGATGCCATGTGTTAAATTGGAAATCGCAGAGCAAGCTTTACAAAATGAAAGCAATCCACGTGAACAACTTCATCAAAAAATCAATATACAGGGTGGCGTTGAAGACGAAGAGGAACCGTCAACCGTAAAAGTTAGAATTAAAATTTCTGTCTCTACAGACTCTGGGAATGTTGCTTTTGAAGTGTGCAGAGAAAGCACATTCCAAAATGAGTCTGGCGAAAAATGGAAAAATCGCGAAGATGCTATGCAAGATGTCAAAAACACTGCTATCCCATTGGCATATGAAGATATGCAGCGATTTGTTGAAGAATTGTCCAAAAGTGCCGGGATTTCTCCGTTTCCAATCCCGGGCTATGATACTATCCAAAAGGATGAGAGTGAGTAAAACGGGCTTTGACTGATGTTCACGCCGCGTAAGCTCAGAACGTGTAAAGCAATCCAAGAAAGTTATATCTCAAATATCGCAATAGCGTATAGGCTATACCGGTCTGTACGCTTTCTTTTTTGCATGAAGAACCGTCCCTCTATGAACTATACCAGCCTGTGCGCTTTCTTTTTGCCATATTTCGTCATAATCAATAAAAGCATTTATTGCTTTTTGTTAATCATGTAATTGACTTTGCAAAACAGTGTCGGTAAAATAAAGGTATTCGATAGACCGCATTAACAATCTGTGAACTTTTCGGGGTTCGTATTGTGTGATTACCACATAGATGGTATTATGCAATTGTACAGAAGGATAGGCGGCATAGAGTCCACGGCATCGTCGATGACGAAATCCAAAGCTGCGTAGGGCTGACGTCGAACCTATTAGTTGAATGTGGCCCCGGCACTAGACGCCGGGATGTAAAGGAGAATTGAATATGAAACGTAAGACTATCATTTTAGCAGTGGTAGCAGCCGCTGCGATGGCGATTACCCTGGTAGGGTGCGGCGTGAAAATCACGAACATCGCGGTTCCTGACGCAATTACTGTCGAGAAAGGCAAGGCGGTGGTTTTGCCGGTCGCTTTCGGCACCGACGATGCTCCGGCCGTGACCCCCGAGACTGCTGCAACCGGTGAAAGCGCTGAAACTGACGAAAAGCTCGCTAAAGCAGCAAGTAAACTGACGGTCGAATGGACTTCTTCCGATGAGAGTGTCGCGACTGTTGATGCGACTGGCATGGTGGTTGCTGTCTCTGCAGGTGAAGCTGACATCACTGCAAGCGTCACGGATTCTGAGATGAGTGCTGTCTGCAAGGTTACGGTTAAAGTGGCCGCGAAAGACATCACCGTTCCCGACAACCTTGATGTCAAGCTCAACGATGGAAACGAAACCTCTGTCGAGGCAACTGTAAGCCCGGCTGATGCCACCGATGTGAAGGTGAGTTATGCTTCTACTGATGAGGCGGTGGCCACCGTCGATAAGGATGGCAAGGTTCAGATTCTGCAGCCTGGTGAATGCGACATCGTGACAACCCTCACTCAGGAAGGCAAGAAGGTTGTTGAAAAGAAGACTCACATCAAGGCTTTCTACGAAGTTGAAGGTATCACACTGGACAAGACCGAAGGCATCCTTACCGCTGGTAACACTGTTACCTTGAATGCGACCGTGCTTCCCGAAGAGATTGCAGATGAAACTATCGTTACCTGGACTTCTTCTGATGAGAAAGTTGCTACCGTCGATGAGAATGGTAAAGTCACGGCAATTGCAGCAGGGGAGGCAACCATCACCGCTAACGCTGGTGAAAAGAGCACAACCTACAAACTGACCGTCCAGGCCAAGAAAGTTGTGCAGAACACTACCTCCAACAAGAGTTCCAACAAGGGTAATACTTCCTCCGGTACAGGCAGCTCTGCTCCTGCAAGTAACCCTGCACCGGCTCAGCCTGCTGCTCCGGCCGAACAGCCGAGCCAGCCGACGTACGAAGAACCTGCCCAGCCTGCACCGGACCCTCAGCCTGAACAGCCCAGTGGGGGAAGTACTGATAGCAATCCTAATGACCCGAGCGGCGGTTGGGAATGGGGTGGCCCTGTAATTTCCACTCCCACCGACAATGGTTGTCCTCCGGAAGAACACGCAGTTGGTTGGTGCTAATAGTACCAAAATTCTGTAATTGGTAATATAGAAACTCGTAGTATAGAAGCAACAAGTCTTCTTGCTACGAGTTTTCTTTTTTAAAGAATAACATCTGTGTATTATAACGCCTTTGCCAAAATGTGCGATACCATTACAATTAAAGGCGAAGAAGGTGAATCGATGAAACCCATAAAACTAAAAGAACTTATTGCAACGGCTAAAGACCCTGCTACTCAGAAGATTGTCATTGCTGAGGGATATGGGTTTGATATTCCACTGTTTGATGGTGTTGTCAAAGATGCGGATGTAACGCTTGGAGAACTCACCTTGGCGGATTGGTATGTGGAAACAGATGGAACGCGTTTTGTTGCGTTAGTAGCTCAGTCTTCTAAGACCTGCAAGTAAGTGGACTTTCTAAGGTAGCACGTATGAGGAAGCTTCATCCCTTGAATTTGCAACGCCGAAGGCCCACCGAGGAACGCAATGTGAATAGGTTGCTGGGTCGATTGCAGTAATGCTTGCACTCCGGTCGTAAGATGTCCCCATACAGCCAAGGATATTGTCAGCCCCATGATAATTTTCTTTGTCGCAGCATCTTTTATTACTAATACTTTGATGTCGGTCTTGTTGTAGGAGCTCTTCGCGTCAATAATCTCGCAAAGCACTTTGCCATAATAAATGCTAATTTCTTGGGGTCTATCATTTGTTGCTAACCGCACTGGCAAGTCTTCAATACGGCACTGAGGGAGACGCCTGCGGGCCTCTTGCTGCTGATGCACAACAGGAGCATTGCTTCTGTTTGCGTTGCGGTTTGCAGCCCTTGCATTGGCAGCTTGCTGATTGCCATTAAATGTGGCACGTAAGAGCGAGTCAAGCTGAGAAAGAGCTTGCTCCTCACTATCGCCGTTAATTTCAGTAACGCTCTTCACAACTCTCTCATCCAATGCGTACCAACAGCCATCGGCGTGCTCTTCATGTGGGTGCCCACGATAATAGAGTTGCCCGTTCGTATGAACTACTGTTAGTGGGACAGCCTGGCAGCCAGGGCAGAACAAGTGCCCCTTGTAGACCTTTTCATAAATGGCGGGGTCGTGATTGTACTCACTACGCATCTGCATGATAGAAATCATGCTGCCTGTGGTGACGCAGAACGCCTCTGTGTACTTTGCCATAGATTAACAACTCCTTTGTAATTTGAGGTGACTATTATGATAACTTTGCACGATTTGCTGGACAATTTCTGCTGTACGGACCCGTACACCGACTATGCCATTGTCAACATTAAAACAGGTGAAGTGCTTGTTGACCGCGTCCACGATAGAACATACGCGATTGATGATGTTGATGACTACAATAAATTCCTGCCTTATGCACGAAAGCAAGTTCGGGCGTGGGAGGCGAAAGATGGAAAAATGATATTTTATATTCTTCCGCCCCAAAAAGCCCGTTTCAAAAGAAAAACTAATGCCTAAGCCTTTCAAAAACTTCTTGCAAATAATATACCATATATTTGACTGCTAATTTTCACAAGCTTTCCTCCCCACGTTGTCGTAATTGCACAAAGACCCATATGCAAAAAAGAAGCCGTCCCATAAAGGTACGGCTTTTTTTTTTTTTTTTCGTGTCGTTGAAAAGTCACTTTTCACTTTCCGCGAAATTTGTTTTTCTGGCTTATTGCCAAGGCTTGCGAATCGCATATGATAGAAAATGTACGGAAGCAAAAAGCAATGCGTGCAGGGGCGTTGAAGCGTGGCGCTCAGCCAAAGTGCCTGCAAAAACGCCGCTGTACAGAAAGGAAATCGCATTATGCAGAAAATTATGCAAAAAGTGACCTCCGTAGCATTGGCCGCCAGCATGCTGTTTTCGATGATGTCTACGACCGCACTTGCGTTCGCAGACGAAACCGGAGACAGCACCTCTGTTTCGACCGATGTTACGGATGCCCCGGCTGCGGAAGAGGCAGATGCGGTGGATTCCGGTAGTTCAAATGATGCCGACTCCTCTGATGCCACTTCCGCGCCGACTATCACGGATGTTGTGGACCTGACGCATGAATCGTATGAGGATGCCAACTCTAACGATGAAACTACTCAGGATGCAACGTCTGATGTGGTGGATGGGGAAGAGACTTCTGAATCGGATGCCAACGACACAGAAGTCTCTACTCCTGAAACTGCAGAACCCACTTTCGTCGGTTTGCAGACAGTAACGCCGGAATACGGCGATAAACTGACTGCGGATGTCGGCGATTCTGTCACTCTGGATTCTTTGCTGAATCGTGACGATGTAGCAGTTACGTATCAGTGGCAGCGCAAGCAGAACTTTGCTGTTGATACGGCGTTGGCTCTCTACAACTACGAAGAGGACGAGCCTACCTGGTACAACTTCGTTATCGAAGATACCACAGAGCACACCGTCCTCGAAGAGCGTCCCAACTATGTCTGGCAGGGCTGCGAGATGTACTACGCTGTAGTCGATGCACTCGATGAAATCGGTGCTGATTCCAGCGATGTCCAGATTGCATACCACACTCCCAACTTCGTTCTGGATGGCTACACCATCACCGCTGCCAATACCAAAGACGGCACCGTTGAAGTCTATGCTTCTAACGGAGAGAGCTCCTACACCGCACATCTCAACGATGACGGCAAGTGGGAGTTCGGTGATGAAGCTGCTGCCAGCCAGGATACGGATTGGCAGGATATTGAGGGTGCAACGGAATCCACCTACACTTTTGAAGTGACGGAAGATGACCTGTCCGCCAACTATCGCTGCCGCATTGTTGTGACCGATGAAGCATACCGCGAGGAAAACTTCAAGGCTCTCGAAGATTTGGGCAATGAGCTGACTGACGAGGATAAGGCCGGAGATATCATTCTCCAGACGGTTCAGTTCAGCGTCAGCCTGCCGGAAGACGAGAACAGCAGCGACGTTGCTACTCAGAACATGCCTGATACGGTTGTTATGCTGGCAGACACGTTCTCTTCTCGCTCCGCTGACAGCATTGCCATTTCCTCGGATAACCAGTGGATTACGGGTCTTAACGGCAACTACGAGTACATCACCAAGAACATGTACGACCAGGTGACTGAATGGTTCAAGGCTGGTAAGATTGATAAAGCCACTGCTGACCGTTACTGGACACAGATTGGCGGTGCCTGGAGCGGTGCAAACAAATTCACCGCTAACGTTCTTGATGACAACAAATTCCCGACCGGGGCTACTCGCTTTTATTATGGCTTTCCTCTGACTGATGGCGACAAGCTTGAAGTCAATTCCGAGTGGTATGGTCAGACCGTCTATTTCCGCCCCCACAACGACAGTAATGACTGGAATCTGACTGGCACTGCGGTTAATGTTCCTGCTTACACTGCTGTTCTTCGCAACAATGGCAGCTATGGTACTGGTGCTTCCGGCACAAAGTACAAAGATGCTGTTGTGTTCTTGAATCCTTGGGTATCTGACGCTGGCCGTATGTACGCCAACTTTATTAGTTATGTTACCGATAACGGCTGGTTGCTGAGCAATACGTCTGGTCAGAAAATGAGTCAGCATATCACGGTTTTGTCTGTTAAAGCTGAGCAGTTCAACCAGGACCCTGACCGTTACATGATGGACGCTGAAGGCAATTACCGTATCGACTCTATTGGCTGGGGGGTCTGCGTCAACCAGGAGCCGGACCTTTCTGGTAAAGCCTATTACGCCATCAAAGCATTTCTAAGCCAGGGTTACGGTATGTGTATCGGACACGATACGATGTATGCCTATGCTGGTTCCTGGTACGATGCCCATGAGGCTGGTTACACCGACCCCGGCTCTCGTGATTACTACGAGGGTGGTCGATACGGGCCCGATAAGAACGATACATCTACCCGCTATTACGTTCTGAACAGCGTCCCTAACATTGACAACGGTCACTGGAACATGAATGCCTTGATGGGTGCAAACGGTGGTAACATTGATTCCGGCACGGTCCTTCCGACCGATGCTATCTCGATGATTTTGTCCACTGGTGGCTCTCACAGCTCCTACGGCAAAGCTGGTATCATGTACGGCTCTGACCAACTGAGCATTAAACTTAAACCGTATTCCAACTCTAAGGCTCAGAGTACTGTAAAGTATCGTATTCCTACGAACTTTCCGTATGACCTTAGTGGAACGCTTTCCGCCTCTAAGACGCACTCCAACTCTCAGGTCGCTTTCGGACCCATCTGGGTTGATTACGCGGGCGGAAATGTGACTGGTGCCGAGTTTGGTTACAATCCGGACCCGACGACCAAAACCATTACCGATGAAGAGACCGAACAGTCCTGGTTCGGTACAAGCAACTTCTACCTGTCTGGTACTGGCAACTTCCTGATGAACCAGATTGGTCACTTACCGGATAATAAAGCCACCCGTGATGAAGCTGCATTATTTGCCAACACTGTCATGTACATCTCTCAGCGTAAACAGTGCGAGATTTGTGCAGCACAGCAGAATGGCCAGGAAGATGTTCATTTCGTGATTCGTGTTTCCTCTGTCAACGTACAGCAGGTTCTGTCCGCTTTGCAGAATGGCGGTACTTTCTGGTATCCGCTGAATGGCTGCTATCAGCTGACTGATGACCTGACTCTGCCGGAAGGCTGGAAGCCCATCAAGAACTTCTCCGGTCACTGGAACGCAGACGTTTATAAGGTCAAGCTCGCAAGCAACAATCAGCCTGTGTTTGATAACACAAGCGTGACTGCAAACGGTATGTATACCAGCGGCAAGAACAACGGCTGGAACCTTGGTTCTGATATGACCAAAGGTACGCTACCGATTCTGAAGCTGGACAATCAGCCGGATGTTCGCATCACCGGTGTTGCCCGTGTTGTTGGTGACCTGAATGCATTGTTCCCGACCTCTTATGGCGTGACCGATTATACCGGTTACAAGGTTGTTGTTCATGGTTCTGATGGCGTTGACTATAACTGTGTTGTGAACAGCGATAGCAAGTACGTTATCTCGAACCTGCCGACCACTGGTATGATGCGTGCCGACGTCATCGATAAGAGCGGCAACAAGGTCACTCAGTTTGGCATGATTACAGTTGACGTACCGAACCATTTCTGGAACGACACTGAGACCCATCCGTTGCAGCTGATGACTCCGACTGCTGACCCAATTGATGACTATAAGGACTGGGAAGGTCCGGTCAACAAGACGGTTGACAGCAAGCTCTATTATAACGAGCAGCTGAAAGCCTCTGACGTTGTGTGGTATTACCGCACGATTTCCGTTGACAACCAGGTTGGCGATTGGGTGAAAATCGGTAATCCTGGCACTTCCTTCGATACCTCTGACGGCACTGTGAGCGGCAAGATTAACAGCCTGACGTTCACTGCAGCAACGGACAGCGACTTGCCTTATACGACAAGCTCTGTAAGTTACTCCAAGTTGGATTACACCACGAACCGTATTCAGTTCAAGTGCGAATACAACGTGAGTGGTACTGTATATTCCAGTATGGATAAGGCTGAGGATGGCCGTAACGGTTATGTTGACGTTGAAGTTCGCCCAATGTACATCGAGCAGGCTTTTGACCGCCGCATCTCCGTTGGTGGCAGCACTTCCTTCTCCTTCGATGCGTTCTACTGGAAGGGTGTTGAGGATGGCCTGACCTACGAGGTCCAGTACCGTGATGCAAGCGGTAACTGGGTTGCCGTTGGCAGTGATTCTACTCTGTTCCCGTCCTCTAAGTACAAAATCAGTTATGTAACCAAGACTGATGATAATGATGCTTTGGGCGGCGGTGTCTGGTATCCGTCCGATTTCTGGGTTCCTGATTCCTTCACTGGCAGCGATGCGAAGATGAATGCAGGTAAATCTACATTCAATAAGCACACCACCGTCACACTGGAACTCTCCAACGCAGCGATGGATTGGGATGGCACGGATTTCCGCTGTGTCTTCACCTATAAGTCTACCGGGCATACCATGAGCACCGATACTACCACAGCAAACGATATTGCACAGGCTCGTACCGGTCACCTTATCATCTATGCACCGCCCATTGAGATGACGCCATTGAAGGCTCAGTCTCTGCTGCTGAATAACTACGATTCCAGCAACGGCAACCTTGCATGGACAACCCCGGCTTCCAACCCGAATAATGGCCGTAGCCCGAAGGAAATTCCTTTGGATGTTATCAATCCTGATAAACTGGGCCAGGGTGGTAAAGCCTATGGCGCAGCAGGTGATAACAAGGCCATTTATACTACAAAGATTACCTATTACGGTAATAAAGACAGTGCTCCCACCATTAAGTGGTTGTACAGTGATGTGGCAGGCGGCGGCAGCCTCTCTCAGTTCAAGGATGTCGGTGATGCCGTCACATTGAAGTACAGCGATGTTGGCAAGAAGATTGGCAACATCAGCAAGCTGAACAGCCGAGTGGCTGAACTTGAAAAGAGTTTCATGTCCAGCGGCAAAGCATTCAATAAGTTCAGCGGCTACATTAAGCTGGAAGCAATGTACCCGACTGAATCCAAGGACCTGAACAACAGTTCTTATGCGGAATGGAACGCTATCGTGTCTTTGTACATTGATAACGCTACCAACCCGATGGATTACGGTAATACGCACTTCTATTTCCGTTGCCAGGCTGAAGCTCAGTACATGCAGAACTGGGATAGCGCCGATATGAAGCCCTATACCACTGCTGCAACTGATGCCTACAACTTTAATCGTGACGTGAACTCCAGCAATCCGGAAGACCATCTGTATAAGGATATCAGCCAGTCCTCTTACGGCGCTGAACTGGTTCTGGATTACAACATTTCCATTAAGGCCAATGTTCCGAACAAAGCTACGAAGAAGCGTAATACTATTACGACTGCAAATGGCAGCGCAAAGGACATTTCGACCCTGCGGAATGAAATTTCCGAAATCAACACAGCTCTGAATAACGGCGGTGCGGTTTACAACTACAAAGACCTGGCAATTATCGCTCCGAATGGTCTGCGTTACATGGAAACCTACTTCATCGCGGGGAATGGCGTAAATAACCGTTCCGGCATCGATTCCCGCGATACCGTGGTTATCGATAACAAGATTCGCAACTCTGACGGTAAGTGCTTTACGGACCTCTTCGAAAAGGTGACGGATGATGAATTCGTCAACAAGCGTCAAGGCTTCGCTTACCGTTCTAAGAGCGGCAACACGATTCCGAAGGAAACTTGGGAATGGTTCTGGCGTAATGCTATCTACTACATCTGCTATGATGCTCCGACCACAAAGGCCAACATGGACCAGGTGTATTTCTACATTGATGAACAGAACAGCGGTGCATCCTCTTCTCAGGTCTACTCCGAACCCAACAGCACTTCGAAACCCTATTCTATGTACACTGCTCCGTATACCGGTGAGTATATCATCACTCTGAACGGTGCAGGCGGTGGCGTTGATAACCAGTTTGGTCTGTCTCCCGAACGCACTTCGCTTGGCGGCAAGACCACGATTCGCGTCAAGGCGGAAAAGGGCGCGACGCTCTATTTCGTCAACGGCGGTGCTGGTTCTCATGACCCGACACACTACGTCAACGGTGCATCGAGCCCCGATGCTAACGCAAAAGTTGTGGTCCAGGGCGGCTACAACGGCGGTGGTAACGGCGGTATCATGATGCAGGAGCGCTACGCTCACTGGAGCTTGAAGGGCGCTTCTGGCGGCGGTGCTACTACCGTGGCTGTCGGCATCATCGGCACAGGTCGTTTGGCTGAGTACGGCGATGAAAACACGGCTAAGAAGTATGTTCTGGCTGTTGCAGGCGGTGGTGGTGCTAACCAGCACGGCGCTTGCGATGCTACTGGCGGTTCCGATAACAACGGCGTCCTGCATGTCTGGGGCGGCTTGCTCGGCGGCGGCCCGTTCGGTCAGGGTATGTCTGGCGGCGACTTCTCTATGTTCCTCGGCGGTATTACCGATGGTTCTTCTGAGGTCGGTGTTGAAGGCCCTGGCGGTGGCGGCGGCGGCTGGTACGGCGGCTACGCTAACGAGTCCTCTAAGCTCGCCAATGCA
>OGUO01001559.1_pt1 | contig 15111 bp, 15 predicted proteins | sample 1553641 | NCBI WGS metagenome assembly OGUO01 (sample SAMEA2579980, study PRJEB22360) | human gut metagenome | biome: human gut; feature: human-associated habitat; material: faeces | place: Denmark | collected 2008/2010 | reverse complement strand
GCTGGCAGGCTGCGGCTCCAGCGCACAGCAGGGCGGGGCCGCATCAAGTGAAGCTGCTTCCACCGACGCCGCCGCATCTGTGTCGGACGGCGGTGAGGATAACATCATTCGCGTCGGTGTTGTCTGTTCCATGACCGGCGGATCCGCTATCTATGGCGAGGGCGCACAGAACGCCGTCGACATGGCAGTCGAGGAGATCAACGCGGGTGATTCCGGCTACAAAATAGAAATCGTCAACGGCGGCAAGGTCGCAGACGATGCTAAGGACGCCAAGCAGGCCATGAACGCCTACAACAAGGTCATGGCCGACTCGCCGGAGGCCATCGTGGGCAGCTTCTTCTCGTCGGTCACACTGCCCATGGCAGAACAGTCCTCCAAGGACGGCATGCTGCTGCTTGCAACAGGTGCGACAAACGCCGATGTGACTTTAAAAGGCGATTCGATTTTCCGCAACTGCTTCATTGACCCGTACCAGGGCAAGATGGCGGCACTGTTCGCAAAAGACAAGGGCTTTGCCAAGGTGGCCGTCATCTATGCAAAAGATGATGACTACTCCAACGGTCTGAAGGACGCCTTTGTTGAAAACTGCGAGGCTAACGGCATTGAGGTCGCCTACGTCGGCGAGTGCATGACCACCGATACAGACTACTCTTCGCAGGCGGCACAGGCCGTTGCAAGCGGCGCAGATCTGCTGTATTATCCCTGCTTCCTTGACACCGTTCCGCTTCTTGTTGGTGCAGCCCGCAATGCCGGATTTACCGGTGCAATCATGGGCGGTGACGGCTGGGACGGCTCCGATACCACCGGCCTTGCCGAACAGTTCGATGACTGCTACTTCACGAACCACTATTCCAGCGAGGATACCGCCCCGGCTGTCCAGAACTTTGTTGCCAAGTACACAGAAAAGTACGGCACCGAAAGCCTGAACGCCTGCGCAGCCCTGTATTACGACGCTATGTATATGCTGGTGCAGGCCGCCGAGAACGCAGGCGGTACCGACACGGCAAGCCTTGTCAAGGGTATGACCGGCATGAGCTTCACCGGTGTCGGCGGCGACATTACGCTGGACGAGAACGGCGACGCAATCAAGAGCATTGCAATCAATACCTACATTGACGGCGAAGTCAAGTGGACCGAGACACTTGGGTCCGACGGCACGGTCGTTTCCAAGGCAGAGTAAGATACAATCGCATTGGGGCGGGGGAAAAGGCCCCGCCCTTTGCGTTTAGGAAAGGGGAATGGACCAGATGACTTTCTCACTGTTTTTTCAAAGCCTGATAAACGGCTTAAACCAGGGCGCAATTTATGCGCTGATTGCCTTGGGCTACACAATGGTCTACGGCATTATCCGCATGATCAACTTCGCCCACGGTGACTTTATCATGATCGGCGCATACACGCTGTTCTACACCATCCCGCTGATGGTCAACGCCGGGATGCCCGCATGGCTTTCGGTTATCGTTGCTATTGCGGTATGCGCGTTGGTGGGCGTACTGGTCGAAACCTTTGCCTACCGCCCCGTGCGCAAGGCAGGGCCGATGTCCGCACTGATCACGGCGCTGGCTATGAGCATCTTTTTGGAGAACCTGGCCATGGTACTGTTTGGTGCCAAGCCCCACAACGTGCAGGCCATCTTCAGCCTGCCCACCATCACCGTGGGCAGCGTGGCCCTGCCGCTGAACGTGCTGCTGACGATTGCCATTGGCCTGGGCATTATGATTGCCTTGCAGCTTTTCGTCAAAAAGACGAAGCTCGGCAAGGCGATGCGTGCCGTGCCGCAGGATAAGGATGCGTCCACCCTCGTCGGCATCAACGTCAACAGAATCATCACAACGACATTTGCCATCGGCTCGGGCCTGGCGGCGGTGGCGGCACTGATGTACTGCGCCACCTATCCCCGCGTCACGAACGATATGGGCAGCATGATGGGCATGAAGGCGTTTATCGCCGCCGTGCTGGGCGGCATCGGAATCATCCCCGGCGCGATGCTGGGAGGTATCCTGATCGGCCTGATTGAAATTTTTGTCAAGCTGTTTGCCCCCGGCTGGTACGAGGCCGTGACCTACGGTACGCTGATCGTGATTCTGCTGGTGAAGCCTTCCGGTATTCTGGGCAAGAATGTCGGTGAAAAAGTGTAAGGGAGCGTGAACAAAATGACGAAACGACGGCTGGCCTCCTACGGCCTGAATCTGGTTGGTGTCGTGCTGCTGTACGCGGCCATCACGCTGGCTTTTACCTTCAACGCCTTCGGCAAAAGCACGACTTACATCCAGGGCATCTGCACGACTGCCTGCTACACGATCATCATGGTCACGTCGCTCAACCTCGTCGTGGGCTTTATGGGTGAGTTCTCGATGGGTCATGCGGGCTTTGTCTCGGTGGGGGCGTATGTGTCCGCCATCGTGTCCGGCGCGCTGGCCGGGCACGGGCTTTCGGATCTGGCGCTGCTGCTCGTCGCGATTCTGGCGGGCGGCCTGGCCGCGGGCCTTATGGGCATTGCAGTCGGCATCCCGGCACTGCGGCTGCGGGGCGACTACCTGGCTATCGTTACGATGGCTTTTGCCGAGATTATCCGCGTCTGTTTCTGCAACTTTTCCATTACGGGCGGCGGCAAGACGATGAGCGGTATTCTCAAGCTTTCCACGTTTGACCGCGCATTCTGGATCATGGTCGTTTGCGTGACGGTTATGTTTCTGTTTGTGCGCAGCCGCTTTGGCCGCACGGTGCAGGCCATCCGCGAGGATTACATTGCGGCGTCGGCCTCGGGCATCAACGTGACCTACTACAAGGTACTGACCTTTGCGGTCTCGGCGTTCTTTGCGGGCGTCGGCGGCAGCGTCTACGCCCACTACATGACCGCGATGATCCCCACAAACTTCAATTTCAACTATTCGGCAGAGCTGCTCTCTGAAGTCATCATCGGCGGCACAGGCTCGCTGACCGGCTCCATCATCGGTGCGGCATTCTTGTCCAGCCTGCCGGAGCTGATGCGTGATTTCTCCACCTACCGTATGCTGGCCTACTCTGTCGTGCTGGTGCTGGTCATGCTGTTCCGCCCGGGCGGTATCTTCGGACGCTGGGAGTTCAGCCTGACCTGCCTGTTGGACGGCATTCGGCACCCCAAGGCAAAAGCCGCGAAAGGAGCGTGAACCCGTTATGGCAGCACCCGTATTGAAAGCACAGCATCTCGGCATCCAGTTCGGCGGCCTGAAAGCCGTGGATGACTTCAACATGGAAATTGGCGAGTCCGAGCTGGTCGGGCTCATCGGCCCCAACGGCGCGGGCAAGACGACGGTTTTCAACCTCATTACCGGCGTCTACAAACCCACCGAGGGTTCGTTCTACCTCTGCGGTGAGCGGATGAACGGCAAAAAAACGCATCAGATCGTCCATGCGGGCATTGCCCGCACGTTTCAGAACATCCGCCTGTTCAAAAAGATGACTGTCATCGAGAACGTCAAGACGGCCATGCAGGGCCACACGACCTACGGCATGGCGGACGCCATCTTCCGTACCAAAAAGTACTGGCAGCAGGAGGCGGAAATCACCGCCCGCGCCAAGGAGCTGCTGTCCGTCGTGCACCTCTCCGGCAAGGAGGATCTGGAGGCCGATAATCTGCCTTACGGCGAGCAGCGCCGCCTGGAGATCGCCCGCGCCCTGGCCACCGATATGAAGCTGCTGCTGCTTGACGAACCGGCTGCGGGCATGAACCCCACCGAGACCGAGGAGCTGCTGGAAATCATCAACTACATCCGCAAGGAATTTAAAGTGTCCGTCCTGCTCATCGAGCATGATATGAGCCTTGTCATGAAGATCTGCGAGCGCATTCAGGTGCTGGATTTCGGCACCACGATTGCTTCCGGCACGCCGGAGCAGATTGCCAACGACCCGCATGTCATCGAGGCATATCTGGGCAAGGACGAACCGGGGGAGGCCGCCAATGCTTGAGATCAAAGACCTGTACGTCAACTACGGTGCCGTCCACGCGCTGAACGGCGTATCCATGACCGTGAAGGATGGCGAGATCGTCTCGCTGATTGGGGCGAACGGCGCGGGAAAAACAACGACCCTGCGCACGATAACCGGTCTGGAAAAGGCGGCAAGCGGCTCCATCACCTTCGACGGGCACGACCTGCGCAAGATCGAACCCAGCAAAATCATCACGCTGAAACTGGCCCATGTGCCGGAAGGGCGGCACATCTTCCCCCAGATGACGGTGGAAGAAAACCTCGAGATGGGGGCTTTTACCGACCAAACCGACATGGCCCAAACGATGGCCGATGTCTACGAGCGGTTTCCCCGCTTAAAAGAGCGCAAGCGCCAGCTGGCTGGCACGCTCTCCGGCGGCGAGCAGCAGATGCTGGCCGTGGGCCGCGCCCTGATGGGAAAGCCGAAGATGATTTTGATGGATGAGCCGTCCATGGGTCTGTCCCCGCTGTTGGTAAAGGAAATTTTTGCCATCATCCGGGAGGTGAACAAGCAGGGCATTACGATTCTGCTGGTAGAGCAGAACGCCAAGATGGCGCTGGCTATCTCTGACCGTGCCTACGTGCTGGAAACCGGCACCATCACGCTTTCCGGCGATGCGCAGGAGCTGCTGAACGACACTCGCGTCAAAAAAGCCTATTTGGGGCAGTAAGGAGGAAGTGCTATGTATCCGAACTATCCCTACTTTGCCGTGGCCATTACCCGCACCTGCGGGTCGGGCGGCGGCAGTTACATCGGCAAAAAGCTGGCGCAGGATTTTGATATTGATCTGTATGACCGCAAACTGCTGCGCCTGGCAGCCGAGGACAGCGGCATCAATGAAAAGATCTTTGCCGCCGCCGATGAAAACACCAAAAAAACACTGCTATACCGTGTTTCGCGGCATATCTACGACGGCAGCGTCATTCCGCCGGAGAGCGGCAATTTCATCAGCGACCAGAACCTTTTCAACTATCAGGCCAAGGTCCTGCAGGAGCTGCTGAACGAGGAAAGCTACATCTGCGTGGGCCGCGCGGCGGATTTTGTGCTGAAAGACAAACCCAACGTGCTGACCGTCTACATCGACGCGCCCTACGAGGACCGCATTGAGCGGGAGATGAAGCGCCAGGGCATCGGACGCAGCCAGGCTATCCACTACATTGATAAGCTCGACCACTATCGGGAAAGTTACTATAAGTATCATACGGGCCGCCAGTGGAAGCGTGTGGAAAATTACGACCTCTGCCTGGACAGCGCCGCGGTTGGGCTGGATAACTGCGTGGAGGTCATCAAGAAAGTTATTGAACTGAAATTTGGGGCAAAGTGCCCGCGGTAAAAAGCAACAGGGGAGGAAAGACTTATGGAAGCACTGGCCTATTATGACGGAAAAATCGGCACACCGGAGGAACTGACAGTTCCCTTCAATGATCGTGTGCATTTCTTCGGTGACGGTGTATACGACGCCACTGTCGGCGCAAACGGCAAGGTCTACCTGCTGCAGGACCACCTTGACCGCTTTTACACCAGCGCCAAGGCATTGGATATCCACATCCCGATGCCGAAAGACGAGCTTGGCAGACTGCTGACCGACCTGCTGGCCAAAGTAGACGGTACAACGCATTTTGTTTACTGGCAGGTCACCCGCGGCGTCGAGACCCGCAACCACGTCTACGCTGAGGACCTGCCCGGCAAGCTGTGGGTGTCCATCCGCCAGAACCATTTGAACGACCCGGATGTGCCCATCAAGCTCAACACCGAGGAAGACACGCGCTTTTATCACTGCAACATCAAGACGCTGAACTTGCTGCCCAGCGTTGCAGCGGCGCAGCACGCAAAGCGCATCGGCGTGCAGGAGACGGTGTTCCACCGCGGTGACATCGTGACCGAGTGCGCCCACTCCAACGTGTCGATTCTGAAGAATGGCGTATTTTATTCGCATCCCAACGATGAATTTATCCTGCGCGGTATCGCCAAGACCCACATGATCCAAGCGTGCTATCGCCTGGGCATTACAGTCATGGAAAAATGCTTTACGCTGGATGACCTGCGCAACGCCGATGAGATCATCGTGACGTCGTCCTCCAATTTCTGCCTGCACGCCTGCGAGGTGGACGGCAAGCCCGCGGGCGGCAAAGACCCCGCCACGCTGAAAGCGATTCAGAGCGAGGTCCTGCGCGAATACTACGCCTACACCGGCAAAACAACCGTTGTGGATTGAAACGGGAGGTGGGAAGGATGACCCGTGACGAACTGGAAAAGCGCAACGTAGGAGAAAATCTCGATGCTTTGATGAATCTTGACCCCCGCGGCTACGGTGTCTGCCGCATTTTGTACGCGGGCAGCCGCGCCTATACCGGTGAACCTTTGACGATGCACGCGGCGCAGGTGCTGTGCGATGCGGTAAAAGAGAACGATCTGGTGTACATTATTACCGGATTCGTCCTGCTGCCGCATAAAGTGCCCGAGATGGACGGCACGGTCAGTTCCATGCTGCTGGCCCGCGCGTTGGTGATGGCGTTCGGTGCAAAGCCGGTCATCGTATGCCCCGCCGACAGCGTCCAGGCCATTGAAAAGTGCGCCGCCGTCGTTGGTCTGCATATCTATGAAGACCTCGACATCGTGCAGACGCTGCCTTTAAGCATGGGGGTCGTTGCCTTTACCAAAACCCTGGCCGACGCCCCGGCCCAGGCTGCCGAGCTGGCTGCCCGCAAGCCCGCGGCAGTCGTCTCTGTCGAAGCCTGCGGCGCGAACGCCCTGGGGGTCTGTCACAATGCCGTCGGGCTGGACGTGACCGCCTTGCAGGCCCGCAGCGATGTGCTGTGGGAAAAGCTGCGCGCCGACGGTGTGCCGAATATCGCCATCGGTGACTTGGGCAATGAGATCGGCATGGGCACGATTGCCGACCACATCAAAAAATATGTGCCGTTCACCAACAGGGGCGAGTGCCAATGCGGCTGCGGCGGGGGCATATTAAGCGCCACCAGAACCGACAACATTATCACGGCCACCTGCTCCGACTGGGGCTGCTACGGCTTGATGGCCGCGCTGGCGTATCTCAAAAAAGATATGGAGATCCTGCACCACGAGGACATGGAGTCCGAGGTCATGCGGGTGGCGGCACGCAACGGGTTTATTGATATGACGGGCTCACTGCTGCCGGGCATTGACGGATTCAGCACGCGCATGAACGTCAGCATCGTCAGTCTGATGCGCCAGTGCACGGCCTACGCGGTACGGTACTCCCACAAGTCGGATCACTGGTTCGGCCCTGTGTTGGCAAAGCACTTCTTTGACTGACTATTTTTGACTGACTATTATAGAAGAAAGGGGGCAGCGGTCATGCTGCCGTTTACGGTACACCCGGTTGGGGACTGCGCCCTGCTGGCAGGATTCCCCCAGCGCATTGCACCGGAGATCGGCGCGGCGGTGGCGGCACTGAACAGCCGCGTTTTGGCGGCCAAGCTGCCCGGCGTGACCGAGACAGTGCCCGCTTTTGCGTCGCTGCTGGTGGTGTATGATCCGCTTGTGACCGACTATGACACGCTGGCGGCAGCCCTGAAAGGGCTGAGCGACGCTGACGGCGCTGACACCGCGGCGGGGGAGGGGAGGCTGGTCACGATCCCTGTATGCTACGGCGGCGATTTCGGCCCCGACCTGCCCTTTGTGGCAAAGCACGCGGGGCTGACCGAAGCAGAAGTCATCGCGCTGCACACCGGGCGGGAATACCGCATTTATATGCTGGGGTTCCTGCCGGGGTTCCCGTACCTGGGCGGGCTGGACGAACGATTGTTTACCCCGCGGCTGAATACACCGCGCACGGCCATCCCGGCCGGGGCGGTGGGCATCGGCGGCGAGCAAACCGGCATTTACCCTATTGCCAGCCCGGGCGGCTGGCAGCTCATCGGCCGCACGCCGCGCAAACTGTTTGACCCGGAATCGGGCGCACTGCCCTACACGGCAGGGGACCGCATAAAATTTGAACCCATCACCGCGGCGGAATTTGCAGCCCTGGCGGCAAAGGAGGGCACGGCATGAGCATCACCGTACTGGACCCCGGCCCGCTTACAACTGTGCAGGATGCGGGCCGCGTGGGCTATGCTGCCCAGGGCTACCGCAGCTGCGGCGCAGCGGACGGATACGCCTACCGTCTGGGCAATGTGCTGGTCGGCAACGACCCGGGTGCAGCCGTGCTGGAATGTACCCTGTGCGGCGCGGCCCTGCGGTTTGAAACGGACACCGTCTTTGCTCTGACGGGGGCCGAAAGCCCTGCTGTGCTGGACAGTATACCCGTACCCTATTACGCACCGCTGCTTGCCAAAGCAGGCAGTGTGCTGCAGATGGGGGCGGCAAAAACAGGACTGCGCAGCTATCTGGCCGTGGGCGGCGGCATTGCCACTCCGCCCGTGCTGGGCAGCCGCGCCACCGATGTAAAATGCGGCATCGGCGGCCTGGAGGGCCGCAAGCTGACCGCGGGCGATACTCTGCCCATAGGCTCATGTGATACCGCCGCGCTCTGGCAGGCCATCACTGCCAAACGGCTGGACCGTCCCTTGCGGGACAAGGCTGTGTGCGGCGGGCTGCACCCCATGCGCGTACAGGGGACGCAGATGCTGCCGCTGCTGCGCGCCGTGCCCGGCCCGCAGGACGCCGCCTTTACCGTGCAGGGCCGACAGGATTTTATCCACGGTATCTATACCCTGACGCCGGACTGTGACCGTATGGCCTGCAAGCTGACGGGCACGCCGCTGCAAATGCGCCGCGGCGCGGATATTCTCTCCGACGGTATTGTGCCCGGGTCGGTGCAGGTCTCCGCCGACGGGCAGCCCATTGTCATGCTGGCCGACCACCAGACCACGGGCGGCTATGCCAAAATTGCCACGGTGATTTCTGCCGACTTGTCCGCGCTGGCGCAGCTCCGCCCCGGGCAGCGGGTATGCTTTACCTTTGTGACGCCGTCCCGGGCCGTGCAGGCTGCCCGGCAGCAGGCGGCCCTGTGGCAGCGGGTAAGAGATCGCTTGTAAAAGAAGGTGCACGTTATGAACTATTCCGCATTTCCCCCGGCTGAGATTCGGGCGTTGATCCGCGCGGGCAAGCTGGATGCCCCGACCACAGGCTGCTGCGACGGCTACGCCCAGGGCAATCTGGTGGTCCTGCCAAAGGCACTGGCGTGGGATTTCCTGCTGTTCTGCCAGCGCAACCCCAAGGCCTGCCCGCTGCTGGAAGTGGCCGATGCCGGGGAGCGCAGCTTCTCCCAATTTGCCCCGGGCAGCGATATTGCGCAGGACATCCCGCGCTACCGCATCTACCGAAACGGCGAATTGACCGAAGAAACCACCGATGTGGTGCGCTATTTTGAGGAACGGTCCGATTTGGTCAGCTTCCTCATCGGGTGTAGCTTCTCCTTTGAGTCGGCGCTGCTGGACGCGAACATCCCGGTGCGCCAGATCGAGGAAGGCGTCAATGTGCCGATGTACAACACCAACATCCCCTGCACGCCCGCGGGGGTGTTCAGCGGAAATATGGTCGTCAGTATGCGTCCGATTCCCCACGCGCAGGTGCCTGCGGCGGTGGCCATCACGGCGGGCATGCCCCGCGTGCACGGTGCGCCGGTGCAGATCGGCACGCCGGAGGCCATCGGCATCACCGATCTGGCCCACCCTGATTACGGCGATGCCGTGACGATTCGTCCGGGCGAAACACCGGTTTTCTGGCCCTGCGGGGTCACGCCCCAGGCCGTGGTCATGCACTCGAAGCCGGAGTTCTGCATCACGCATGCGCCGGGGTATATGTTTGTGACCGACGTAAAAAACACACTGCTGAAATACTAAGGGGGATGTTGCAATGCCGTCCATTGATTTAAACTGCGACCTGGGCGAGAGCTTCGGCGCGTACACCATCGGCATGGATGCCGAAATTTTGCCCCATGTGACCAGCGCGAACATTGCCTGCGGGTTCCACGCGGGCGATCCGTCCGTAATGCAAAAGAGCGTTCTGCTGTGCAAAAAGTACGGCGTGCAGGTGGGTGCACACCCGGGACTGCCGGATTTGCAGGGCTTTGGCCGCCGCAGAATGGCAATTTCCCCCGTCGAAGCCGAGGCCGACGTGATGTACCAGATCGGTGCGCTGAAGGCATTCTGCGACGCGGCGGGCGTACCGCTGCACCACGTCAAACCCCACGGCGCGCTGTACAACATGGCCGCCAGGGATCCGGTGCTGGCGGCGGCCATCTGCCGCGCTGTGCAGGCTGCAGCTCCCGGTGCTGTGCTGCTGGCTCTCTCCGGCAGCGAGATGGTCAAGGCCGCAAACGCCATCGGATTGCCCGTTGCCAGCGAGGTATTTGCAGACCGCGGCTACCAGGCCGACGGCAGCCTTGTGCCACGCGGCGCTCCCGGCGCAATGATCGAGGACGAGGATACCGCCATTGCGCGGGTCTTGCAGATGGCGACGCAGGGTACCGTACAGGCCGACGACGGCAGCACCGTAACCCTGCAGGCCGATTCCGTCTGGTGCAGGATCCGTCTGCGTCCACGGCGACGGCCCCAAAGCCCTCGCCTTCGTGCAAAAAATCTCCGCCGCCCTCCTTGCCGCAGGGACAGCAGTTGCAGCATTTTGATTGTAGGCAGAAAGCAAGATGGGGAATGAACCTATCGGAAGAAGGTAAAGCAGCGCTAAGCGGCAGGAACTTTTTGTCAATAAAAATACCGTTGTATCGTGTGATACAACGGTTGAATAATTTGAATGCAGCCTTGATGTGTTTAGGCAGCGGATCCTGCACGGAGGACGAGCCGACACCATAGCACGAAGGCTGTTTTCATTCCGGCAAACGTCCGTACAGTTCCATTTCACTGTGCAGCTTTTTGGCCAGCCGCGTGTTAAAGACACCGGGTTCGGCACGCCAGCACCAGTTGCCGCCCAGAGTGGACGGCGTGTTCATGCGGGATTCATGCCCAAGGCCCAGCAGATCCTGTGCCTGCACAACAGCCAGATCGGCAGCGCTGGACCAGATGCCGCGCATCATGCCCCAGTGATAGCCCTCTTTCTTCGTCAGATTCAGGTAACGCACGGCGCACGCCACGTCCTCAGGGGCGGCGGTTTCCATCCAGCCGTTCACAGGCTCGTTGTCGTGGGTGCCTACATAGGCAATGCAGTTCTTGGGGTAGCTGTGGGGGCGGTAATCGCCGCCGTCACGGCTGTCAAAGGCAAACTCCAGCACTTTCATGCCGGGATAGCCGCATTGCTTCAGCAGGGCAGTGACATCTTCCGTCAGGAATCCCAAATCCTCGGCGATGATGCGCGGGCTGCCCAGCTTTTTCTTTATGGCAGCAAACAGCGCATAGCCGGGACCTTCGCGCCAGCGGCCGTTCCGGGCGGTTGCTTCCCCGTAGGGGATAGCATAATAGCCCGCAAATCCGCGGAAGTGGTCAATGCGAACCACATCATAGATGCTGCACATGTGTTTGATGCGCCGCACCCACCATGCGTAGCCGGTCTTGGCCATGGAGTCCCAGTCGAACAGCGGGTTGCCCCACAGCTGGCCTGTGGCGGAGAAGCCGTCCGGCGGGCAGCCTGCCACCTCGGTGGGCAGCAGGTTCTCGTCGAGCTGGAACTCCTGCGGGCAGCTCCACACATCGACGCTGTCCAGCGCCACATAGATGGGAAGGTCGCCGATGATGCGGATTTCCTGCTGGTTGGCGTAGTGCTTCAGCGCCTGCCACTGACTGTAGAACATAAACTGTACAGCCTGCCAGAACGCCACATCGTCGGCGTACTGCTGCCGGGCTGCTGCCAGGGCAGCGGGCTCACGGCGCCGCAGCGGTTCTTCCCATTCCAGCCAGCAGACTCCGTTGTGGGCGTCCTTCAGCGCCATGAACAGCGCGTAGTCGGGCAACCAAAAGTCGTTTTCCTTCACAAAGCGGCGGTAGTCGGCACCGGGCTTTGCCAGCAGACGTTTGGCAGCACAGCGCAGCACTGCGTAGCGCTTTTCGTACATGACGCCGTAGTTGATGCAGTCGGGGGTGCATTCCCAGTCGATGGACGCATATTCCTCCGGCAGCAGCAGTCCCTGCTTTGCCAGATCGTCCAGATCGATAAAATACGGGTTGCCCGCAAAGGTCGAGAACGACTGATAGGGACTGTCGCCGTAGCTTGTGGGGCAGACGGGCAGAATCTGCCAGTATGCCTGCCCGGACTTGACCAAAAAGTCCACAAAGCTGCGCGCGGCTGCACCCATGGTACCAATACCGTAAGGCGAGGGCAGACTTGAAATGGGCATTAGAATGCCGCTTGCTCTCATCAGAGAACCCCTCTTTCTTTTGATAGTAAGCAGCCGGGATGTCTTTCGTTCACAGTTCGCGCACGCTTTCTCCTTCGGTCAGATCGAAGGAGACGATCTCGTGCACGGCATTGCCGGGTTTTTGGATGTTGTGGAGCAGGATCCGCGCCGAACGCTGCGCCAATTGCCCCATATTCTGCCGGATGGTCGTCAGCCGGGGCACACTGTACTGTCCCAGCGCAATGCCGTCAAAACCTGTGACGGAAATATCCTGCGGCACACACAGCCCGTGATCCCGCAGCGCACGAATTGCGCCGAGCGCCATCAGGTCGGACATGGCAAACACTGCCGTAATGTCGGGGCTGTGCTTTAAGAGATACTCCATTGCCTCATACCCGCTGGAAAGCGAGAACCGCGCATACGCATACTGCTTTTCCATGTCAAACGGCAGACCAAGGCGCAGCATAGCACCCTGACAGCCGGCCAGACGGGCGAGACTTGGACGGGAAAGATTGGGCTTGCCGCCGATGATTCCGATGCGGCGGTGCCCCTTTTTGTATAGATATTCGATCATTGTGTCCGATGCAGCCATATCGTCTACGGACACACTGGACAAATTGCGGATGCGCAGGGATGCCGCGCTGTTCGTCAGCAGCAGGCAGGGGATACCCAGTGCCTCCAACTCCGGCGTAAAGTATTCCGGATTTGAGCCGAGAAACAATATACCATGGGGTTTGCGCTCTGTGCAGATGCGTCGGGCCTGCGCAACCTCGTTGGCTTCCTCGTCAATATAGTAGACCGTCGCAACGTAGCCGCTTTCCTCAATGATCTGCTGCAGCGGTTCCAAAATGCCGGCAAACAGCATATTCTGGGTGCCTTTCACAATCAGTGCGATCCCATCGTTGGTCTGCTGCTTCAGATGCTTGGCGTTGGCGTTCGGTTCATAATTGTGGCGGTTTACGATTTCCAATATTTTTTGACGGGTTTCTGCACTGACGCCGGGGGCGTTATTTAAGGCTCGTGAGACGGTCCCGACCGCATAGCCGGACTCCCGCGCGATGTCTTTGATGGTCATTTGCCAATCCTCTTTCTTGAAGAAGTGTCAAATTTACCCCTTGACAGCACCGGCGACCACGCCATCGATAATATATTTCTGGCAGATCAGGTACAGCACGATAACAGGCAACACCGTAATCATGATGCAGGCCATCATGGGTGCCATCTCCACCTTGCCGTAGCTGCCGCGGAAATACTGGATCGCCATAGGAATCGTGCGGAAGGTCTTGATGTCCAGCACCAGCGTGGGCAGCAGATAGTCGTTCCAGACCCACATGGTTTCCAAAATGGCGGTAGAGATCATCGTCGGCTTCAAAATCGGGCAGACGACCTTGAAGAAAATCTGGATGGGATTGCAGCCGTCGATCATAGCGGCTTCTTCAATAGCAATCGGCATGGATTTTACAAAGCCGGTGAACATGAACACCGCAAGTCCCGCGCCGAAGCCCAGATAGATGATGCAGATGTTGTAGGGGTTATTCAGCTTTAAGGTATCAGCAGTTTTTGCCAGTGTGAACATGACCATCTGGAAGGGGACAATCATGCTGAATACGCACAGATAGTACATACCTTTGGACAAGGTGTTCTGCACACGGGTGATATACCATGCGCACATGGAGCAGCACAGCAAAATCAGTGCCACAGACGAAACCGTGATAACAAAACTATACCAGAAAGAGGACAAAAAGTCCATTTCCTGAATGCCATAAATGTAGTTTTTCAGGCCGACGAAGGTCTCGGCGTTCGGCAGCTCAAAGGCGTGGCTCGTCGTGATGGCGCGCTCGGTCTTGAGGGAGTTCATCAAAATCATGAACACCGGGTACAGCCAGGCGATGCACAGGATCGTGAACAGAACGGACAGTACCGCGTTGATGCGGCGGTCTTTTTTAGTAGCACCCATTATGCCTGCACCTCCTTAGAGCGGGTAAAATGCAGCTGGAGCAACGAAATAACGACCACAAACAGGAAGAAAACGACGGCCTTGGCCTGACCGATGCCCTTCCACTGGGGTCCGGAGCGTGCGTAGAACGTGTCGTAGATGTTGTAGGCCAGCATCATGGACTGCTTTGCAGGCTCACCGGCTGTCAGCGAGAGGTTCTGGTCGAACAGCTTGAAGGAGTTCGTCAGCGTCAGGAAGGTGCAGATCGTCACGCTGGGCATGACCATCGGGATTTTGATTTTGAACAAAATCTGGCTGCTTGTTGCACCGTCAATGCGTGCGGCCTCTACCAGATCCACAGGCACATTCTGCAAACCGGCAATATAGATGATCATCATGTAGCCGATCTGCTGCCAGCACATCAGGATGATCAAACCCCAGAAGCCGTAGGTGGCATTCAGCGCCAGCAGCGACTTACCCCAGGAGGACAGCAGACCGTTGAGCAGGATCTGCCAGATATAGCCCAGTACGATGCCGCCGATCAGGTTCGGCAGGAAGAAGATGGTGCGGAAAGCGTTGGTGCCGTGCATACCGCGGGTGAGAAGCAGCGCGATGGCAAAGGCCAGCACGTTGATCAGCAGGGTGGACACGACGGTGAACGCCGCTGTGAACCAGAACGCATGGGTGAAGGTGTTATCCGACCAAATCATTGCGTAGTTGCTTAAGCCCACAAACTGCACATTTTTGACGGTGGTGAACTTGCAGAACGACAGCCCTGCACCCCAGATAAACGGCCAGACAAAGCCGATAATAAAGGCGATGAGGGTCGGCAGTACGAAAACAGGCCAATAACGTCGAATGGCTTTTTCCATAAGTATGCTCCCTTTGTTGTAATTTTTGTTTTCTGCAAAAGAAGCGGGGCGGGCGAAACCGCCCG
>OGUO01001550.1_pt1 | contig 15172 bp, 9 predicted proteins | sample 1553641 | NCBI WGS metagenome assembly OGUO01 (sample SAMEA2579980, study PRJEB22360) | human gut metagenome | biome: human gut; feature: human-associated habitat; material: faeces | place: Denmark | collected 2008/2010 | reverse complement strand
TGATGACCGCCGCCGGCAACAGCGAAAACTCCCCCGCCCAGGGCAATGAGCGGGGCGGCCTGAACCTGGCGGAGGACCCGGATATCTCCATGATGTCCTCTCCCGCCGTCTACCCCTCCAACCTGGCGGTGGCCTCCATCAACAGCACCATCAACATGCAGAGTGTGCTGAGCTGGACCGACGCCCAGGGCCAGAGCCATACCGTTCCCTTCTCCGACCCCAACGAAGTGGCCATGAAGCGGAAGTTCCCCGAGAGCCAGAGCTTCGTTGTGTATGACGCGGGCTACGGCACCTACATGGACTACTACAACGCCGGATTCAGCAACGGCTACAACGGCGGCAAGACGGGTATTGCCCTGGTCAAGCGCGGCAGCGCAGACGGCAGCACCCTCTCCTTCGCCGACAAGATCAACAATGCCAGCAGCTTCTCCGGCACCAACTACATGGGCGAGAGCTACGGCGTGCTGGCTGTGCTGGTTTATGACAGCGACCCCGCCGCCACCACGCTTATCAACATGAACACGGACAACACCTCGCTGACCTCCGCCTTTATTTCCGGCGTGGACGGCGCGGCCATGATCGATGCGCTGAACGCCGGGCAGGAGGTCCGCATCACCGTTCACCAGCAGGACCAGCTGTCCGACTGGGAGGAGGGCGGCCAGATGTCCTCCTTCACCTCCTGGGGCAGCGGCTCCGGACTGGAGCTGAAGCCCGAGATCACCGCCCCCGGCGGCAACATCTGGTCCACCGTGATGGACAGCAGCTATGTGGAGGGCGCCGGGAAGTACGATGACTATACCGGGTCCTACAGTCTGATGAGCGGCACCTCCATGGCGACGCCCCATATGGCGGGCCTGGCCGCGCTGGTGGAGCAGTATGTCAAGTCCCAGCATCCCCAGCAGGACGCCGCCGCCAGCGCCGACCTGACCAACCATCTGCTGGTGAGCACCGCCGTGCCCCAGCAGGAGAACGACGTATACGTCTCTCCCCGCCGCCAGGGCGCCGGCCTTGTGAACGCAGCCGCGGCCATTTCCACCCCTGCCTACATCGATGTGGACGGCAAGCTGGTGGCCGTCGGCGATGCAAACGCCCCCAGCGGTAATCCCCTTCAGGCCACGATCCTGGAATTGCGGGGTCTGCCTGAAGGACAGCACACCGTCAAGGTGGAGGCAGAAAGCGGTGCTCCCATCCAGGTGGATGCCTTTGAGTATTACAACGGTACGCTGGATACCACCGTCAGTTCCGTGGTCATCCATCCCTCCGCGCCCATCCTCCTGGAGGTGAACGAGAGCATCGGCGTCCTTGCCACTGCCATGCACGGCGACCGGGTGGCCGTCCTCACCGACCAGCTGGAGTACGCCGTGGAAGCGGATACTCTGGCAAAGGTGGATGCCTCCGGTGCGCAGCCGATGCTGATTGGTTTGGCGGCGGGGCAGGGCAAGCTCATCGCAAGGCTCAAAAATGACGGTGCGAAGTCCGCGGAACGGGCTGTCACCGTACTGAGCGGGGGCATGCAGGAAACACCGCGTATGCCGGTGGACAAGGAGCATCCCCTTCTGCTTGTCAGCATCTACGCACAGACCAAGAAGCAGGACTGGTGGGAGGCCGGCAAGCCCGCTGGTATTCCCTCCCAGGGCAATTTGAGTGTCACTGGCATCTGGAACAATATCCCGGATGATCTCAAGCCTTACACCGCCATCCAGCTCCACGCCGACGACTTTGTCGGTCACGGCTATGGCGGGTACGGCGACCACGACAGGCTTTGGGCATGGTACAGCTATTTCGTTGATCAGGCAGAAGAATATAATCGGAACGAGCCGGATTCGAAAAAGCACATCAACATCTACCTTACGCTGATGACTGGAGGAACCCCTCTCAGCTATCTCTCTCGTACCATCCCCGATGATGAGTTGGTCGCATTCATCAATACCCATGAATGTGTCAAAGGCGTCGTCCTCTCGGAGAACTACAACAACGGCGACACGGTAGGCGTGGCGAAGGTGACGGCCAAGTACCTGAAGCTGATGGCTCAGCAAGGCTGCTATCTGGTGCTGACCGATATTGATAAGCCGGGCTCGAATATGATGGAGAAGTGGTTCAACGACACAGATGAACTGCATAATGCCGCTAAGAAGTACCACAAGTACCTTATCATCAACTCCAAGAGCACCTCCAGCTCCGGCTTTAATACCGTGCGCAGCTTCGCGGTGGGTGCCTGGCTGGCTGGCCTGGCAGATAACTGGGGCGCACTGACCGATGCTTGGGCATGGTATGAGTCTGGCTATGGACAGCTCTTTAAGCCAAACAGCAAGCCAAGCTATGAGGATGTGCGCAGGGTCTATACCTTCCCGGAAACTCTCTTTGCCATGAACATGCTCCAGTGCTATGCCAACGGCGCAGTGGTGTTCAACGCCGAGCATCCGTTCTACTGCACCGGCGTGGACGACAAACCCTCCTGGGTTCTCAAGGAGTCCATTCTGCCGGCCTTCCGCTATATCGTCCAACATCCCGCAGCGGACAAAGACACCGTAGCAGCCCAGATCAAAGCGGGCATTTTCACCAATGGCGGGTATCTGCCCCAGAACTACGCAGCAGGTCTTTACGGAAACCACACCGACACCAATATTCTTCAGTCCACTGGGCGCTATCGGGTGCTTCCTCTCTTCACGAAATATGTGCAGAGGGCCGACATTGCTACGATCAGCCAGACCCTGTCCGTCAGTGATTTCAGGGGGAAGTCGGAGCAGCAGAAACAGGATATGCTGGCCGCCAACTACCCGGCTCGCTATCAGGGCACGGCCTTTGCCGAGGAACTCCTGGGCGGTGGTCATCGCTGGCTGGTGATGAACAGTTCCTTCAACGAGAATACGAATCAGTCCGCTAATATCACCCCCATGCAGGGCAGCTTTGCCACCAAACTGGAGTTCACCCTGACGCCCCACACCTACCTGATCTCCAGCGAGACGGCGGATGCTCTCGAGATCGAACTCAATAACTTCCGTGCTGACAAGGACGAGCTTTGGGTATCCGGAAAGAGCCTGAACAATGTTGACTGGGCAACCGTATCCCCGGACGGCTCCTGGAACGGAGACAATCAGCGCCATGTAACGGAGTATATGGCCTACCACATCGAAAATCCCCAGCTTAATAAGCGGGACGGGGAGCGGCATGATCTCCGGGACACCGTTATCAAGGTGACCTCTGACAATCCGCTGACTGCCTCCGTGGAGCGGTTGGGCGAGGGCAGCAAAAAGCAGGATGCCTTCTATACGGAAAAGTACGAGGCTGGAGTCTACACCCTGACCATCACGCACAACGGTCAGGTTCGTGTTGCCATCCGAGCCAAGGCCACCGCTCCCGCGCTGCCGGATGTTGCCGTCAGCCAGAAGTACACTGTGACCACCGGCGAGAAGGCGATCGGCACGGTGATGCCCGCTGACGCAGGCGCGCTGACCTACACCAAGGGTGCCGAGAGCAAGACCGGCTCTGTGGCGATTTACAGCTGGGATGTGGATTCCACCGGCAAGGTGACCTACACCCTGTCCGGCGGTGCGGCCGGTGATACCGTCACCCTGCCCGTGACCATCGGCTCCGACAACTATGCGGATGCCACCGTCAATGTTGTCATCACCCTCACGGCCAAGGACGACCAGACGGCTCTGACCCTCACCGGCGGGACCACCGTGGTCTATGGTGAGACCCTGCAGCTGGGTACCAGCGGCGGCTCCGGCACCGGTGCTGTGACCTACGCTGTGACCAATGGCACCGGCGAGGCGACCATTGACGCCACCGGCAAGCTGACTCCCGTCAAGGTCGGTACCGTAAAGGTAAAGGCGACCAAGGCAGAGAATGCGAACTACAATGCCATCACCAGCGCGGAGGTGGAGATCCACATCACCAGAGCGACCCCCACCGGCGTACCCAAGTACACTGCTATCACCACCAGCGGCAAGACGCTGGCGGATGCTGGCCTGACCGTTACCGGCAGCACGCTGAACCCCAACGCCGGTACGCTGGTGTGGGTGGATAATGCAGGCAATGTCCTGCCCGATACCACTGCGGTGGCGGCCAATACCACCTACAAGTGGCTCTTCACCCCCACCGACACCAACTACACGACGCTGACCGGCTCCATTGAGCTGTATCACAAGTCCAGCAGCGGTGGTGGCGGTTGGTACTACACCTACTACACCATTAAGGCAACGGCCGGCACGAACGGCTCCATCTCTCCCTCTGGCTGGACCTCCGTCCGTGACGGCAGAGACCAGACCTTCACCATCACCCCGGACAAGGGCTACGCCGTAGCCAAGGTGCTGGTGGACGGCAAGAGCGTGGGTGCTGTGAAGTCCTACACCTTCAAGAATGTCACGAAGGATCACACCATCGAAGCCATCTTCATGAAGTCCAACGGCAACCCCCAGACCGGCGTATTCGTCGATGTAGCGGAAGGCAGCTACTATGAGGAAGCGATCGATTGGGCAGTGGAGAAGGGCATCACCAACGGCGTGAGCAGTAATATGTTCGCTCCCAACGATCCCTGCACCCGCGCACAGATCGTCACCTTCCTGTGGCGTGCGGCCGGTTCTCCCGCCCCCAAGAGCATGAGCAGCTTCACGGATGTTCCCGCTGACGCCTTCTATGCCAAGGCTGTTGCCTGGGCGGTCGAAAACGGCATCACCAGCGGCACAGGCGAGGGCAAGTTCAGTCCCAATTCTACCTGCACCCGTGCGCAGGCGGTGACCTTCCTCTATCGTGCCTCCGGCAGCCCTGCAGTCAGCGGTAAAGCCGAGTTCAGCGATGTTTCCACCACGGCCTTCTATGCAGAAGCAGTGGCGTGGGCAGCGAAGAAGGGCATCACCACAGGCATCGGCGGCGGACTGTTCGGCTCCGACAACGATTGTACCCGCGGTCAGATCGTGACCTTCCTCTGGAGGGCCATGGCTGAGTAAATCAAGCAACTGCCAGATCATCCATTCGCTGGCATAATTCCACAACAGGCAAAGGACAGCGCGGCGGACGGTCAACAACACCGGCCTCCGCGCTGTTTCCTTTTCGTCACAAGAAACTCTGTACGCCATTCACAGCCCATGAGCCATGCCGCCATCCCACGCGGCAGGAGAAAACACTATGAAAAAGATCACTCGATTTCTGTTTTGCACCTTCGTCGCCATTATGCTGATGGGGACGGCGATCAGTGCCACCGCTTGCCATCAGAAAGAGGAATATCCCAGCGTACCCGAAGTAACCGAGCCACAGCCCACCGGTGAGATCATCCCCACCGTGGACCGGCAGAAGGAGCTAAAGGACGCAAGAAAGAAATACGCCGACGCCGTGGCGTGGCTGTATATGCCCGGTGCCGAGGTGGACGACCCCATTGTGCAGGCGAAGGACAACGCTTACTACCTGCAAAAGGACGAGAACGGGAACTACAGCGAATGGGGCTGCTACTACGCCCACTGTGACAACCGTTTGAGCAGCCGGAGCAAGCTGGACAGGAATACCGTCATCTTCGGACACTCCGCCAGCAACTGTGACCCGGACGGCCCAAAGCTCACAAAGCTCCATCGGTATATGGATGCGGACTATGTGAAGGAGAACCCGTATGTCTACCTCTCGGTGAAGGGAGAGGACATGGTCTTCCAGATCACGGCCTGCTTCATCACGGATATTGACTTTGATTACATCGCTCCCGACCCCACAGGTGAGGAGCTGACTAACTTCTTTGAGCAGGTGGCAAAGAAGAACTGGCTGGAATTTGACGGTGTAACCTTCGGTGAGGAGGACACCGTGCTGACCCTTTCCACCTGCTGCCGGAAGTACGATGAGTACAATACCGGCAACCAGCGGCTCGTCCTCATGGCGAAGCTGCTGCCGGAGGGTGCTATAGCGCAGGACTTCACCGTGCGCCTTGCTCCAGAACCGGAGATGCCTTAAACAGACCAAAACGGAATACGATACCCCCTTGGAAAAGATCCGGCAGGCGTTCGACTGCAGGCGGTGCGGCGGTCATAAGAGCTGACGCACCCCCTGTCCAAGCTAACGGAACAACCATCATGTCGAAAGCGGGAGAGATTGCTGTATCGCAATCTCTCCTTTTTTCTGCCGTGATCTCCCGGCTTATCCGCAGGCGCCTCACTTGCACGGCAATGAAAAAACATTGGCTCAATGCCAGGACAGGCGGTTTTTATGGGGTATCCTCACATCCGCAGTACTGTCGTCGCTGCCGAATGGCAGCCTTCCTTCATTCACCTATGGCCGGGCATCGGATGCCCTGACTTTTTGCGTCCTTTTGAGGATACCCCGCCTCCGTCCGCCATCGTTACCCTCGAATATCCTTATGCCCACAGCGGTGTCGCTGTGGGCTTTTTTGCGCCCTGTGCGCGACCCCGCTGCCGCAGCCCTCCACCCGTTTCTGAGATTTGCAACCAACAAAATTTCAGAATACGGAGGAACCATATATGGGCTTTAATTACGCGGCAGAAAAGAAGAAGTTTGAAACGCTGTGGGCAAGACTCCGGCGTGAATATAGGGCGGCCGGGATGTCCGATGCCGCCATCCAGAAGATGCATGACTTCGATTGGGAGGTATTCAAACAGGAGAGGATCTATCGCCTGCACACGCAGGACTTGGGCATCGGCATCTTTGATGAGCCTTCCGCCGAGCAGGAGGACAAGTCCGCATTAATGAAAAAGTTTCTGGAATCGGTCAGCCGCTGGGACGATTACACGACGGCGTCAAGGTACGGCTGGATAGAGGGAATCGGTGACCAGCGGTTGGTGAGGGTGCTGAAAAGGCTTTCGATTTCGGAGAAGGAGCTCTTAACCAAGTATTGCATTGAGGACAAGACCCAGCAGGAAATTGCAGCGGAAATGGGCCTCTCCCAGAGAGCTGTCGGTAAGCAACTTCAACAACTCAAAAAATATTTCAAGAAATTTTGAAAAATGGTTCTAAAAATCGCGTTCTCGCTGCCTACCACATGAGGGGATCTTTTTCATGATCCCTCTGAACCTTGAAAAACACCGCCCAGGCGGTCATATCCGGTGACTGGAATACCTTTGCTGACGGTGCGAGCGTCAGACCGGGTGCGCGAAGACCACCTGTGCGGAGCATGATCCGCATATTAGGACGGCCAATGTAAGGTGCAGAGCGATACCCACCCAGGTCAAATGCAGCCTTGGCAGGCTGCTTCGCCATGACCCCGTCAGCTTACAATGATACTCCTGTACGCAGCTTCGAGAGAACCTCGGAGGGGTGAAACTCCCGTGACGCGCGCCAGCGCGGTTCCAGCCGCCGCCCTTGCCTGGGGAAGTAGTGTCGAATACAGGCAGCAACGCAAGAGCAAGAAGGCCGCTCCGCAAGGAGCAGTTCCGCCCCGATACGGAGCGGCCTCTTCTGCTTTGCGGCAGAAGTATGGGGATCGTCCGCCTCCTCTTTCTTTTCCCACCATCCATTCTCTTCTCTCTTTCAATACTCTGAACGGCCTGCATTCATCCCCCTCCTTATCCCCTGGACGATCCTCATATTTGTGCCGCAAGGCAAAATTCAGAAAAGAGGTACCGATATGGATCAGAACATCAATTATTACGGCATCATCATTCTGCTGCGCCAGCTTCGGGAAAGCGGCAGCTTCAGCGAAAAGGAGCTGCGGAGGGTGGCGGCACGGATCGCCGCGGACAGCGGCGCGGACATCATGATTTCTCTCTGATTTTCTTCATCTTTCAGTAGCTTTCTGAACAAGGTTGTGGTAGTGTTTGTGTTGCAAAAAAGGAGGTGAGCAGGCATGGCGGAAAAGCATCTGACAGACGGCACAACGGCGCTGGCAGCGCAGCCCCGCGTCATCAAGATCGAGGCGGCGGAGAAGCCGCGGAATGCGCAGCTGCGGGTAGCGGCCTATACCCGTGTCAGCTCGAACTCCGATGACCAGCTCAACTCCTTCGCGGCGCAAAACCGCTACTACGCCGAGCTGATCTCCGGCAAGGCTGAATGGCGCATGGTGGATATCTACGCCGACGAGGGCATCACCGGCACCTCCGCCGCAAAGCGTGAGGACTTCCAACGCATGATGGCGGACTGCCGCAGAGGGCTCATCGACCAGATCCTCGTCAAATCCATCTCCCGCTTCGCCCGAAACACAAAGGACTGTCTGGAGGCAGTGCGGGAGCTGAAGGAGCTGGGCGTCAATGTCCGCTTCGAGCGCGAGGGCATCGACACCGCCAATGTGAGCAGCGAGCTCATCACCGCCATCTACGCCGCCTTCGCCCAAAAGGAGAGCGAATCCATCTCCGGCAATATGCGATGGAGCTGTCAGCGCAGGATGGAGGCCGGTACCTATCTCACACCTTCCATACCGTATGGATATAGGATTATAAATAAAGAAATTGTAATTGTTCCAGAACAGGCGGTAACCATCCGCAAAATATTCCAGTGGTATTTGGATGGAAACAGCAAGGATCGCATCGCCCGCAGGCTGAACGAGGCGGGCATACTCAGTGGACAGAATAAGGAGTGGGGGAAGGGTGGCATTCATTACATCCTTACAAATGAGCGATACATTGGTAACTCGCTTTGGCAGAAAACCTACACCAGTGATACACTTCCAACGACCCGCCATAGGAATAAAGGAGAGTGTGAGCAATACTACGCGGAAGGAACGCATCCCCCTATCATTCCAAGAGAAATCTTTGACCAAGCACAAAAACTGCTCAAAAAAAGGGAAGTTGATTATAGAAGAAGGAAATGTCCGGGATCGCATCCCCTAACGGGAAAAATTGTCTGCGGATACTGCGGCAGTCCCTTCCGTCGGAAGGAGTATCGCGGGGAGATTCGGTGGGTCTGCATGGGCCACGAAAGATCCGGAAAGGATTGTCCCATCACCCCGATTACCGGAAAAACCATTTATGAAGCCTTCTGCCGCCTCTATTATAAGCTCAAGCATCAGAGCCTCCCCATTCTGGAGCAGATGCTCGAAACCCTCCGGACGATCCGTGATCGCAGACTGCTCTGGAGCGAGGACATCGTTTCCCTCAACAAAAAAATATCCGAACTCTCCAGTCAGAATCAAACGCTGGCCTTCCTCAAGCAAAACGGCCTCGTTGATCCTGACATTTTTATATCCAAAAGCAACGAACTGACCCGCCAGCTCCGGCAGGCCAAGCTGGACAAAGAGGGACTTATGGCTGCCGAGGGGGATACCACCGCCCATCGGACGCGGGAGCTGATAGCCCTGCTGGAGGATGGGCCGGACTTCCTCGACCGCCCCGACGCAGAGCTGTGCGGCGCGCTTGTTGCGGAAATCATCGTGGAGAGCAATGACACCCTCCGCTTCCGCCTGCATAACGGGCTGGAGCTGCGGGAATCCATTGAGAGGACGGTGCGATAATGGGAAACCGAAAGCAGCCCTTCGGCTACCGTATGACGCTGGGCGAGATCACGAGCCAGCCGGAGGAGGCAGAGCTGGTGCGGTTTATCTTCCAAGGATACAGCACGGGAGCCACGCTGGGGGAGCTGACCAAAGCACTCTGCCGACAGGAGATCCCCTACTATGAGGGGCGGACATGGAACAAAAACATGGTCTCCCGTATTTTAGAGGACAGCCGCTATATCGGAGAGAAAGGCTATCCGGCGCTCATCGAGCCGGAGCAGCTCCGCACGGCAGCGGAAAAGAGGACGGCAAGAGCCCGCCCGCCGCAGAAAACGCCCGCGCAGAAGGCCCTGCGGCGGCTGTGCGGCACACCGCCTTCCGAGCGGGTGGAGAAGCTCGTCACCAGTCTGCTCAACGAGCTCATACGCTGTCCCGACCGTATTCAGCCAGCGGTATCCCAAGTGGTCGGCACTGCCTGCGGAAAAACGCGGGAGGAGCTGACCTCCGCGCTGGAGCGGCAGCCCATCGACGAGGACAACGCCAAAGCACTGCTCCTTCAACTGGCGGCAGAGCAGTACGACGCCATCGGGAACACGGAATACGAAACCGTGCGGCTGCGGCGGCTGCTCACCGGCCGAAAGCCCATGACGGAGCCGGATGCGGAGCTGCTGCAAAGCTCGGTGTCAAAGGTGCGCGTGACGAGCAACTGCGTGACCGTGACGCTGAAGAACGGACAGACCATAGAGAGGAGAGATCAGATGTGAACGAAACCGCCCCAAGAGTCATTAAGATCCCCGCAAAGCCGGAGTCGGTCCGGCAGGCGGAGCTGCAAAGACAGCTCAGGGTCGCCGCCTACTGCCGGGTCTCCACCAAGGAGGAGGATCAGGCAAACAGCTACGAGGTGCAAAAGGAATACTACACCGACAAGATCATGTCCAACCCCACGTGGACCATGGCGGGCGTCTTCGCCGACAAGGGCATCACCGGCACCTCGGTGAAAAAACGCGAGGACTTCATGCGTATGATCCGCCACTGCCGCCAGAGGAAGATAGACGTCGTCCTCACCAAATCCGTCTCCCGCTTCGCCCGCAACACGGTGGACTGCCTCTACTACACACGGGCGCTCAAGGAGCTGGGCATCGCCGTCATCTTTGAAAAGGAGAACATCAATTCGCTGGAGGAGGACAGTGAGCTGCGCATCACGCTCTCCGGCGCCTTCGCACAGTCCGAGAGCGAGTCCATCTCCGCCAATGTCACATGGGGCAAACGCCGCGCCATGGAGAGCGGAAAGGCGACCATCCAGTACAAATACCTCTACGGCTACCGCAGGGGCGCGGACGATAAGCCGGAGATCATTCCGGAGGAGGCGGAGGTCGTCCGCTGGATCTACGAGAGATATCTCGCCGGAGCCAGCACACGGATGCTGCGGGACGAGCTGCATGAGCAGGGCGTGACATATTCCGAGAAGTCACCTCAATGGACGCTGCCTCATATCAAGAGCATCCTGCGGAATGAGAAATACTGCGGCGACGTGCTGATGCAGAAGACCTTTCAGCAGGATGTCATCAACCGCAAGGTCATCAAAAACACGGGGCAACTCCCCATGTACCTCATAGAGAACCACCATGAGGGCATCGTCAGCCGCGAGAAGTACGATGCGGTGCAGGCGGAGATGGCGCGGCGCAAGGCGGCAAAAAGCCCCTCTAAGAGAGCCACTACCGGTCTTGCCGCCTACACCAGCCGCTACGCCCTCTCGGACCGGCTGGTGTGCGGCGAGTGCGGAACGCTGTACCGCCGCTGCACATGGACGCGCCCCGATGGAAAGCGTGTCGTGTGGCGCTGTGTGAGCCGTCTGGACTACGGCAAGAAATACTGCCACAGCTCGCCCACGCTGGACGAGGCGCCGCTCCAGCAGGCGATCATAGCCGCCCTCAACACCGTCCTGCCGGACTTGGATGGCCGCATCCGCCAAATCACGGAGGCGTTGGAGGCGGAGGTCATCCCGTTCCCCGGCAGCGGCATGAGCCTTGGTGACATCGACCGCAGGCTGGCGGAGCTGGAAGTGCAGTTCCAAAAACTGCTGGAAAAGGCAGCGGATGATCCCATCGCCTATGGGGATCAGTTCAAGGAGATATTGGACGAGCAGACCGCGCTAAAGGAGCTGCGGGCAACTATCCTTGCGGAGAGCAGAGAACACGCCGAAGCGGATCGGCGCATCAAGGATGCCGCAGGGATGCTGGAAAACGCCGTGCCCCACATTGCGGAATGGGACGAGACTGCCATCCGGCAGCTGGTGGCACAGGTGAAGGTGCTGTCCAAGAGCGAGATCAGCGTGACGCTCAAGAGCGGCATTGAGATCCGCCAGAGCATATTAAACTAAAGGAGATGGAAAAATGGTATTTGTGACCGGCGATTGCCACGGAAATTTTGCAAGGTTCGAGCAAAAACACTTCCCGGAACAAGCTAACATGACGAAGGATGACACAGTCATCATCACCGGAGACTTCGGGGGCGTGTGGTTTGGCGACAGCCGCGACGATGAAACGCTGGACTGGCTGGAACACCTGCCCTTCACGCTGGCCTTCGTCTGCGGCAACCATGAAAACTATGACGCGCTGGAACGATACCCCGTGGACGATTGGCACTGCGGCAAGGTACACCGTATTCGTCCCCATGTTCTGCACCTGATGCGCGGTCAGGTTTACGAGCTGGAGAGTTACCGCTTCTTCACCATGGGCGGCGCAAAAAGCCACGATATCGAGGATGGGATTCTGGAGCCGGATGCCCCGGATTTTGAGCGAAGGTTCATGATGCTCCAGCGCAAGCCAAGAGCGAGGTACCGCATCAACCATATCTCGTGGTGGGCGCAGGAACTGCCCTCCGATGAAGAATACACCGAGGCACGGCGAAACCTCGACGCGGTCGGCTGGGCGGTGGACTACACCATCACTCACTGCGCTCCCACCAGCATCGCCCTCATGGGGAGCCGCCACAACGAGGCGGACCGGCTCACGGACTTCTTGCAGGAGGTACGGGAAAGATCAAAATACCACTACTGGCTGTTCGGCCATTATCACGACAACAAAGCCATTGACGAAAAGCACATCCTGCTGTGGGAGCAGATCGTGCAGATATTATAAAACACGACCACAGAGGAAAGAACAGCAAATCTGCCGTTTTTTCCTCTGTGGCCTTGATTGAATCGATACTAAGCTGGGCTTATAATCCCTGAACAGCATTTTTAATTACTAACACTACAATGCGATTGGCTCGACTCTTGGCGGCTTTCTTTGTCACAAACCACATTATTACAAGGTACACAAGCGGGATGTATAGTATTTTGATTGCCGTCACTAAGCTCATGTAGGCAACTGCTAAAACCCCAAATGCGATAAGTGTCATAACCAACAGAGAAATTGTTGACATACAGATATCTCTCGTCATCAACTGCATCCGTTCTGCGTCGATAACATTTCCACGCTCGGCATCTTTGCATTTTCGCAGAAGATCGTTCCACTCTGCGGTTTGCTGATTTGCTGGAGCATTTGATAAATGTGCAAACATTTCTTTTGCTTTTGTGAGATCAAATCCGGCTGCATCTATTTTACCAGAAGCTATATCTGTAAAAACGGTATCACTTGGCATATCTTTATAAATAATCTGTTGCTTAACTTTATCAGGCCAGAACTCATTCAAGATGAGCACTAATGCACAAATTGCCCCTGCCAAGGTATCGATTGCAATCATACTGGAAAGTGCAGATAGTAGCCCTACTGCATCAATTGTATCTTTTATGTAGAATCCAACAGAAGCGACTGCAATTAGTAGGTAAGCCAAAACATATTGCTTTAGCTCCTTATATTTATAGTCCTTGATATATTCCACATTCATTTTCATATTGCCTTTTCATAAACCGTACGAATTGCTTTTACAAGTCCTAAATGCCTTTGCTGAAAAAGCTCTCGTTCTGATACGGTTGATCGAAATCCAAACTCACCGGCATCCTCAATATAGTTCATTAAGAATCCTGCATGTGACAATTCTTGTTTAGCGTAAAATATTTCAGAATGAGGATTTTTACCTTTAACGACATTGATACAATCGAGCCTTGAATTTTTCTGCATCGCACAAGAATTAATTACCACCAAGGCCTTTTTCTGAGACAATACGTGCTGTAAAATAGGCTGTACTTCCAAATTCATATGTGCAGTAACAAAAACTCCATATTCACCTTTGACGGAGGTGCAGCGATAATACCCAATTGATTTTGTGAATTTGTGGTTACTTGGGCAATTACATTCAATCCAGTTGGACACCTTGACTCCTGTGATTTCTTGTATAAATTGATGCCGAAGAAGTAACTCTTCCGATGTGACCAATGCTTTAGATACTATCCAAATCACCCAGACTTGTTCTCCTTTTCGAAATAGAATGTGCAGACGAACAATCGATTGGCAAATCAATAATTTTATCCTTAGTATTGTATGCTTGCCGATACCGCTCGTCCTTCATATATTTTACAATATCTTCGGATCCACCGCTATTAGGAGCAGAGCCAGTATTATCCGATATAAGGTAGTCCTTAGAATAAGCGTGTCCTCCGAGAACTCCAAAAATTGCCTTAGCATCATCTCCCTGCCCGTGATGTGGTAACTGAATGATATCATAGGTCATCAGATTTTTTAAGTAATCGGGTGAAGCATCTCCGCAGAGCAGCAAAGTCTTTCCATCATCCAGAGTACATTTCAATTGAACACTTGCGGCATTCATCACCGTTTCCGCAGCATCACCTTCACCGATTTTGTTATCTACACGATTATCAATCGCTTTGGTTGCAACATCAGTAAACTCATCAGCTGTGGGGCCTACAATTGTACAGGTGCTAATACATACTCCGTCAAGTGCTTCCTGGGCCGAAATGTTGAGTTCCTGGGCCTTTTCGATAATTTTTTTGATGTTATCGAATTCAATCAATATTGCTTGGCTGATACTATCCTTGTTACGACGACCATCATCAACTTTTTTTAGAATTGTACTGGAATGTTTCAGATACTGATGAGTATAGACTGTAACTTTATATTTACCTTGGTCAGATAACCATTCCAACAATGAACATACTCCGTTAGTATGGTCGCTGTCATTATGAGAAACCACAATACTGACTGAAGTAATAGTAGCGTTTTTTTGCAGGAAAGACTCAACGTATTCAGCGTGCTTTCCGTGTCCGCAGTCATATACAATCATCGACGTAAGATCATATATCAAAATACAATCTCCAAATCTTGTGGATTTATCTCCATCATAATTACTTAACGCCTTTAACTTCATGGAAATTCTCCTTCCTGAATCATCAGTATCTTGAAATAAGGAATGACTATACTCGTTCGAAATTAGATGAAAAGGACAATGGCATTGCGGATTTCGACAAATTTGGATAACGCATAAATGCCTTTTTAGTAATTATATCACAAGATAGCGTGCAAGTAAATAGCTAAATCGAACACATATTCGAATGTGCGTCCTATAATAACTATTATTAGAAAGGGGAAGCCCTATGAACATCCGCAAACCCGCAGACTACAGCGTCCTGTTTTCCGAACTGGACAAGCTCATAGCAGCGCAGCTTCCGCAGATGGAGCTGTACTGCGAGATTGGCCGGCTGGTCGGCGGCAGGAGCGAAAAAGGTGCGGCTGTCGCGGCGTCGGAATATCTGCAAGCGGCCTATCCCGCAGCCGAGGGCTTCTCTCCCCGCAATGTGCGCCGGATGCGGGACTTCTACCGGATGTACGGTAACATGCCGGAATTGCTGGC
>OGUO01001547.1_pt1 | contig 15178 bp, 10 predicted proteins | sample 1553641 | NCBI WGS metagenome assembly OGUO01 (sample SAMEA2579980, study PRJEB22360) | human gut metagenome | biome: human gut; feature: human-associated habitat; material: faeces | place: Denmark | collected 2008/2010 | reverse complement strand
GTATTGGTATTGACCATGATATCATCAGAGCTTCTATTGATGCGTTAGAGTCAGCCATGAACAGAAGTCTTGAAGCTTAATATATTATTTAATTGAATAATCTGTAATAGTACCCATGTCCTTAACGTATACTAGAATGATAACGATTAAGGAACATGGGTTGTTTTATTTATGTAGAATTAAAAAATCCCCCTCAAAGGGGGAAGCGGTACTATAGTACTAATGCTATTATACGCTTGTGGGGAGAAAATATAGTTAAAGGGGTAAAACTATTGATTCAAACATTTCGGAGGGATGGTAATGTTTTTAAGAAAACGATTAAGTAGTTTGAGTGCAAAGTCGAAGAAAATCATTAGTGGTGTTCTTGTTGCAGTAATGGTTGCTGGTTCTGTGATTGCGGGAACTTCATTAAAGGCTGGGGCATATTCTAAGACACAGGATGTACTTGATGAACTGTTAGGAGCAGCTAAGCCATATGGTGTGGTTGCAGATGAATTTAAGAACGCTAATCATAATCAGACATGTTTTGCAACCAATAATCTTGTCATAACAGACCAGTGGCTGAGTGCCTGGCTGGATATGAGTGTGGGAACAACTTATATCAGAAGTTTTGATAACACAGGTTCGACTGAGGTGTTTATTGACAGGAATGCATTTAATAATCTTGTTCTAGGAACAGATTACGATTATGTTCCGACGGAGAACAAGTGTTATATTAAAGGTGCTGACGGAAAAAGAACAGGGGCTGTCATTAACGTCAACAACTGTAAAGATACAATCAATGTTTATTATGCTGAAGATTATATGGACGTAACTGCAGCACTTGATAAGGTGTATGACAATTTTAAAGAATATGCAGATATTTCTGATGAAGAAGCTGACATCGTTATCAAAGCTAATGATGAGAAAAAGATTGATCTTTCATCATTTAAGGATAAGCAGATTGTAGTTGTTAATATGTATGCAAGTAATTATAAAGACTGGCAGGGCAATGAAGTATCAACTTATTATGGAGAAGGTCAGTTAAGTATAACTAATAAGGCTGATGGTCAGTTTGTTATTATGAATCTTTTAGGTGCAGATGGAGATGCAGAGGTTAAGAGATTCAGCATTAATGGAAAGAATTCAGGCGGATTAACAGATGTTGATATATCTGATACAGTAATATTTAATGCTGTAAATGTTTCAGGTAAGCTCAACATGGGGGAGATATGTGGTATAGTAGTTGCTCCAAGAGCAGATGTTACACTTACATCAACATGCAATGGAAGGGCAATTGCAAATACATTCGTTAATATTAATGGTCAGATGCATTTCATATCTGATTGCCAGCAGGAAGGTACAACAGCAAAGGAAACTGCTGCTGAGACAAAGGTTGATGAGTCCACAAAGGTTGCTGAAGAGACTAAGGTAAATGAGACAACAAAGGCAGCTGAAGAAACAAAGGTAAATGATACAACAAAGGCAGTTGAAGAAACTACAGTAAGTGATACAACAAAGGCTGATGCAGTAATTAAAGCTGATGATACAACAAAAGCTGAAGAGTCGATAAAGACAGGGGATGCGACTAAGAAAGCTGATGATATATCAGGCACAGATGTTACTAAGAAGAGTGGCGAAGTTGCTGGAGATGAAGAACAGGTAACAGGAAAAGACGGAGTGGCAATTGATGGTTCAAGAGTAAGAAAGAATGGTGAAGTTGCTGCTAATGAAGAAGTTGTAAAGACAGGTGACAACAATCATGTCTGGGTATATGTTATAGTTCTTGTAGCAGCAGTTGTTATATTTGGAACAGTTATTGTTATAAGCAAGAAGAATAATAAAAAATAATATTTACTATTAATTATTATTAAGGCACAGCATATATTGTTGTGCCTTTTTTATTGGAGTGGTATTGAAGCACTCTGTTTTTTTATGCTATAATGCAATATGTATGAGTCAAAGTAGGCTCTGAACACAAAATACAGTGAAGAACAAGGAGATGGAAGTTTTATGAAACATTTGATACTTGCATCGGGTTCACCAAGACGAAGAGAATTAATGAGTCAGGTAGGACTTGATTTTACTGTTGTTACAAGTGATGCAGATGAGAATATTAAAGAGATGGAGCCGGAAGATTATGTAAGAGAATTATCTTCTGCTAAGGCACAGTCTGTATTAGAGCAATATGCAGATAAAGATGATTCTGTAATCGTTATAGGTGCAGATACTATTGTTTATCATAAAGGAGAGATTCTTACCAAGCCTAAGGATGAAGAGGATGCATTCAGAATTCTTAAGTCTTTAGAAGGTCAGATACATCAGGTGTATACAGGTGTAACTATATGCAGTGCACATAAGAATGTAAGTTTTTATGAAAAGACTGATGTGTGGGTATATGATATGACTGATGAGGAAATCAGGGATTACATAAGCACAGGAGAGCCTATGGATAAGGCTGGTGCATATGGTATTCAGGGAAAATTCGCAGCATACATTAAGGGTATTGAAGGCGACTATAATAATGTTGTCGGTCTGCCTGTTGCAAGACTTGTACATGAGCTTAAAACATTTTAAGGAGAAAATATATGGTTAAATTCGTAGCAAGTGACCTTGATGGGACATTGCTTCTTAACGGAGCACAGAGCGTCGATGAATCTACGATACAGTATATCAATAAACTTGTTGATAAAGGCGTTATATTTGCACCGGCTAGTGGCAGGCAGATAACGAGTCTTAAGAGACTTTTTGGGGCTGTCAGTGATAAGCTTGCATATATTGCAGAGAATGGTGCACTTGTGGAATACAAGGGTGAAACTATTGGAAAGACTGCGATGGATAGGAAGCTTGCGTTAGAGATAATTGAGGATGTAATTGAACAGCCTAATTGTGAGGTGCTTGTATCAGGAGAACATACGTCATATATTAAGCCTAAGTCTCAAGAATATTATTACAGGATGACCAAGGTGGTCAATTATCATACTACATTAGTTGATAAGTTCACAGACATTGACGAGGATATATTAAAGATAGCTGTGTGTGATATGACAGGAATTAAGAACTCTAAAGAACATTTTATTAACAAATGGAGTGATAAGGCTTCAGTACTTGTATCGGGAGAACTTTACTTAGACCTTATGGACACTAATGTTAATAAAGGAAGAGGAATTGAGCAGGTTCAGCAGTATTTTGGACTAAAACCTGAACAATGCATGGCATTTGGTGATAATTATAATGATATCGCTATGTTGGATAAGGTATATTATTCATATGTTATGGAGAAAGCTGTAGAAGATGTTAAGAAACACGGGCGTTTCGTAACAGGATGGGTAGAAGGAACATTAAGAGAGCAATTTAAAGAGATAAGATAAGGAGATTTAAGTTATGGATAAACATATTGATGAGTGTGCGAAGGTGTTTTTAAGAGATCAGAAACAGCTTTTCGATGAGCCTGTTGCATATGATTTAGAGGAAGCTAAGGAATTCTTAGAGGACTGTATGGCGGTATACTGCAAGGATATTAAAGAGTTAAGAGAAGTTATGGATGATGAAGGTATGGATGTATCTGATTTAAGCAATGATGAGCTTCTTGAGCAGTTAGAAGTATTCAAGCTTGATAATGGCGGATATTTCTTCGTGGAAGGATAGTACAGATGCGTATAAATGTTGTATGTGTAGGCAAGATTAAGGAAAAGTTTTATACCCAGGCAGTTGAAGAGTATTCTAAGAGACTTTCAAGATACTGTAAGCTTGATATTGTTGAACTACCTGATGAGAAAACACCGGATAATGCAAGTGATATAGTCAATGAACAGATTAAGAATAAGGAAGGGGAGAGAATCCTTTCTGCCATTAAAGATGATGCTTATGTATGTGCACTTGCAATAGAAGGGAAAATGCTTGATTCTGTTGAACTATCAGAAAAGATTGAAAGACTTGGAATAGAAGGAACAAGTAACATAACATTTGTAATAGGAGGCTCTTTGGGACTTGCAGATGCAGTACTTAAGAGAGCTGATTATAAGCTGAGTTTTTCAAGGATGACATTTCCGCACCAGCTTATGAGAGTTATTCTTTTGGAACAGATATATAGGGCTTACAGGATTATGAAGAATGAGCCATATCACAAATAATTAAAGAGGATAGAATATGAAAAGAAGAAAAAAACCATTTATTATATTAGCAGTTATTCTTGTTGTAGTTTTATTGGTTGCAGGATATATTAAGTTCTTTAATGGACGTCTGATATATTTCACAACAGGAATGAAGAGCGGTGAGCTTATTAAGACAGCAGGACAGAAGACAACTAATACATGCGAGGCAGATATTCTCATGTCTGATGTGAAGAAGGAATATGAGGAAATGTTTGGCAGTAATATATGGAGAGAGAAAATTGGTGATGCTGATTTTGAAAGCTATATTAAGGACCAGATTAAGAGTAAGTTAATGCGCGTCAAGGCTATGAATGTTAAGGCTAAGGAACGCGGTGTTGTGCTTGGAAGAGAAGAAAAAGATTCTGTGGGTAAGGCTGTTGATGCATTTTACAATGAATTAACTGAATCGCAGATAAGCAGTACAGGAATAACTAAGGATAAACTGAATACAATGTTTACTGAATTTGCAATAGCACAGAAACTCTACGATGACCTTACTTCCAGCATGGATATTGAAGTAAGCGCAGATGAGGCAAGAGTTATTGATATCCAGTATATTGTATCAGATTCAGAGGAAGATATTAATAAAGCATATAATCTTGTGAATTCAGGAAGTTCATTCTTTGCTGTTGCCAAGGAGTACAATGCGGATGGCGAATATGAGTACGAACTGAAACGTGGCGAGATGGATGCAGCATTTGAAAAAGCAGCATTCAATCTGTCTACTGGTGAGATGAGCAGTATAGTTGAGTCAGCAGGCAGATATTACATTATAAGATGTACATCGGATAATGATAAGGCTAAGACCGAGGTTAATAAGTCTGCAATTCTTGAAAAGAGAAAGTTAGAGCAGTTTAATACTGATTTTGAGAAATATGAAGCTGGTATATATATGGAATTTAATAATAGCGAATGGAAGAAATTAAGTATTCAGGATGCGTATACGTTGGGAAGCAGCTTTGAGGATACTTTCAATGCGTATTTTGGAAAGTAAAGAGGAGAGTAATTAATAATGGCAGCTAATAAATATGATGCTAACAGTATATCTATACTGGAGGGCCTTGAAGCGGTAAGAATGAGACCTGGTATGTATATTGGAAGTGTCGGAACAAAAGGTCTTAATCATCTTATATATGAGATTGCGGATAATTCAGTGGATGAACATCTTGCGGGTTTTTGTACACAGATAAATGTAACTCTTAATGATGATGGAACAGCAACTATCAAGGATAATGGACGAGGTATTCCTATCGGAATCCATCCTAAAGCCGGAATACCTGCGGTTGAGGTTGTATTTACAGTACTTCATGCAGGCGGCAAGTTCGGAGATGGCGGATATAAGATATCAGGAGGACTTCACGGCGTTGGTGCATCTGTAGTTAATGCACTTTCTGTATGGCTTGAGGTTGAGATAAGAGTTGATGGTGGTGTGTACAAGCAAAGATACGAGCGTGGAAAAGCAACAGCGCCGCTTGAAAAGATTGGTACATGCAGAAAAAATGATACTGGTACAACTGTTACATTTCTTCCTGATGGAGAAATATTTGAAAAGACAAGATTCAAAGCAGACGCGATAAAGAGCAGGCTTCATGAGACTGCATATCTTAATCCGGGGCTTACAATTGAGTTTGAAGATAAGAGAAAGGGCAGCGAGGATAAGGAAACTTTTCATGAGCCTGACGGACTTAAGGCATATATCAAAGACCTTAACAATGGCAAAGAGACAGTATGCGATATCGTCTACTTTAAGAAGAAGCAGGAAGATATTGAGGTTGAAGTAGCATTTCAGTTTGTTAATGAATTTGAGGAAAATATTCTTGGCTTCTGTAATAACATATACACTCAGGAGGGTGGAACGCATATTACAGGCTTTAAGACCAAGTTTACAATGATTATCAACCAGTATGCGAGAGAACTTGGCATCTTAAAGGATAAGGATGCGAATTTTACAGGTCTTGATGTAAGAAATGGTATGACTGCAGTTGTTGCAGTTAAGCACCCTGCACCAAGATTTGAGGGACAGACCAAGACCAAGCTTGATAATCCGGATGCTGGTACAGTTGTTGCAAATGTAACAGGAGACGAGGTACAGCTTTATTTCGACAGACATTTGGACGACCTTAACGCTGTAATTGCATGTGCTGAAAAATCTGCGAAGATACGAAAAGCAGAAGAAAAGGCTAAGACAAATATGCTTACAAAGCAGAAGTTCTCTATAGACAGCAACGGAAAGCTTGCCAACTGTGAGAGCAAGAATCCGGAGGAATGTGAGGTGTTCATTGTTGAGGGTGATTCAGCTGGAGGTTCAGCAAAGACTGCAAGAAACAGAAGAACTCAGGCAATTCTTCCAATCAGAGGTAAGATTCTTAATGTTGAAAAGGCAAGTATTGATAAGGTACTTGCCAATGCCGAGATTAAGACAATGATTAATTCATTCAACTGTGGATTCTTAGAGGGCTACGGTAATGACTTTGATATTAGCAGATTAAGATATAATAAGATTATTATCATGACTGATGCCGATGTGGATGGAGCACATATTGATACACTGCTTCTTACATTTTTCTACAGATTCATGCCTGAGCTTATTAATCAGGGACATGTATATATTGCTACACCACCTCTTTATAAGGTTGTTCCTAAGAAGGGCGAGGGTGAATATCTATATGATGACAAGGCACTTGAGGATTACAGAAAGAAGCATACGTCAGGAACATTTACACTTCAGAGATACAAAGGTCTTGGAGAGATGGATCCTGACCAGCTATGGGAGACAACTCTTAATCCTGAAACAAGAATTTTAAAGCAGGTTGAGATTGAGGACGCAAGGCTTGCAACTGAGGTTACAGCAATGCTTATGGGTACAGATGTACCACCTAGAAGAGAATTTATATATACGCATGCTAATGAAGCTGAGATTGATGCGTAAAAGCTAAAGGAGTAGAAAATGGCTGAGAAGATTATAAGGACTGAGTATTCTGAGGTTATGCAGAAGTCCTATATAGATTATTCCATGAGCGTTATTACAGCAAGAGCACTTCCTGATGTAAGGGACGGTTTAAAGCCGGTACAGAGAAGAGTGCTGTATGCCATGGACCAGTTGGGGCTTAATTACGACAAGCCTCACAGAAAGTCTGCACGTATCGTTGGTGATACAATGGGTAAATACCATCCACATGGTGACAGTTCAATATATGAGACACTCGTTGTACTTTCACAGGATTTTAAGAAGGGTATGGCTCTTGTTGACGGACACGGAAACTTCGGTTCTATCGAAGGTGACGGAGCTGCCGCTATGCGATATACAGAAGCTAAGTTAAAAAAGTTCACACAGGACGTATATCTTGCTGACCTTGATAAAAATGTTGTGGATTTCGTGCCTAACTTTGATGAGACAGAAAAAGAGCCTGAGGTTCTCCCTGTAAGAGTACCTAATCTGCTTGTAAATGGTGCAGATGGTATTGCGGTTGGTATGACAACTAATATCCCTCCACACAATCTTTCAGAGGTTGTTGATGCAGTATGTGCATATATGGATAATGAGGATATCACAACAGACGAGCTTATGCAGCTCTGCCCTGGACCGGATTTTCCTACAGGCGGAATTGTAATTAATAAAAGCGAGCTTGGTGCAATATATGAGACTGGAACAGGTAAGATTAAGTTAAGAGGCAAGGTCGTATTCGAGCCTGCCAAGAACCGTTCTGAGAAGGACAAGCTTGTTATTACAGAGATTCCATATACAATGATTGGTGCTAACATAGGTAAATTTATATCTGATGTAGTAAGCCTTATAGAAACTAAGAAAACTACTGATATTGTCGATATTTCCAATGAATCTTCTAAGGAAGGAATAAGAATTGTCCTTGAACTTAAGAAGAACGCTGATGTCAAGAATCTTGAAAATCTTCTTTACAAGAAGACCAAGTTGGAAGATACATTTGGCGTAAATATGCTGGCTATCGTTGATGGAAGACCTGAGACCTTAGGGATTAAGGATATAATCAGACATCACATTAATTTCCAGTATGAGCTTGCTACAAGAAAGTACACAACACTTCTTGAAAAGGAGAAGGCTAACAGGGAGATTAAGGAAGGTCTTATAAGAGCCTGTGATATTATTGACCTTATTATCGAGATATTACGAGGCAGTGCTAATCTTAAGATGGCTAAGGACTGCCTTGTCAATGGTAATGTCGAGGGAATCAAGTTTAAGTCAGAGCAGTCAAAAAAGCAGGCTGCAGGTCTTGATTTCACGGAAAGACAGGCAGGAGCAATATTGGAAATGCGTCTGTACAAGCTGATTGGTCTTGAAATTCTTAATCTTCAGAAGGAATATGATGAATGTGTCAAGAAGATTGAGAAGTATGAAAAGATACTTGGCAGCAGAAAAGAGATGGCTAAGGTTATCAAGTCTGACCTTCTTAATATTAAGAAGGAATATGGTGTTGAAAGAAGAACTGTAATTGAAGACGGCGAAGCTGCTGTATTTGAGGAAAAGAAGATTCCAGAGATGGAAATTATGTTTATTATGGACAGATTCGGATATGCAAGAACTATTGATATGGCTGCATTTGAGAGAAATAAAGAGGCTGTATTTAACGAAAACAAATATGTCATTCCGGTAATGAACACAGATAAAATCTGTATATTTACTGATACCGGAGATCTGCACCAGTTAAAGATAAAGGATCTGCCGTTCACTAAGTTCAGAGATAAAGGCACACCGATTGATAATCTGTGTAACTATGACAGCTCTAAGGAGATAATTGTGTACATTACTCCATTTGAACGACTTAAGAATCAGAAAATGCTTTTTGTCACAAGACAGGGAATGATGAAGCTTGTTGACAGCGAAGAATTCCAGGTTGCAAAGCGTACAGTTGCATGTACAAAATTAGCAGATGACGACAAGCTAATCGGAATGTATTCAACAGACGCAAGAGTAGAGATTTATTCAAAGTTCTCACTTGATGGAGAAATCAAGGAAGAAGAGGTTGTCGAGAGCAACCAGAATGTAATTGTACAGACAGAAAACGGAGTGTTCTTAAAGTTCCCATTAACAGACATTCCAATGAAGAAGAAGAGTGCTGTTGGCGTAAGAGGAATCAAGCTTTCAAAAGATGATTATATAGAAGATGTATTCCTGCTTACAGAAGGTGATGAGTTCACAATGGAATATAAGGGCAAGAGTATCAGCTTTGCCAAGATGAAGACGGCACACAGGGATACTAAGGGAACTAAGATAAGAGTATAGTTGTTTAACGGTTGGAGAGTCGAAGAAGTGCTTCACACCATCACAACTAAGGTAAGCGGTCCTAGTGGCTGTAAATGCCGCCATATACAGAGTTTATAACGGTGCTGGAAATCAAACGCGCTTCGCTTGAACGAGATTTCCAGCACCGAACTTTTGTATATGGCGGCATTTACAGCCACTAGGTCAGCTTACCTAAAGTTGGCACTAATGCTTAACTCACAGACTGTACAACCCCGAAACTAATTCTCATCCATATATTTATCATATATATCAATAACCTTATTCATAACCTCTGGACCAGGAGCTCCAAGAGTAAGTCTCTTATCTACACAAGTCTGAAGGCTGATAGCCTCGTAGATATCTTCATCAAATACAGGGCTTACAGCCTTGTATTCTTCAAGTGAAAGGTCATCAAGTGCAATATTTTTCTCAATGCACATAAGAACAAGCTGACCGACAATACCGTGGGCTTCTCTGAAAGGAACTCCCTTTTTAACAAGGTAGTCAGCAGCATCAGTAGCATTAGTGAAGCCGTTCTTTGCTGAAGCTTCCATTCTCTTGTTGTTGAACTTCATAGTATCAATCATGCCCTTGAAAAGGCTGATGCAGCCTTTGACTGTGTCAAATGCGTCAAATGATAATTCCTTATCTTCCTGCATATCTTTATTGTAAGCAAGAGGAATACCCTTCATTGTTGTAAGGAGGCTCATAAGAGCACCATATACTCTGCCTGTCTTACCTCTTACAAGCTCTGCGATATCAGGGTTCTTCTTCTGAGGCATAATAGAGCTTCCTGTACTGAAAGCGTCATCAAGTTCTATGAATCTGTATTCATTGGAATTCCAGATGCATATTTCCTCAGAGAAACGGCTTAAATGCATCATGATAGTTGATAATGCAGATAAGAATTCAATAAGGTAATCTCTGTCAGAAACAGAATCCATGCTGTTGAGTGTTGGACCATAGAAACCAAGAAGAGAAGCAGTAAGTTCTCTGTCTAATGGATAGGTTGTTCCTGCAAGTGCACCTGCACCAAGAGGGCAGTAATTCATTCTTTCATATATATCGTGAAGTCTGCTTCTGTCGCGCTTGAACATTTCGAAATATGCACCGAAATGATGAGCAACAGTAACAGGCTGTGCCTTCTGAAGATGAGTAAATCCAGGCATGAATGTATGAGTGTTTTCTTTCATGATTCTTAAGATAACAGCCATAAGCTCTTTAAGCTCAGCATCAGTATTAAGAACTTCCTGCCTTGTGAAAAGTCTCATATCAAGAGCAACCTGGTCATTTCTGCTTCGTCCTGTGTGAAGTCTCTTTCCGGCATCACCGATTCTCTCAATAAGAGTAGCCTCCATAAATGTATGGATATCCTCGTATTCATCAGTGATTTCAAGCTTTCCTGATTCAATATCAGCAAGAATTCCCTTAAGACCTTCTACAATCTGCTCACTTTCGCTTTCAGGAATAATTCCCTGCTTGCCGAGCATAGTAGCATGTGCAATACTTCCTTCAATATCCTGCTTATAGAACTTCTGGTCAAATGAAATTGATGCGTTGAAGTTGTTAACAAGCTCATTAGTTTCTTTGGTGAATCGTCCACCCCATAATTTCATTTATAAATCCTCCTTGGTTTCATTGTCTTTTAAATTATAATCTGATGTATCATCTTCGAAATCCGGAGATTCGAGATTATCAAAATCATTCATTTCATCAAGAATAGTTTCTTGTATATTCTTATTAAGGAAATTGTCGTTCTGATTATCAGAATGAGATTCTGCAACAGATTCTATAACAGGAAGTTCAAGATACTTTCTGATGAAAACAGGCCAGTTATCAGTATGTATTCTGCCGTTCTTTATAAGACGGGCAGACACATATATGCCAATCAATATAATAATGCTAAATGCAGTTAAAACGCAACCCAATATTAAATTGTGTGGAACATACCTTAATTCAAGTGAGTGTGTTCCGGCTGGAACATCAACACATAACAAAGCGTTCTTCCATACAAATGTATCTACACGTTTGCCATCAACATATACAGACCATCCGGCATCGTGCGGAATAGAAAACAGAACAGTCTTGTCAGAAGATAAGCTGATTGATCCTTTAAAATGAGTATCTGTATATGAATCAACCTGATAACTTTCTGCATTGAGAATATTGTAAGCCTTGATTAACTTATCAGAATCAAGCATATAAGCAGTAAGATTCATACCTGTTTCGGCGGTAACTTCCACTGTGTCAGATTTTGTGACATAACCTACATCAATAATTCTGTTATTACTCTTTAAGTTACTGTAAGAATAAGATTTGTCTGAATTATTAAGCGTTACGGTTATGTAATCAACGGACTGGTTGGCAGCTATAAGATACAAATGTCCATCTTTTTGTGGCTTTATAGTACACTCTGATTCGTTAGGAAATTCATCAACTACAGTGAATACATCACTTATCCCTGTCATATTCTGAATCATAAGATTCTGGTTTTCAATACCGTTATTGGCAGTCATGAAATTCATTTTGGAAGCAGACTGTTCATTAATAGCAAATCCTATCGGAAGAGTATAATTATTTTTATATATGAACTCACCGTCACTTCCTGTATAGTAGCTTCTTAAATTACTTTCTGCAAGAAGCTTGTTGCTTATGGTATATTTAACAGAGAATATCATATCAGTTACTTCTGTGAGACCATTGCATCCATATGCATTGGTTGAATTCTCTAAACCAAGATAATTGAATAGTTTTGACATACCTGCATTACATGTAGAAGAAAATGTGGATAGAGTTTTGTAATTATGCCATGCACCATCATTTTTGGTTCTTGCACCAAAAAGCTTGTCCATACGGTAAAACGAATCGTCATTATCAGCAACTGTTTTAGTAACAGTCTTTACTGCATCATAATCAAGAAGATATGATGTACGGCTCGTTGTACCGATACCTGTCGAATCCATATTAAGAGTACATTCTATGATTGATACAGAAAATGTGAGCAGAAGTACAAGTGGTATTTTAAGCTTTGCATTATTGTTAATAAATATAAGAAGAGCATATAACAATATGAATATTCCACTTACATATGCAATCTTGAATGAATAAGAACTTCCCTCAGCCATAAATAGTTGTTCAAAAAGAACAAGAAGACCAATTGAAATCCATAATGAAGTACCAATTTGTTTATTAGATAACTCTTTTATATTATATACAGCCTCAAAACACATAGTAAGAACAAAAAATATGTAGATAAAAGACTGTCTGCATGGAAGACTGTTTGGAAAATGCAGTCCGTGCCATATATAATTAGGTATATTGAGGTTAAATGCTGTTAAGAAAATCAGAAGAATTATACATTTTCCGATTTTTTCACGGGCATTGATTTTTTTGCACATAACATAGAGCGGAATAAGCAAAAATACAGCAACACCACAATATATGTTAGGAAAATGTTCAAGTCCGAGATGGACAGGAACATTAATAAGCTGCCTTGTAAGCATTGAAAGTATACTGAAATATGATTTTAACTGTGCAGGAAATGAAGTGTCACTTGATGCAGATAAAGAAAATGTATAAAATTCCGGCAGTAAAAGGCAGGCACCAAGTCCGCCTGCGAGGAGTGAATATATACAGAAATTAATGAATTTCTTTACATATTGTAATATGCTTACCGGACCATTATATGAAATCATAAGTACGATAAAGTAAATAACAACAGAAATACATACCATGATTGAAATATAATAGTTGGTAAATATACATAATCCCAGTGTTACACAGTAGAAGATACATTTATTTTCATTAACAAGTCTTTCAAGACCAAGCATTATAAGTGGTAATAATATTACGCAGTCAAGCCACATGATGTTCCAGCTGTATGCTGCAATGAATCCGGACATTCCATAGAACATGCCAAACAGGGCAGCTACACAGTTTTTAGTATCGAAATGTCTGGTTATGTAATATGTTATTGCAAGACTGCTGCCGGCAATTTTTAATATGATAAGGGAATTCATAATCTCAATCATATATTTCTGCGGAAATAACACAATAAACCAGTTCGCGGGACTGGCAAGATAATACGCATATAATGATGTAAAGTTGGTTCCCATACCAATATCCCATGAATAGGTAAGACTTTCACCATTCCTTATCTTGTGCCACAATTCCGAAAAGAAAGGGGCATACTGGTGATACATGTCTGATCTTAGATAGCAGTCGCTTCCCCATGGAAATATTTCCCGGGTATAATAGAGTGCTGCCATCATAATTAAAGGAAGCACAAATGCTATTACATAAGTCAGATTAGAATTAAGAATTGATTTCTTTGAAGATGTCATGGCTTTCCTCCCTTAGCCGATAATAGTAACATTTTACCAAAGAACGAAAAAAGTGTAAATAATTATAGTTAAATTAGACTTGTATTCGATAGGACAATTTTGTAAAATAGAAAGGTACGCAAAAGGGATTTCCTTAGGGTAATACTTAAGGAGAGTGTACATGGATTACAAGCAATTATATAAGAAACACAAAAAAGCTGTACAATACACAATATGTGCAGTTTTTATAATGATAGCAGGTGTTATATATCTGGCTGGAAGAAAGAATATGTCTGCGTCTGAGGACACATTTGCAGATAAGGGTGTCTTAAAAGGTACAGAAGAAGTGAGTGGTACTGATTATGAAACATTAGTCAGTGACATATATGTGTATATATGCGGACATGTTAATTCACCAGGGGTTGTTAAGTGTCAAAGCGGCATGAGATTATATGAGGCAGTTGAACTGGCGGGAGGGGCTGATGATTCTGCTGATATGTCTTTAGTAAATCTGGCAGAACCGGTTAATGATGGGGAACGTATATATATACCATCATATGGTGAAGATATACCTGTTATGGAAGAAGAGACAAAGGGGCTTATTAATATTAATAAGGCAACGGCTGAGGAACTGATGACGCTTCCGGGGATAGGAAGTTCAAGGGCAGCAGATATAGTAAGTTACAGGACAGATAATGGCAGATTTCAGACCATAGAAGATATTATGAAAGTATCTGGAATTAAGGAAGCTGCATTTAACAAGATAAGGAATTACATATGCGTATGATGAAGGCATATTGGTGAAAAGTAAAAGGAGTAGATTATGGCAGGCAGAGTTTTGGTTGTTGATGATGAGAAAATGATTGTTAAGGGACTTAAGTTCAGTCTTATGCAGGATTATAGTGTTGTAGACTGTGCTTATGACGGAGAGGAAGCCCTTGAATATGCTAAGAACAATGAATATGACATAATCCTTCTTGATATAATGCTTCCTAAGCTTGATGGATTGTCAGTATGCCAGCAGATAAGAGAATTCTCAGATGTTCCTATTATTATGCTTACAGCCAAAGGCGATGATATGGATAAAATCCTTGGACTTGAGTATGGTGCAGATGATTATATTACCAAGCCATTTAACATTCTTGAGGTTAAAGCGAGAATGAAAGCAATCTTAAGAAGAAATGCAGTTACAGAAAAGAAGGTAGCAAAGAGTAATGTAATTAATGCAGGTGATATGAAGATAGACTGTGACAGCCGTAATCTTTATATTGCGGGAAGACCGATTAATCTTACAGCCAAGGAGTTCGACCTTCTTGAACTGTTGGCAGTTAATCCTGGCAAGGTATACAGCAGGGATAACCTTCTTAAAGCTGTTTGGGGACAGGATTATTCAGGCGATGGCAGAACAGTGGATGTCCATATGAGAAGACTTCGTGAGAAGATTGAAGATAATCCGAGTGAACCAA
>OGUO01001541.1_pt1 | contig 15224 bp, 13 predicted proteins | sample 1553641 | NCBI WGS metagenome assembly OGUO01 (sample SAMEA2579980, study PRJEB22360) | human gut metagenome | biome: human gut; feature: human-associated habitat; material: faeces | place: Denmark | collected 2008/2010 | reverse complement strand
GAACATCCCGGAATGTTAAAGGATAAGGTGTGCTCACCCGGAGGAACAACTATTGCGGGTGTTGCAGCACTAGAGGAGCATGGCTTCAGAAATTCTGTTATCAAGGCTGTGGATGCATGCTTTGACAAATGCAATGGGATAAAGTAATATATTTACAAAAATATACTATTCATGTGAAAAGGAATTATTATGGAAATTATTAAACGTCTTAATCGTGAACTTGTCTACAAGGGTACAGTCATCAATATGTACAGGGATACAGTTCAGGTTCAGAACGGTCATATTGCAGAGTGGGATTTTATAGGACACAAGGGTGCTGCGGCTGTGGTGCCGGTTCTTGATGATGGGCGTGTCCTGATGGTAAAGCAATATAGGAATGCACTTGACAGAATGACAATAGAGGTGCCGGCAGGCGGAAGAGATACAACGGATGAACCTTATATTGCATGTGCGTCAAGAGAGCTTGAGGAGGAGACAGGGTACAGATCTGACAACCTTGAGTTCCTCATATCTGTACAGACAACAGTTGCATTCTGCAATGAAAGAATTGACGTCTTTGTTGCCAGAAATCTCAAAAAGACACATCAGCATCTAGATGAGGATGAATGTGTTGAGGTTGAAGCGTATGATGTTGATGAACTGATTGATATGATCTATGCGGGGAAGCTTCAGGACGGAAAGACAATGGCTGCTATAATGGCATATAAGCTGAAATATGCAAAATAAGTAATAAAGCTTGAAAAAGTCTCATATCTTGTTTTGTCCATAGTTGACAGAAAGGATGTGGGATTTTTTTATGCAGGGAAAATCAATTGAACCGGCAGGAGCAGACAAGCTTGTTATTCTTTTTTTCTTTGGAATCATGGTTGGGTCAATAATTGCCAATCTTATTCCTTTTTCGTGGGTTCGGGCTATGAATGTATGGAGTGCAGATTATATCACCACTTTTATGTCGAAAGCTGTAAAATATTCTACAATGTTCCGCTATCTGCTGCGCATCCGCGGTTTGATAATGATAGGATTGTTTCTTGTAATGATGACTCCATTCGCCAAGAAGCTTCTGTATATTATTCCGGCATATATTGGTGGAGCATGGGGAATGATTAGTTCAATAATTCTGATGGAGCATGGAATAAATGGCATCAGGATATGTTTTTTTCTTTTGTTTCCGCATTTCATATTTTATACAGCCGGAATTATAATGATGTTATACAAAATTCTTAGAAGGACTGTTACCTCAAAAGGAATTGATGTTACATTTCTCCTCGTTTTTTTATTCGCCGCTATGATGATTGTGGCAGGAATAATGGCTGAGTCATATATAAATGTAAGTGTAATGCCATGGGTACTTGAACAGATGGCGTAAAAACATATTGATTTTATGTTATTGTTTATTTATAATATCATTTACAACTTGAAAGAACGAAGGAATATCATGGAACAGGAAATAGACGAATACATAGAATATATCGGAAGAAACAGAGGTAAATCCGACAATACAATTGCTTCATACAAGAGCGATTTATATAAGCTTATGAATTACTTAAAAGCTGAAATAAAACTTGAAGAATGGGCGCAGGTTACAGAGACGGATATCAATTCTTATATCTTGTATCTGCAGAGCCAAGGGTGTGCGCCATCCACGGTTGCAAGGCATGTGGTTTCAATAAAAGCCTTTTTTGAATATTGTCACAGAAATGGTAAAATATCTGATGAACCGGCATTAAATATAAAGCCGCCAAGACATGAAAAGAAAATACCTGAAGTAATATCGGTTGATAATGTTGTAAAGCTATTAACCGCTCCTGATGGCGATTCCCCGAAGCAACTGCGGGACCGTGCGATGTTAGAGCTTCTTTATGCCACCGAGATAAAGGTGTCGGAGCTTGTCGCCATTAAGATGGATGATATCAATTTGCAGATAGGATACGTCAACTGCAGGACGGTCATGCATGACCGGATTATTCCATTTGGAAATGAGGCTAAGCAGGCGTTGATACGTTATCTTAAGGATGGACGCGGAGCCTTAGTCGGCGCGGATGACAGCGAATATCTTTTTACTAATATCAGGGGTGAGGCTATGAGTCGTCAGGGCTTCTGGAAGATTATTAAGGCTTATGCCGGAAAAGCGGGGATAGATGAGGATATTACTCCGTATACACTCAGACATTCCTTCGCCGCACACATGATAAGTAATGGTGCAGACATATATGCAGTATCAGAGCTGCTTGGACATCTTGATGTTTCTGCAACGCAGGTATATTCAACCTTTTCCAATTCAAGATTGCGGGATGTATACACAAAAGCTCACCCGAGAGGGTGAGCTTTTTGCTCTACCCGAGAGGGTGAGCTTTTATTTAATCAGCAATTTTCCGCAATGTAGTAGAGAAGCTTTTCGGTATCCTCCCATCCAAGGCAAGGGTCGGTGATTGACTTGCCATAGATATGTTCATCAATCTTCTGGTTGCCGGGTTCAATATAGCTCTCTATCATAACACCCTTTACAAGGCTGCTGACATCGGCGGAGTGTTTTCTGCTTTCCAATACTTCCTTTACAATACGCACCTGCTCAGCATACTGCTTATTTGAGTTGCTGTGGTTTGAATCCACGATTGTCGCCATATTCTTGAGATTCTTCTGGCTGTACATTTCATAAAGCCTTACAAGGTCCTCGTAGTGATAGTTAGGAATATTCTGGCCGTGCTTGTTTGTTGCGCCACGCAGAATGGTGTGGGTGAGGGGGTTTCCGTCCGTCTTTACCTCCCAGCCTCTATATATGAAGGAATGTGCGTGTTGTGCAGCCACGACAGAATTGAGCATGACTGTATAGTCACCGCTTGTAGGATTCTTCATTCCGGCAGGAATGTCCATTCCGCTTACGGTAAGTCTGTGCTGCTGATCCTCGACCGAACGTGCTCCCACAGCAACGTATGACAAAATATCCGATAAAAATTCATAGTTTTCCGGGTAGAGCATCTCATCCGCAGGTGTGAGGTGAGTCTCGTTCATGACACGGATATGCATTTTTCTGATGGCCATTATGCCTGCAAGCATATCAGGCTTCTTTTCAGGATCCGGCTGATGTAACATTCCCTTGTAGCCCTCTCCTGTGGTTCGCGGCTTGTTGGTATATACTCTCGGAACGATAAGAACCTTATCCTTTATTTTTTCCTGAACCTTGGCAAGGCGGCATGTGTAATCGCACACAGGATCCTCATGGTCTGCAGAGCAAGGACCGACTATTACCAGAAATTTAGATGAATCGCCTGTGATGATATCGGCAATCTCCTTATCGCGTTCGCGCTTTATATTGGCGAGCTCTTCACTCACCGGAATAAGCTCTTTTACAACCTGTGGTGAAGGAAGCTCTTTTACATATTCAAATCCCATTTTATCCTCGTTTCTTCAAGCGGATGATATTATCAAAAGTGACATTTGCAGAAGCCTTTGGTGAATATAACCGACCTGATTATATATTTTATGAATTATGATAACATGTTAAAGTGTAAAATGCAAATGTCGGATTATATTTGTTTCTTGATGAATTTTATGCTTTTAATCGTATTTTAATTGAATAAAAGCAAAAAGTAAGTTATAATATATAAATGGGGTAATTTGCCTTATAGCTATTTATATGCTGCATAAGGATAAAACGCTGGAATATCAATCGCAGTGTATCGAATAAGTATCTGATATGAAAGGAATGATAATAGATGAAGAGAGTAATATGGATTATTCTGGACAGCGTTGGAATGGGTGAACAGCCGGATGCGGCCAGATTCGGTGATGTTGGCACCCATACACTCGCACATGTATGGGAGTATAATAATGGACTTAAAATCCCTAATCTGATTAAAATGGGACTCGGAAACATTGAGGGTATGAAGGCACTTGACACAACGAAGGTACCTACGGCTGCATACGGCAAGTGTGCGGAGCTTTCAGACGGTAAGGACACGACAGTCGGACATTGGGAGATGGTTGGTATTGAGACGAAGGTTGCTTTTCCGACATATCCGAAGGGGTTTCCGGCTGAGGTCATAGATGAATTTGTGAAGCGCACAGGTGTACCGGGTGTGCTTGGAAATTGTACTGCTTCCGGTACAGAGATTATCGAGAGGCTGGGTGAAGAGCATGCCGCTACCGGAAAGCCTATAGTATATACATCGGCCGACAGCGTTTTCCAGATTGCAGCCAACATTGATGTCATACCTCTTGAGAGACTCTATGAACTATGCCGCATTGCGAGAGAGCTGCTTCATGGTGAGCACAATGTTTCAAGAGTTATCGCAAGACCGTTTAAAGGCACAAAGGGCAATTATGAGAGGACACCGGACAGAAGAGATTATGCCATTCTTCCTCCTCAGAATAATCTGCTTGTGCACGTTAAGGCTGCCGGGCAGGATGTCATAGGTGTAGGCAAGATCGAGGATATTTTCGCAGGTGTCGGAATAACCGAGGCAGTCCACACCAAGGATAATATGGATGGTGTTGACAGAACTGTGAGCTATATGGGGAAAGATAACAAGGGGCTTATTTTTACCAATCTTGTAGAATTTGACTCTAAGTGGGGACATAGAAATGATCCTGCGGGATACGGCAAGGGGCTTGAGGCTTTCGATGCAAGACTTCCTGAAATCATTGCGGCGATGAAGGAGGATGACATACTTATAATCAATTCTGACCACGGCTGCGACCCTACAACTCCGGGAACGGACCATACAAGGGAGTATATTCCGGTTCTTATATATGGAAAGAATGTCAGGCCTGCAAGCCTCCATATCAGAAAATCCTTTGCTGATATCGGACAGACGATTGCTGAGTACCTTGGTGCAGAGCCTATCGTGATAGGCGAAAGCTTCCTTAAGGAAATAATGTAACCGGAAATATTTTTGACAATGAGGAAAACGACATGAGAATGTACGATATTATAATCAAAAAGAGAAATGGGGAAGCTCTCACAGATGAGGAGATAGCATTTTTCATAAAGGGCTATACAGATGGAAGCATACCGGATTATCAGGCTTCTGCTCTGTTGATGGCTATATATTTTATGGGAATGACCGAAAGAGAGACTGCAGCCCTTACAATGGAGATGGCCCGCAGCGGTGATATGCTTGACCTATCCGCAATCAAGGGACTTAAGGCAGATAAGCACAGCACAGGCGGCGTAGGCGATAAGACATCCTTAGTTCTCACACCGCTTGCGGCTTCCATTGGAATACCGGTTGCCAAGATGTCCGGACGTGGTCTCGGACACACAGGAGGAACAATCGATAAGCTGGAGAGCTTTCCGGGCTTCACAACCGGAATCTCCGAGGAACAGTTTATCGACAATGTGAATAGAATCGGCATTGCGATAGCCGGGCAGACCAAGAACATGGTTCCTGCCGACAAGAAGCTGTATGCTCTCCGCGATGTGACAGGAACAGTTGACAGTATCCCTCTTATCGCAAGCAGTATCATGAGCAAGAAGCTTGCTGCAGGCGCAGATGTTATTGTTCTTGATGTCAAGACCGGAAGCGGCGCTTTTATGAAGACGGAGGAGGATTCCGTCAGGCTTGCCAGGGAGATGGTCAAGATTGGCAATAATGTTGGAAGAAAGACCTTAGCTGTCATTTCTGATATGGATGAGCCTCTGGGTTATGCAGTCGGAAATGCAATTGAGGTCAAGGAGGCCATAGATACCCTCAATGGTCACGGTCCGCAGGATTTGCTGGAGCTGTGTCTTACGATAGGCTCGCTCATGGCAGTTGGAACGGGCAGGGCAGCAGATATTGATGAAGCGAGAAAGCTCCTGCTTGAGAAGCTGGATGACGGCTCCGCACTCAGGAAATTTGCAGAGTTTGTGGAAGCCCAGGGCGGGGACAGTGCGCCTGTATATAATACCGCTCTGTTACCTCAGGCTTCAATAGTAAAAGAAATATATGCACCTATGGACGGCTATGTATCACATATTGAGTCAGACAGGGTCGGAATAAGTGCCATGAAGCTTGGCGGCGGCAGGGAAACAAAGGAAAGCAGTATCGATTTATCGGTCGGAATACTTATCCGCAGGAAGGTAGGAGATGCAGTTAAAAAAGGGGAGCCTGTTGCAGCTCTTTATGCTAATGACAACGATAAACTTTCGGCTGCAATATCAGAGCTTGAACAGTCTTACAGCTATTCGGCTGAACCTGTAGAAAGACCGAAGCTTATAAAGACAATCATAAAATAGCAGTACTATTCGGAAAAAATCGGGAGGTATGTATGTCACGTATCAATTTTAATAATGGTTGGAAGTTTTGTCAGGACTATAAAGAAGAGATGGAACAGCCGGGGTTTAATGACGCCGAATTCGAGGAAGTGCGTCTTCCTCACACGGTAACTGAGACTCCTTATAATTATTTTGACGAGGGAATTTACCAGAAAATAGCTATTTACCGCAAGAGGTTCAGCATTGATGAAGATATGACAGGCAGGAAGGCATTACTTACGTTTGAAGCTGTTGGACATAAGGCAGATGTGTACATAAATGGCATTCTCTGCGAAACACATTATGGTGGGTACACCGCATTTACGGTAGATATCACACCTTACCTTGTAAAGGACCGCGATAATGTCCTTGCGGTCGTATGTGACAGCAGGGAGAATCTTAATATTCCTCCGTTTGGCAAGGTTATTGATTATATGACATATGGCGGAATTTACAGAGAGGTATATCTTGACATCAGGTCTGAGGACTATGTGGAGGATGTATATGTCATTACAGAGATAGAACCTGCAATATTGAAATCGGAGATTACATTCAATTTTAAGAATAATATTGAAGCCTCGGATGACTATGCGGCGGAAGCATACTTGAATGACAAGGATGGAAATGAACTCTTCTCGCTCAGGGCACCTGTAAAGAAGAATGTCATGCACCTTAACAGAAGAGTGGATAATATCAGCCTTTGGAGTGTTGATAATCCTGTACTTTACAGCCTTACAATCAAGCTTTTAAGAAAGGACGAAGTTCTTGATGAAAAGACTGTACAATTCGGTTTCAGAACAGCAGTATTTAAAAAGGATGGCTTCTATCTTAACGGAAAGAAGTTAAGACTTATCGGGCTTAACAGACACCAGAGCTACCCGTATGTCGGATATGCCATGCCGAAGTCTGTTCAGGAAAACGATGCAGTCATCCTCAAAAATGAGTTATGTGTGAATGCGGTCAGGACATCACACTATACGCAGTCACAGCATTTTATAAATAAATGTGACGAGCTTGGCCTGCTTGTCTTTACCGAGCTTCCGGGATGGCAGTATGTCGGTGATGAGAACTGGAAGCGCATCGCATGTGAAAGTGTGTCTGAGATGGTAAAGCAGTACCGTAATCACCCTTCAATAATTATATGGGGCGTCCGCATAAATGAATCAGGTGACGATGATGTATTTTACGAGAGAACGAATAAAATCGCTCATTCACTTGACCGTTCAAGGGCAACCGGCGGAGTGCGCTGCTTTAAGAAGAGCCATCTGCTCGAGGATGTATATACCTACAATGATTTTTCACATGTCGGAAATAATCCGGGTGTTATACCAAAGTCTGAGGCGACCTCAGATGTTGAAAAGCCTTACCTGATTTCAGAGTATGGCGGACACATGTACCCTACGAAATCATTTGACGATGAAGAGCATAGACTTTCACACGCTGTAAGACATGCGAGAGTAATAAATGATATGCTTGGGCAGGATGATATAGCAGGATGCTTCGGATGGTGCATGAATGATTATAACACTCACAGGGATTTTGGAAGCGGTGACAGAATATGTTATCACGGAGTTATGGATATGTTCCGCAATCCGAAGGCAGCCGCCTATGTATATGCCAGTCAGGGTAATAAAAATGATGTACTCTACGTCACGTCATCTGTCGAGATAGGTGACCATCCATCATGTACAGTAGGTGATTTCTATGTCCTTACTAACGCAGACAGCGTGCGCCTGTATAAGAATGAGCAGATGATTCGCGAGTATACCCATGCGGATTCACCGTTCACTAATATGGTAAATCCACCTATTCTTATCAATGACCGTGTCGGAAACCTTCTCGAGACTAACGAAGGTCTTCCACACGAGACATCAGAGGCGCTTAAACAGCTTATGTTTGCAATGGCGGATGAAGGCGGGGCAGACGGCAAGCTTTCAGCTTCACTCAGACTTAAAAGAAATTTTATAATGAAGACCTCAGGATTGACGCTCAAGGATATCAGCCGCATGTATAATAACTATGTAGGCAACTGGGGAGATTTAGCAACCACCTATCGCTTTGAGGCGGTCAAAAACGGAGAAGTCGTTGCTGTTGTTAAGAAGCAGCCGATGACCTCGGCGGATTTTATTGTGAAAATCGATAAGACAAAGCTTGTCGAGGCTTCAACCTACGATGTGGCTTCAATCCGTATGGAAGCGGTTGACGAGAACGGAAACCGTCTGTACTATTGCAGTGCGCCTGTTGAGCTTTCTGTTGAGGGACCGGTTGAGATTATCGGACCTTGTGTAGTGCCATTTATAGGTGGTGCAGCAGGAACATACGTTAAGACAACGGGGCAGAGCGGCAGCGGCAAGCTCACAATCAAGTCACTTGGAAAGACATACAGCATAGAGCTTGATGTAAAATAAACTGCTCTGAAATAATATATTTTTCGTTATTTTAATGTACAGTTCTCATATCTGTTGAATGGAGGCATTGATATGACAGATGAACAGATTACACTAAAAAAATGGATTGACGAGAGCAATTATATTGTATTCTTCGGTGGGGCAGGTGTCTCCACCGAGAGCAATATCCCGGATTTCAGGAGTACAGATGGACTGTATAACCAGAAATATAAGTATCCGCCGGAGACTATACTGAGCCACAGCTTTTTTGTACAAAAGCCGGAGGAGTTCTATGATTTCTACCGCGATAAGATGATTTATACAGAGGCAAAACCGAATAAGGCGCATTACGCTCTTGCAGAGCTTGAGAAGCAGGGAAAGCTCAAGGCTGTGATAACCCAGAATATTGATGGACTGCATCAGGCAGCCGGAAGCAAATCTGTCTATGAGCTTCACGGCACAATAATGAAAAATTATTGCACCAGATGTGGCAGGGAGTACCCTCTTTCAACTATTATCGAAAGCAAGGGAATACCAAGATGTCAGGTCAAGGATGAGACCGGAGGTGTCTGCAACGGAATTATCAAGCCCAAGGTTGTCCTGTATGAGGAGGGACTTGATGATAATGTTGTGAGCGGTGCGATAAAGCATATCCGGAATGCCGATATGCTGATTATAGGCGGAACCTCACTTACGGTGTATCCTGCGGCAGGGCTTATCAGATATTTCTCCGGCAGGCACATTGTCCTTATCAACAAGGCACCTACCTCCAGCGACAGCATGGCTGATCTGATTATAAGGGAGCCCATTGGAGAGACACTTGGAGTAATAGTTTGTGAATAAATTGTCATACTTTGTGAATAAAATATCGTTAATTGATTATTTTATTTTTATGTGTTAATATAATTATCAGTGAATTTTTGGTAAAGGAGATATTACTATGGAAGTCAGACCGGGAGCTAATCCTAATGATGTAAAGAATTACGATACAGACAGACTGAGACATGATTTCTTAATTCAGGATGTATTTGTACCGGGCGAGATAAAGACTATCTACAGCCAGATTGATAGAATTATTGTTGGTTCTGCCACACCTGCAGGCAAGGCACTTAAGCTCACAGCGGGCGATGAGCTCAGAGCAGCATACTTTCTTGAGAGAAGAGAGATGGGTGTCATCAACATCGGTGGCAAGGGTACAATGACCTTAGACGGTGTCAAGTATGATTTTGATTATAAGGATGGAATCTATATAGGCATGGGTACTAAGGAAGTTATTTTTGAGAGTGCCGATGCAGCTAATCCTGCTAAGTTTTACTTTAACAGTGCTCCGGCACATAAGACTTATCCTACTGTATTCATTAACCCTGAGAAGGATATTCTTCCTGAGAATAAGAAGGAGCTTGGCTGTCTTGAGAATGCTAACCACAGAACTATCCGCAAGTATATTCTTCCGGGACAGGTTGAGAGCTGTCAGCTTGAGATGGGTATGACCGCGCTTGAGCCGGGCAGCGTATGGAACACGATGCCATGCCACACACATGACAGAAGAATGGAGGTATACCTCTATTTCGAAGTTCCTGAGAATGATGTCGTATTCCACTATATGGGTGAGCCGACGCAGACGAGACATATCGTGATGAGAAATGAGGAAGCTGTGATTTCGCCAAGCTGGTCAATCCATTCAGCTTCTGCTACACATGCATATACATTTATCTGGGGCATGGTTGGCGAGAATCAGGATTTCGACGATATGGATGACGTTGATATGAAAGACCTTAGATAATAAGGATTTTCATGGCATATCAGTTATGCCGAATATATATTACATAAAAAGGAGAATGAAAAATGTCAGTTAATTTTTCACTTGAAGGCAAAATAGCTTTAGTTACAGGTGCTTCTTACGGTATCGGTTTTGCAATTGCTTCCGCATACGCAAAGGCAGGAGCAACAATCTGCTTCAACGATATTAAGCAGGAGTTAGTAGATAAGGGACTTGCAGCATATAAGGAGCTCGGTATAGAGGCTCACGGTTATGTATGTGATGTTACCAATGAGGAGCAGGTTAATGCACTCGTTGCACAGATTGAGAAGGAAGTCGGCGTAATCGATATCCTTGTAAACAATGCAGGTATCATCAAGAGAATACCTATGTGCGATATGACAGCAGCAGAGTTCAGACAGGTTATCGATGTTGACCTCAACGCTCCATTCATCGTATCTAAGGCTGTTATCCCTTCTATGATCAAGAAGGGTCATGGTAAGATTATAAACATCTGCTCAATGATGTCAGAGCTTGGCCGTGAGACAGTTTCAGCTTACGCTGCAGCTAAGGGCGGTCTTAAGATGCTTACGAAGAACATCTGTTCTGAGTACGGCAGATACAACATCCAGTGTAATGGTATCGGACCTGGTTACATTGAGACACCTCAGACAGCTCCTCTTCGTGAGAGACAGGCTGATGGTTCAAGACATCCTTTCGATTCCTTCATCATTGCAAAGACACCTGCTGAGAGATGGCTTAAGCCTGAAGAGCTTGCAGGTCCTGCTGTATTCCTTGCATCAGATGCATCTGATGCAGTTAACGGACACATCCTCTATGTTGACGGCGGTATCCTTGCATACATAGGAAAGCAGCCACAGTAATAGAGAGCTATACTTTCACTTTGTTATTGCTTCACAATTGTGAAGCAATAACAAAGCAATTGTGAAGCCGGGGCAGGTATGTCCCGGCTTTTTTTGCGTGTGATTTTGCATTTGAATTTTCGGTTCATACTTAATTCTATTTCACTTCATTTGATAAAAGTACCTATTTTTTTTGCAAATTATGTCGATATAAAAGATATAATCAAGAGACAGGGAGGTCGAATATTATGAATACAGGTATGGTTAATTACGGCTCAGCTCTAGCCGCAGAACAGACAGCTAAGGCTGATAAGACAGCTCAGGCGGAGAAAAAGGGCAAGGTTGCAGGAAGAACTGTGGGAAATCCGGAGCTTTCGGAGAAGGCTGCGAAGTACTATGAACATCTTAAATCGAAGTTTGGCAATATGGAGTTTGTGTTAGTGAGCAAGGATATGAAGGAACAGGCGCAGGCCAATGCTTCTTCCTATGCAAATACGTCAAAGACCGTTGTTCTCATCGATGAGGAGAAGATAGAAAAGATGGCTGAGGACGAGAAATACCGCTCACAGTACGAGGGACTTATCTCCGGCGCAGCCGCTAATCTAAACCGGATGCAGTCAGGTCTGTCACAGAACGGTGGTGTGACATCCTATGGTATCAAGATTAATGACAATGGAACTGCCTCCTATTTTGCTGTTATCGATAAATCGCTTGTCGCACAGAAGGAGCGTATTGCAAAGAATGCTGAGAAGAAGGCGGAGGAGAAAAAAGCCGCAGCCAAGAAGGATAAGGAAGAAAAATCTGAGAAGCTGAAGGATAAAAAGACAGAGGACAGCACTAAGAGCGACAGCGTAACTGTCACAGCCTCATCGGTGGAAGAACTGTTAAAGAAAATTAATGATATCTATTATGAAACACTCAGCGATAATGTGATGACTGAGGATGAGAAGAGGGTCGGACAGCACTTTGACATGAACGTGTAGGGACAGGACGTAATAGTAAAAATGAACGGTATGGATTACATATAATGTGCAGTCCATACCGTTTTTGAGATTTATAAATACATGCTTAAATCAACCTGCGTGCCGCCCTTGACTTCAATGTAATTATCGTTGTTCACGCATATCCATACGGACATGGCACTTGGATTATATACGAAGCTTAAATCATAGGCATATACAAGTCTCTTTGCCGCCTCCATGTAGTTGACATATTCAATGTTGGTGGCATACCAGATGTCATCGCGGTGTCCAACCATCTCACAGAATTTCTCCATTATCTCCCAGTTGTTGTCGCGCCCGAACTCATAGCTGTGTCCCCAGACATACATCATGTAGAGATATTGCTTCTTGGTAAGCGAACAGAACTGTTCACCAAGCTCAAGCAGCCTGTTATTGTGATGGCAGGTAGCCTTCCACTCATACAGATTGTCAGGAAGCTCAAAACCGTAGGAATCACCAACAATTCTTGAATACTTTATCCCCATTCCCGGAAGAAGTGCTTCAATATCCTTGGAATACGAACCGTTAGGGTATGAAAGTCCCTGAACAGGGTGATGGGTTATCTTCTCAAGGTTAACTCTGTCATCTCCGATTTCTCTGATAACCTCACTAAGCGGACATCTTGCGATGGTCGGGTGGGTGAGCGTGTGGCAGGCTATTTCATGCCCTTTGTACAGTGTTGAAAATTCATCCGGTTTTATCCTGATTTCCTGCGCAAACATTCCTGAATTGATATGGAATGTACCTTTGATGCCGTGCTTGTTGAATATCGATATAAGCTGTCTGTCCTCCAGCTTACCGTCATCATAACTCATTGTGATAACTTTAAATTTTCCACCTGGGAAACATATATAGCTCTTCATTGCCGATCTCCTTCTGATATTATATACAAAACATTTTTCGAAAACGGGATAATTATACTAACTTTTTGATAAAAAGTAAACGCTTTCATTCAACAATAATATTTTTAAATTTAATACAATCCATATTAAAGCTTGCATTTTCATATTTCTTACATTATAATGCCGTATGGGTTTGCCGTAGATAATCGGCGTGAAATGGAAACATACGATATTTTAAGTGAGGAAATGTAAAATGCTAAAGAAATTTTTCAGGATTTTTGTTCCGGCAGTCTATTCAGGACTCTGCATCGGAATCGGCGGAATGGTGTATCTTAACTGTGAGAACAAGGTGGTAGGGGCGTTTATGTTCTGTATCGGACTCCTTACAATTCTTCTGTTTGGGTTTAATCTCTACACTGGCAAGGTCGGATATATCTGTCAGAACAAGCCGGCTTATATAGGCCAGGTTGCCATCGTGTGGCTCGGTAATTTCGCCGGAACAGCGATAATGGCGGGGCTTTGCAAGCTGACAAGGAATGCAGATAAGCTCACAGAGACATGTCGGAAGATGGTTGACGTCAAGTTAAATGACAGTCTTTTGAGTCTTTTTGTTCTTGCGATTTTCTGTGGTATGCTTATGTTCATAGCAGTCGACACATATAAGCACCATTATGAGAAGAAGGATACTATGGTAACTGTAGTCGCTATATTAGGCGTTGTTGTATTTATTCTGGCAGGCTTTGAGCATTGTATTGCCGATATGTTTTACTTCACGCTTGCGGGAGCTTTTCCTAAGGCATTTCCTGCACTTATCGTGATGACACTCGGAAATGCGGTTGGAGGTAACCTTATTCCTCTTGGACAGAATATTATGAAAAAGCTTAATGACTGATTTTCGTGATATTTATTCATTATAAGTTCGGCAGATACATATATTTCATACTAAGTTAAGCTGTGTGGAGCTTGTATGAAAAATGTGAAGTGTAAAAAGATTGTAAGTATTATAATGGCATTCCTTTATTTTGCATTGATAGTCAACGAGACGATATATGCAAAATCAGGGGATGCCTTTTTGCCGTTGAAAAGCAATGAATTATATGCCTTATCGGCATGTCTTATGGATGCGGACAGCGGCAGAGTATTGTATGATAAAAACGCAGATGAAGTCCGCGCCATGGCGAGCACAACCAAGATTATGACACTTATTGTTGCACTCGAATATGCCAATGAGGATGATATTGTCACAGTATCACCTTATGCAGCGTCCATGCCGGATGTACAGCTTAATATCATGGCAGGTGAACAGTACAGACTTGGAGATCTGTACTATGCCATGATGCTTGAATCGTTTAATGATGTCGCTGTTACAATCGCGGAATACATCGGTGAGTGTTACGCATTGAATCAGGATGATAGAACTGCAAATACAGATATAAAAGCACGAAGCTATGATGACAGCAAAAAATACGTCCATACATTTGCAAAGCTGATGAATGAGAAGGCAAAAGAGCTGGGATGTGAGAATACATATTTTATCACCCCTAACGGTCTTGATGCGGAAGATGAAAATGGAAAGCATTCCACAACGGCAAAGGAACTGGCTGTTATAGCCTCATACGCCATCAAAAATGAGAGATTCAATGACATAATAGGAACAAGACAATATTCATTCTGTGAGGTGAACGGCACCAGAAACTGCAGTGCGTATAATAAAGATGCTTTTTTAAATCAGATGAATGGTGCATTCGGAATAAAGACGGGATTTACGGGAAATGCAGGCTACTGCTTTGTCGGAGCATTAAAAAGTGACGGAAGAACATTCATATCTGTGGTTCTTGGGAGTGGATGGCCGTCCAATCGTACATATAAATGGAAGGATACGCGAAAGCTTATGGAATATGGCATAAATAACTTCTTTCCAAGGGCAGTGTTTTCAACAATTAAAAATTACAAGGATGTAAAGGTTAAGGATGGAATGGAGGAAAGCACATCAACATGTATAAAAGGTGATTTGTCATTAATTTTATGTGAAGCGGATGATGTCCGGGTGGTATATGAGCTTGAGGACTATATAGATGCACCTGTCAATGTTGGTGATATTGTCGGAAAAGCCATTATATATGTTAACGGCCAACGG
>OGUO01001535.1_pt1 | contig 15267 bp, 9 predicted proteins | sample 1553641 | NCBI WGS metagenome assembly OGUO01 (sample SAMEA2579980, study PRJEB22360) | human gut metagenome | biome: human gut; feature: human-associated habitat; material: faeces | place: Denmark | collected 2008/2010 | reverse complement strand
GAGGCGACCCCCCCTGCGAAGCAAGAACAATCAAGCCGGAAAAAAATCATCCAATCCGCAAGCCGCGAAACCGCAAGTTTCCCGAAGCAGGCTTTACAACGCCCACCCCTGCGCCCGGATGGTCTGCGCAATCTCCTCGCAGCACTGTGCGCACAGCGCCGCGTCCTGCGCTTCCACCATCACGCGCACCAGCGGTTCCGTGCCGCTCTCGCGCACCAGCACGCGCCCCGTGTCGCCCAGCTTTTCCTCCGCCGCGCGAATCGCTTCCTGCACCTTCGCGTCCGCCTGCGCCGCCTTCTTGTCCTTTACCCGCACGTTCATCAGCTTCTGCGGATAAATCGTCAGGTCAGAAGCCAATTGATGCAGCGTTTTCTTCGCCGCGCACATGACCTCCATCACCTTCAGGCTCGTCAGGATGCCGTCGCCGGTCGACGCGTACTTGCTGAAGATAATGTGCCCGGACTGCTCACCGCCCAGACGGCAGTTATTCTTCGTCATGTACTCGTAGACGTACTTGTCGCCCACAGCAGTCTTTGCGTAGCCAATGCCCTGCTCATCGAAAGCCTTGTACAGACCAAAGTTGGACATGACAGTTGTGACCACCGTGTTGTTCATCAGCTCGCCGTGTTCCTTCATGTAGCAGCCGTAGATGTACAGAATGTGGTCACCGGTGACAACATTGCCTTTCTCGTCCACGCACAGGCAGCGGTCAGCATCGCCGTCGAAGGCAAAGCCGACATCCAGACCGTTCTCCACCACAAACTTCTGCAGACCCTCAATATGGGTAGAGCCAGCATTGTTGTTGATATTCAGGCCATTGGGCTTGTTGTTGATAACATAGGTATCTGCACCCAGAGCATCGAAAACGCTCTTAGCGATGTTCCAGCTTGCACCGTTGGCGCAGTCCAGACCGACCTTGACCCCCTTGAAGGAGTAGATACCCAGAGAAATCAGATAGCCCATATAACGGTTGCGGCCTGCCACATAGTCCACCGTACAGCCGATGTGCTCGCGATGGGCAAAGGGCAGCTCCGGCCAGTCCTTATCAAACACATGAAGCTTGCCATCGATGTAGTCCTCCACCAGCAGCAGAGTCTCTTCGGGCATTTTTTCACCGTAGCAGTCGATCAGCTTGATACCATTATCGTAATACGGATTGTGGCTGGCAGAGATCATGATGCCGCAATCGAAATCGTCCACGCGGGCAATGTAAGCCACAGACGGCGTGGTGGTGACGTGCAGCAGGTAGGCGTCTGCGCCGGAAGCGGTCAGGCCAGCGACAAGACTATATTCAAACATATAGGAGCTGCGGCGGGTGTCCTTGCCGATAACGATACGGGCAGGCTCGCTGTTGCCGTTGCGCTTGCGGAGCATATTATAATACCAGCCAAGGAAGCGGCCAACCTTGTAGGCGTGGTCGGCAGTCAGATCAATACCAGCTTCACCACGGAAGCCATCAGTTCCAAAGTACTTTCCCATTTCTTGATTACCTCGTTCCCAAAAGTGAACTTTTAATAGTGTATATGCTTTTCCCCGTCGCACGATGCTACCTGCAAAAAAGCATTGTCATCCGCATAGTGCATCGAATCAGGGACATTGTGGATCTAGTATAGCACAATTCTTGAAGCAAATCACCCTTTCTGCAGATTTTCTCCCTGCAGACACACAAAAACACCCTTCCTCTCACGGAAACCCGCAAAAGGAAGGGTGTTAAACTCATTATCCTGTTGTCATACCGATCACAGCATATTCACACCAGCAAAGCCGGTATCAGCCGTTATTCAGCACGGCACCTCAAGCACTTTTGAGCGTAGAGCTGTGATTAGCAGTTCTCAGCGAAGTACTTAATGGTACGGACCATCTGAGAGGTGTAGGAGTTCTCGTTGTCGTACCAAGACACGACCTGAACCTGATAGGTGTCGTCGTAGCTACGCTAAATTTTCACGATTTTTTTGTGATCGTTCATAATTTCGAAACAACAGTTACAGTACCACAGCATACCGTTGTCGTACCAAAACCAGCTTGTTCGTACCAAAATTATACCACGTTTAGGCGTTATTTTCAAGTTCTTTCGCGATTTTGTGTTTTAGAATTATTCTATACATTTTACTTCTTTTTATGTGCATATAATTTTCACATAGTATCGTGTACTCCTCGGAGCGTCCGGAACCCGGGGCTTCCGCCGGGGGGGCGTTCGCCCTGCCCAGATGCGCTCCTCAGGGTGGGTGTGATGAGGGGTGGATAATGGGTTGATGGGTGTATTGATGGACGGAATTGCGTGATGGGTTATTGCTGATTTTTGGAGGTTACTTTTGAAGTGATTGAAGCTGTTTTTGATGTGCTGATTGCCTTGGTAGCTTCTTGTCTGTGATGTTCCTTTGCTTTGTCTCTGCCCTCCCCTGCTGTTCATCTACTGAAATTTCACCGGAAGTAATTTTGAGGGATAGAGTGAGAAGCGAGCATGTTTGTTCGATATAAAACAATTATTCTATTATAAAACCGCATGGATAAGATTTTGTAACCACACCCACACGGTTTGAGGGTTAAAAAGATTATTTCAGCTTTTCGAGTATCTCGTCTGCACTCACACCGCTTGCCAGCAGCTTTTTCAGAACGTCCTCTGCTTCGGCTTCTTGTTATTGATCAGCTCTACTTTCTCAGGAACAATATCAACAGCAGTCACTTTGTGGTGCTGTGCCAACAATGTAGCAACAGAAAGGCCAACATATCCCCCTGATGTCAAGATAGGGACAAAAAAATTCTCAAAAAAAGCAAAAAAATAAGCCCCACAAGGCTTTTCTGACAATTCTTTGAATCATCAGGGCCTTGTAGGGCTATCCGTTATCTTATGCTATTTTATTTTCACACTGCCTGTAATGGGGTGTTCTCCATTGTTTCCTTAAACTGCTCAACTGTCATCTTTGCTTTTGCCGCAGCACGCTCCAGCGGTAAATCACCCTCTCGAACAAGCTGAACCAGCATCCGAATCTCGCCAATTCCGATGCCTTCGATTCTGCCTTCCTGACGGCCTTCTTCACGGCCTTCGGCTCTTACGCCTTGACTAAGATTGCACACTTCAAGCACCTCTCTTTCCAGTTCTTCGCTCATTGCAACGCCAAACTCTTCTTCCAGAATCTTCTTTTTCTCCGAACCTGATCTTGTGGAAGATAACAGCACTTCCATAAATTTCAGGATTCCCTTATGATTCTCCGTCCCTGGCTTGCCTAAACAAATCATTACGACACTCATCAAATCGTAGTTTTCGGTTTCTTCCTGCGCTTCTCCAATCAACTGTTCGGGTTTGATGGAGTACCGGGTAAGCGTATTTTCAAAACCATCTGACGGCTGAGTACAAATCCAGATGGAGTAGACCTTACGAATCTTCCCATATTCAGATTTTGTAAAAATCGGACCGTGCTGTGCAGAAATCATTCTGCTACAATAATAGATTGCCCGTTTCGTCAATGGGTATCCCGGCTTGAATTTTGTCTGTGCTTCCACATTGATAATCAGACGAATGACTTCTTCCTGTTCTGCACTGTCCGCAGATTTCGGTGCGATTGCGTCAAAGCGAACATCGTAGAACAATGTTCCCTCGGTCAGCGTAGAGTCCTCGTTGTTACTACCCTTGATTACATCTGTTGACTTTTTGGGTCTGTTCGTATCATCGACATGAACACCAACAGAGCCAACCTCCGGGGTTCCCTCGATGTATTTCTCAACAATATCATCTACGGTGCAATCGCTGTATTCATTCACACAGCCTTTCATGATCTGTGCCAGAATCTGTTTGTTTGCCAACAGCTTTTTCGCTGTTCTGTCATACCTCGAATCATACTCTGTCTGATCTATCGTGTGGGCAAGCTGATTTTCCACCGTGCCTTGTTTTTCCATCGGCATTCACTTCCTCGCAGTAGATTCAACAAGAGCGTAAACTCTCCTATCGTACTTCCATCTTACCATAATTCACCGCCCATATCAAGCAACCAACTGTAAACTTTCCTTGCACGGAGTTGTCCATATTATTGCATTCTTCGCCACTGTTATATCATAGGCAACTAATTATTTCAGAACCCACTAATGTGAGATTCACATTTCAGTCAGTACTCTCCCGTTTTCTATCTGCATCGCATCCGTTATCTTAAACGAAACAAGTCGCTGCTGTGGAAAAGCTCTTCCGATCAGCCGATAGGACATTTTCTTGTCCCACCCAGAATCCCCGTAAATCATGCGAACCAATGCCATACACTTGATTTCGCCGCTATTAGATTCGTCTGGTTTTCCCACACGATGCGCTCCTGATTCTTCTGCTCCACACGCCTGTACAGCTATCTGTTTCATTTTACGATTATACAGAAACCGATAGTGTGACGGCCATTCTAACGCTTCCAGCGTTTTTCTGAAGACCGTGATTCGTCCCTCTTCCTCGCAGAAACTCATGCCAAGTCCTGCCTGTTGCTCCGTTTTCTGTTCTGTTTTTTGCATATTGCTCACCTCCCACAAATGGACAGACCCTCCCCTTGTACAACCTGTCAATTAGTCCTTTCCAGCTTCAGGAGCAATCTTTCCTGTCAGAATCCCCATTGACACATACCCATCCATTTGCTTGACTTCAGATTCTTTCCGGTGTTCTTCCACAGGCACACCAAAAGTTCCCACAATATCATCCAGGTAAAATCCCTTTCGGCTGTTCACAGGTTTTGTTGACGCAGCATTATCCTGCGAATCGACTGCGTTCTTTTTTCTCTGTCCTTCATGAAAAATTTCTGGCACAAGCAGATCAAAAACATACAGAGTTTCACCCTCAAAGGTAATCCTGTACCCCAGCATTTTATATCGGCACTCGCTGTCCCATCCCATTTTCTGATAAACTAAAGTCGCAAATGGCTTGCAGGACATCTTCCGGCTTTTGCGCTTATCCGGTTTTGCCACGCACCAACGCAGAGCGTCCTTGTCATTTTCATCACACCCACGAACAACGATACGCTTCAAATCATTGTTGAACATGACATGAACGTAGACCACATCCTCCAGCCCTGTGATACAGGCTGTATTGAATGTGATACTATCTTTACGAATCACGATTGCCGGGTCACGCAGATGGGCAAACAATTCCTTTCGCACGACCTGGTAGCCATCATACGAAAAGGCACTTTCCAGTTCTTCCGCCCGTGCGTCTCTATCATCCTGCACAATCTGCTTCTCTGGCGGCATGATTGTTGTGTTTTCTTCATTCATCTATAATCAGTCCATCCTTCCATTATCTTCTCCGCTTCACGGAGCAACTCATTTAGACTTTCTGCCGTAAATATGTTCATTTCCTCTATCTCCGTCGCAGGACGAAATACATCCCAGTTTCCGGCATAATGCTCCTGCCGTAAGATACCCACCTGTGCTATACTTGTAATCGGCTGTCCAAATGTTCCAGCCCACTCTGGTGGAAAAATGTAAATCTTCTTTTTGACCGTTTCGCCCTCATCTTCTTCGGTGTTTTCCTTTGGAGGCAGAACGATTTCTTCCACCTTAATCATTTCAGGCTCATCAAATGCGAACAGCATCATTTTGTTATCGCCCTGCTCCAAAAACTGGCCACGGAACCGATAACGCAAATCCTCATCCCATTCCATAATGTCAAATAAAGTCTTTGCAAGTCCACGACAGCCCAAAGTGCTTGCACACCAACGTCCCTCTTTCAGTCTGCCCCAACGGATCGCGTTTGGATTATTCTTGTCACAGGGGCGAATGGCAATGCAGCGTTCAACAGAATTTAGCAGCAGCTCCACATATTCAACATTTTCAAACTTTTTCAAGCAAGCGGTGTTAAAGCGCAATCGTCCATTAGAAATCGTCATAGCCGGATTCTGCATAGTAGAAAAATACTGTACCCTGACTATTTCATAGCCCGTCAGATCAAGACGCTTTTTCACATCCGCAGTAACAGTGACATCCGGTTCTTTCATCACGCTTTCAGAGGCTTCCCTGTATTCTTCTGCCGAAAAACCTGTCCAATCCTTATCAAAAGGCACATATCCTCGCAAAATCCCATCTTCAACCACGCTCAACACGGGCAAGGGTCTGTTTTTCTTTGAATAATTGCGGGATGCCCGCAGATGATTGGCTGCATTAAAAACTTCTCTGGAAACAATGGCTTCATGGTGATTCTTCTGCCTGTACTGTGTCCGATCATTGTTGTTTTTCTTTGATTTATGCGTCAAAAAGTTCGGTGTAAAGGTCTTTCTTGCCAGTACATCACCACAATGGCGCTCATTTGCCAGAACACCTGCAAGTGTACCGGGATTCCACTCCACACGTCCCAACTTCGTCTTACGGCTATACTCCATCAAAAGAGTTGCAATCTCCGTAAGCGAATATCCATTCAGGTACAGGTAGTAAATCACCTTTACCGTCTGTGCTTCCTCCGGGTTAATTACAAGGTTGCCTTCCTCGTCTTTATCGTATCCAAGCAATGCTGGGGTCAGGAACAGGCCACGGCTGAACCGCCGATCAATCGACCAGTTCATAATGATAGATTTGGAATGCGATTCTTCCTCTGCCACAGATGCCAGAATCGTCAGAATCATGCGTCCATTGCTGTCCAGCGTATAGATATTATCTGCTTCAAATTTCACACCCACAGGCGGATTCAGATTTTTCAGAAGTTCAATCACAGAAAGGCAGTCAACGATATTTCGAGCAAAACGGGCAATGGATTTTGTAAGAACAAGGTCAATCTTGCCTGCCTTGCAGTCCTCAATCAACTGCTGCATCCCTTTTCGGTGTTCCAGAGATGTGCCGCTGATGCCCTCATCCGCATAGATTCCAACAAATACCCATCCCGGCTGTGCCTGAATATAATCCGTATAATAGTTTTTCTGAAGTTCATACGAAGAAGTCTGTTCATCATTATCCGTGGAAACACGGATATATGCTGCCACACGCCGAATCACAGAACTTGTTTCCAAATCCTCTATGATTTTGGCGGGAATGACTTCCAATTCCGATATATCTACGCCCTTATAGCGGTCTCTGATTTTTTGCTTACGGTCTACTGCTTCTACTTCACCGGTAATCATGTGCTTTTCCTCATTCTCCCGTATGGATGCTCCAATACCACTGTCGCATCTTCCGATAACTTCGGATACCGAGTTCTTTCTTCGTATTTTCTGCGGTTCTGCGGCTGATTCCTTCATCTTTCATCCGCATATAGATTTCTCTTGCTCTCATATCGCCATCAGAAAGCAACTTTTTTATCAGATATGCTGCCTTTTCTGTTTTTGACTCAAATTCCGGCACTTTCGGTTGTTCCGATGAAACGAATGTGCTCTTGCACTCCAACCATTGAAAACCCATCTCCGCTGTTATAGAAAACCGAATTTCTCCATCAGACGGAGCCAAACTGTTTTTTATCTGCCGAACAATACGAATATCTGTATCTTTCTGGTCACGCTCCACCTGCAAAACACTTCGCGCAGCAGCAACCACATCTATGCTGCCAAGGCTTCGGTACAAACCTTTCGTTCCCTCTTTCTTATTGAGATGACCAATCAGCACAATGGCACAATCATATACTGAAGCCCACATTCCGAGACGCTGCATCAGTTTTCTGGCTCTCCCTGCAATCTGGAGGTCAGAATCACTTCCTAAATACGCCTGAATCGGGTCTATAACTACAAGCCGTGGGCGAAATTCAATGATTGCCTGACGGATACGCTCATCATCCAGTGTTAGACCACTGTATGTTTCTTCATTGATAAAAGCTACTTTTCTACAATCTGCGCCACATCTTTCCAGTCTGGGTTTAATGGTATCTGATACTCCATCTTCCGAACACTGGTAGATAACCCTCTGCGGCGTCCCAACAGGCTTTCCATCCGGTGTTTTCCCACCCTTAGAAAGTTCCGCAATCAGATTCATCATCATGGTTGACTTTCCATCGCCGGGATCGCCTTGTAGCAATGTTATCTTTCCCACTGCAATGAATGGATACCACAACCAGTGAACAGAAGTTGCCTGCACATCACTATATAATGTAAGAATTCTTTTTTCTACCTTGTCCGCCATCGTCTTTCCTTCCTATTTGCAGTCTTTTCCTACCTCTATTATAAAGCATTCGTTGCGTTTTGACTGCTACCCATCAGGTAGCATGAGTTGCCTTTTGCTACCCAGTAGGTAGCAAAACAGCCTAAGACCACAGAGCAGCTAGCAGTGTGTCCCTTTGCGGTCTTAGAACCTTTGATATAGAGTTGCTCTGCCTACCATCATGCGAGATAATTGTACTGCCTTATGCGGGGAATCATAAGGAGAAAAGCACATGGCTACTGATTATAAAGCTTTGGGCAAGCGCATTTCAAATGCCCGAAAACAAGCTGGTATCACGCAAGAGGCCCTTGGAGAGCAGCTTAACATGACACGAAAACATATTAGCGTAATCGAATCCGCTATCAAACGCCCAAGTCTTGATGCACTGGTTGATATTGCCAATGCTCTTGACGTATCGACTGATGATTTGCTGGTAGATAGTTTGATGCACTCGACTTCAACCTCAAATTCCGAAATTCACCGTCTTCTCTTGGACTGCAATGAAATCGAACAGGAAATTCTCACTCGGATGGTAAGAGAGATGAAAGCCATACTGTACGGTTTGGGAATCTGATTTTGTAGCCCGCTGATCATATAACAAAAAAGCCCGCATAAGACACAGCTGCACTTCGGATTACACCGGGGTGCTGTCTGTGGCTTATGCGGTCAAAGTCATTCCTACGGAATGAAATGCCCGCCTGATCGAGAAGATTTACGAATCCTCTCAACCAGACGGGCATTCTTTTTGCTCACCTTGCTGTTTCTATGCAGTTATGCGCCATACTTTTCCAATGCTCTCCGAATCACATCCTCACAGTTAAACTCAACTTTCATCGTCTGATCGTCATACAGATAAACCATGCTGACAAAAGCATCTACACATTCCTTGGTCAGACCGCCTATGTATGTTTTTTGACTTGCCTGCTTTGTCAGGTTGCGGATTTCTTCATCCAGTTCATCGGCACACTCCTGTTCTTCCTTTTCTGTCCGTATGCTATCCTGCAATGCAGCCAGTTTTTCCGAAAGGGTCTTTTTCTTTTCTATGTACACATCTCGCCGTAGCACACCGTCTGCATACGATTCATATAGTTTGATTTGCTCTACCCGAATGGCTTCTGCTTGCTTTTCCAAGTCCTCAATGTCCACGCAGCGCACCGTGATAGACTGCTTTTCCTGCATTCCCTGATTTACCACATCCAGCGCATAGAATACTGTTTTTATCGCACGAGCCACTTTTGCATTCACCGAATATTCTCTGTAATAGCCGCCGTAGCATTTAGAGAACTTTCCGGCTGACCGTTTATAGCCGCAATAGAAAACCATTTCCCCATATTGCCTTTCGTGGCGAAGCTGCCGATTACAGTTTCCGCAGCAGATTTTTCCTTTTAACGCAAAATCATCATCCACCTTATATTGAATTGGAGTTACGTTACGGATTGCTTTCTGTGCCTGGTAGTATTCATCTTTTGTCACGATGGCCTCATGAGCGTTTTCTGCGATGATCCACTTATCCTCCGGGAGCGTCCGAACAGAGGTAGTATTCACATCAATTTTCTTTCTTCTCCCCATAACCAACGCACCAGTGTATTCATACCGTCTAAGGATTCTCCACACGATTGCCGCGTTCCATAACATTTCACTGTCCGGGGCAATAATAGGATTGCTGCCCATCAGCAGATTCTTTCGTTTCGCATACAATCCCGGCGTAGGAAGATTTAATTCGTTCATGCCGTAGGCGATCTGCGTTGTATTGCGGCCGGACAATGCTAATTCAAATACTTTTTTCACGCAGGGTGCTGCCTCCGGGTCAATCTCCCACCGCTGCCCACCTTTCTTGTTCCACACATATCCAAAAGGGACATTCGTGCAGGTGGCTTTCCCGTTCTTCCAGTTCGTTTCCAGAGCAGCCCGAATCTTTTTCGCAATATCCCGGCTATACATATTATTCACCAGATTGCTGACCGCCACTTCGATTCCCGGTGTTCCGTTGTTCAGTTTCATGCTGTCAAAGGAATTATTCACAGCAATAAACCGAACTCCCATCAACGGAAAAATCTGTTCAATGTAATCGCCAACACCGATATAGTCACGACCAAGGCGGGATAAATCCTTTACCATGATGACTTTTATATCGCCCTGCTTCAAATCCACGATCATTTTCTGAAAAGCCGGACGATTAAAATTTGTTCCAGTATAGCCATCATCTACATATTCTACAATCTCGCCAAACAAATCTTCCTGCTTCCCAATGTAATCGTGGAGCAGCATCCGTTGGTTCTCAATGCTGTTACTTTCATCCTTGCTGCCTTTTTTCAAATCTCCGTCTGCCAATGATAAGCGGAGATAGATTGCAATTTTATCATTCATTCTGAACCTCCGACATGATTGCAAGCACTTCCTGATAGGGGTCGCTACACTTAAATTCGACCTCCACAGAATTGTCCATTCCTACATAGATTCTCTTGATAAGTTCATGCACCAGTTCTTCATCAAATTCATTTTGATTCAGAATCCCGCGCATCCGCTCCATCTGCGCATCGCAGATTTTGATTCTTTTTTCCAGTTCCAATGCACGTTGACGCTGCTTTTGCAGTTCATGTTCCAACCGCTGCTTTTCTGCTATGTAGTGTTCCTTTAGCTGACTGTATTCATCTTCGTCCAGAATTTCAGCTTTATAGTCCTCATATAAGCGCAACCGCCGTTCTTCGGCTTCCTGAATCCGAAACAGGATAGAGTTTTCTTTCATCTTGATGGAACGGGCAGAATCCAGATTGCTGCCGCGCATCATGTCTTTTACCAGCTTTTCTTCTTCACACATGGTAGACACCAGATGATGAATCTGATCCATCGCCACCATCATCAGCATTTTCTCCGGCACCGCATGATAGGCACAGGGAGTCGTGTTCTTCTTTCTTTTACAAATGAACACTCCATAGTGCGTTTCTTTCACCGTACCATGCACTCGCCGTTCAAACGTCATGTTGCGTCTGCAGCAGCCACAGTAAACCATTCCCGATAGATGGTTATAACACTTCTCTCTGGTTGCTTTGGAACGAGCCATCGCCCTTTCCCGTTTTTCCTTATTCTGCTCCCGCCGTGCCTGCACTTTTTCAAAATCCGATTTCAGAATGATTGCTTCATGAGCGTTTTCAACAATATGCCATTCTCTCTTTTCCACTGGATGGAGGCCAATCCCTTTGTATGATGCAGTTTGCGTTTTCCCAGATACCAGTTCTCCAATATAGGCACTGCTGTTTAAAATACGAAGAACCGTACTGGGGTGCCATTTATTATAGGTAGGGTCATCTCCCTCATGTAATTTGCGATTCAGCCGTTCGTTCGGCCTTGCTACTTCTAAAAATTCCAACCTGCGGGCAATTTCGTTTGTACTCACTCCTGCAAGATACCATTGATAGATCAGCTTGACCCACTTCGCATCCTCAGTCGCTTCAAACTTATTTCCCTGTTGGTTCAACTGATAGCCATACGGTGTACACCACGATGTAGGGATTCCCTTTTCACGGCGCATCTGGTAACTAAGGCTGATTTTCTTTGAAATGTCCTTCGCGTACAAGCTGTTTACCATATTCTTGATGGGAACCGCAAGACTATCCACATCCGACTGCCGGATGTTATCAAAATCATCGTTGATGGCGATAAAGCGAACATGGAGCATCGGGAAAATAGTTTCCAGATAGCTTCCCGTTTCGATATAGTCACGACCAAATCGAGATAAGTCCTTCACTACGATGCACTGAATTTTGCCTGTCCGCACATCCTGCATCATTCGCTCAAATTCTGGTCGGTCAAAACGTGTTCCCGTAAAACCATTGTCTGCATAGGTATCGGTCAGCGTCAGTTCCGGGTTTTCCCTGATATAATTATGAATTTGTAAAATCTGTGTGTGCAGGGAATCTTCTGTTTCATGCCCGCCGTTCTCAACCGACAGCCGCGCATACGCTGCCGTGCGCAGAAGTTCTTTTTCGTTTTGCTGTACGGCCTCCTGCACAGCAGCCTGCGGCATCATATTCTTTCTACTCTTTCTTGCCATTACAATCTTCCTCTCCGTTGTTCAGCCATTCTTCCGGGAAGAATCTCTTCCACTCACTTTCTTCTAGGATCACTTCTACCTGTTCAAAATCTACGATCCATACATGGTCAAGCCATTCTTTAAGATGTGTGCGCTCCAATTTTTCAGGAATTGAAATCGCTCGGAACTTCATCAACCAGGGATTTCCATGGCTAAATGCTTTTTCTATGTCATTAACAGCCAGCATTACTTTTTTAAAAGCCGCTTCCTGCTTCTGGACCGCCACCTGATACTGATGTTCATACTCCTCTACCTGTTCTAGTGAAATTGATCCCTGCTCGTATTCCCGATAAACTGCTGTTCGTTCATCGTCCTTGGCCATCAAGTGCGCAACGATCTCATTTGCTCTTTTTCTGTACTGCAACAGTCCAGCATCCATGCACTGCTTGACTTTCTCAGGATTCAAGTCCAGCACCCTATCAATATGCGCAGCTTGCATTTTTTCTTTTTCCAAAGCTGAAAGAATCTCTCGAAAGATTTTCTCGCTTTCGATGAAAGGGGCTTTTCCAGAGAAGCATCTATACCCCTTGTCAAACGAATAGATTTGCTGGCTTTCATCTTCTGATGTTCTGCACAGCAGACCTTTTCCACTTTCCTTGTCATAGATTTTTTTGAAGAGCAGATTTGGTTTTTTTCGAGCCTTTTTTCTCGAAGGCAACCTCGTAGATTCCAACTTTTTCTGAGCTTTCTGAAATTCCGTCTTTGAAACAATCGCCGGAACCTCCAATTCTCGCTTTGCCTTTGCCAGTGTCAGCGTACACTTTCCGATATAGAGTGGATTTTTCAAAATCGAGCGAATTGTTGAATCCTGCCACTTATTTTTTGTTCTTGATCTTTTTTTCTTTGCCATCTGGACTTGCGGTGTTTGAACGCCCTGTACATCCAATGCTCTTGCGATTTCCGGGATTTTCATATCTTCCAGATACATCTGAAAAATCAGCTTTACAACCTGTGCGCTTTCAGGATTAAGAACAAGGCTTCTGCGATCTTCCGACAGCGCATAACCATATTTAGCCTGTCGATGGGTCAATGTACCTTCTTCAAAGTGATTCTGGCGATTGGTAATAAATTCCGAACGAATCTTATCAATGGTCTTTCCATTGAAATACTCTGCAACTTCTTCGGCAGTTTTGTCTGCACTGCAAAAGTCATCTTCCACAACTGCAAATTGGATACCAAGCGGATAGAACGTCCTCTGCAGTGCTTCAATGGCAAACGGAAGGGTTCTTCCACAGCGGAAGATAGAATCCACAACAACTGCATCAAATTTCCGAGCCATCCCATCCTGTACCAATTTGTCAAAGCCCTCCGTGGCTTCTGCTGTTCTCCTGCGGTCACTGTATTTTTCGGATACGCTGCACCCGCACTTTTTTAGATACCGTGCAATGCGCTCATTCTGTTTCGCAATCGTATTGGATGGATTTTCTTCTCCGATCCTGCTGGAAATCGACCTTGTATAACTGACCCATTTCATTCCTCTGCCACCTCATTTCCATGATGTGCTTGATATTCCATAAATTTTTCTGTGATACTGTGCAGTTCATCCTCGAAGCAGAAATGAATTTCAATCTCTGTTTTGCTATGAACATCTATGTGGTCGATCAGTTCCACCACGACCCTGCGTTCGAGCGTTTTGATATGTTCGTACTGCTTAAATTCTTCCAACCAAGTAGGAAGCAGTGTGTCGTGCTTTAATGCCTCCTGCTTCTTTTCGCGGATTTCCTGAATCTTATCCTGTGCCTCTTTTATCTTCTGCGCAAAGCGAGTATTCATTTCTCCGTACTCTTCCCGACTGACAACATCATCGCATAAGTCCTGATACAGACGGATTTTTAAATTACTGTACCGTTCTAATTCAGCTTCCAGTGCAGTGATCTGGCTGTCCAGAATCTTTATGCCAATCTGTTCGCCGCTTGCCAACTCTGCATTGGAGAGTACCTTTTCCGCTTCTACAAGAAGTGTCACTTGATGCCGGATCGCAGCCAGAACACTTTCCGTCAACTTCTCACTGTTTATCATGTGCGGTGTGCAGCCGCCGCCATTCTTATAGGTAGAGCAGTGATAGTATTGATACTTCTTCCCGTTTTTCGTCACCGTGCGGCGAATCATATTCTGCCCGCAGTCTGCACAGCGCAGAAAACCTGATAATGGATAAACTGTTGTCTGCGATGGTGCGGTACGAGTGTCCAGTTCCAACAACTGTTGTACTTGCTGGAACTCGCCTTTGCTGATAATGGCATCATGCGCATCTTCCACCCGAATCCAGTTTTCACTTCCAACATCATGGCTCTTTTTTACTTTGTAATTGATTTTCCTGCGTTTACCCTGAATCAATGTTCCCGTATAGGATTCATTTTTCAAAATACGATTGACGGAAACCACTGTCCACTTCTGATTCAGCCCAGCCTGAAAACCGCAGGTATAGTTGAATCCATTGGCTCTCTTATACTCGTTTGGCGGCAGGACACCCAGTTCGTTCAAGTGACTGGCAATGCGCTGTGAACTCATTCCGTTCAATTTCTGCTTGAATATTTCCTGCACAATGCCCGCAGCGTATTCATCTATAATCAGATGATTCTTGTCTTTCGGGTCTTTCTGATACCCGTATCCTGCAAAGCTGCCAATGAACTGACCTTCTTTCCGTTTCACATCCAAGTGACTTCTGACACGCATCGAAATGTCACGGCAATAGGTATCGTTGATAAGATTGTTGAACGGAATCAGGATACGTCCCTTATCATCGTTTTCTTCCGCACTGTCATAATGATCGTTGATGGCGATGAACCGGACTCCCATAAATGGAAAGATTCTTTCCAGATAACGTCCTGTTTCAATGTAGTTTCTGCCGAATCGTGATAAGTCCTTGACGATAATACAGTTGATTTTCCGATTCTCAATGTCCTGTATCATCCGTTTGAAATCCGGGCGTTCAAAATTCGTACCACTGTATCCATCGTCTACATACTCATCGACCTTATGCAGTTCCGGGTGCTTTCCCAGATAATCATTCAGTAAAGCTCTTTGATTTTTGATGCTGTTGCTTTCCTGCTGATCGCCGTCCGAACGTGACAATCGAAGATACACAGCACAGCGATATT
>OGUO01001533.1_pt1 | contig 15274 bp, 16 predicted proteins | sample 1553641 | NCBI WGS metagenome assembly OGUO01 (sample SAMEA2579980, study PRJEB22360) | human gut metagenome | biome: human gut; feature: human-associated habitat; material: faeces | place: Denmark | collected 2008/2010 | reverse complement strand
AAATACCTGCAAAAATAGGCTCTGGAAACCGCATAAAACCTAGGGTTTTGAAGGGGTACCGTAGAAATGAGTCATCAGCCCGAGAGGGCATTGACACAATGTTTGTCGATAGCTACACTTAATTTATTTCGTGCAGGTAGAAATGAGTCATCAGCCCGAGAGGGCATTGACACTCGATGAGGCTGGAGACATGGCCTCTACGCTTATTTGGTAGAAATGAGTCATCAGCCCGAGAGGGCATTGACACAGACGGTCGTATTGGCTGCCTTCATCATTTATCAACTTAGTAGAAATGAGTCATTAGCCCGAGAGGGCATTGACACATATCTTTCGCAGCTCGAGATAAACATCTCGAGGAATCGTAGAAATGAGCCATCAGCCCGAGAGGGCATTAAATTTATGATAATATAATTAGTGTTGAAATCAGTTAGGAATATACGAAGAGATTGTGAACGCATGAGTTCACAATCTCGGTTTCAATCGCTTCCGACAAACTCGGTGCTGCTTCTTCCAGCAGTATCCTGTCGAAGTCGCTTTGATACAGCTGATCCTGCACGATGCGATATTTTTCAAACTCGCTCAAGGCGTGCTGTTCTGCGATTTTGGCAGAAATGCTGCCTGCATTGGTCAGAATTTCCTTTCGGCTCAGCCGAAGAACACCCTCGAACTGTTCTGCCCAGTCCTCCATTGTCATAGGAACTTGTTCCTCAGCTCGCAGCTCCGCCAAATCAAGATAGGCGTTGACGATTCTCGCCATCGCAGAAAGTTCTTCCTGTGTCAGATAATTCTTGGCAATCACCACATCGAATTTCTGAATTTTGCCGTTGGGAGCGTCCTTCCAAGTGGTCAGCCCCATGTGCTCTTTGCTGCTGTCGGCACGGCGATAGATGGTCTCTGCCGCCGTTTCGCCATGGATCGCCCAATGAAGCTGATTCTGCACCCGTGCGAAAAACAGCCTTGTCGTTTCTGCCTTGGCATCGTAGTCAATACTGGTGGCATAGATGTCGGTGATCTTCTGGTAAAACCGCCGTTCCGAAAGGCGAATCTCACGGATGCGTTCCAGCTGTTCTTCAAAATAATCTTTTGTCAGAATAGTTCCGCCGTTTTTCAGGCGCTCGTCATCCATAGCAAAGCCCTTCACGGTAAATTCTTCAATGATACGGTTTGCCCACTTTCTGAACTGCACCGCACGGGGAGAATCCACCTTATTGCCCACGGCAATGATGGCGCTCAGATTATAGTGATTGGTGTTGTAGGTTTTGCCGTCCGCAGCAGTTATTCGAAATTTTCGAATAACTGAATTCTCGTCGATCTCTCCGTCGGCAAATATTTTTTTCAAGTGATAATTGATGGTGTGCGTTTCCACATTATATAGAAGTCCCATCATTTTTTGGGTCAGCCATACATTTTCATCGCAATATACTGCATTTACATCGCTTTCCCCGGTGGCGGTGATGAATGTCAGATATTCCGCAGCGGAGGAACGAACGATGCTGATTTCACGCTTATCCTTCTTCATCATCCCACCTCGATTTCCGCAATAATCTTTGCGATTTCATCACGAAGAACCTGCTCACGGGCAACAATTTTCTCAATCTCGGCATTGAGCTTTACAATGTCGATTTTCTCTCTGGTGTCCTCGGCTTCCACATAGGTGGAAACGGAGAGATTATAATCATTGTCCGCAATTTCCTCATAGTTTGCCAGATGAGAGAAGTGTGCTTCCTCGGCTCGATTGGCAAAGGTGTCCACAATTCTTTCGATGTTCGCCTGTGTCAGCTTGTTGTTGTTCGTTACCTTGATACACTCGGCGGAAGCATCAATAAAGAGGGTTTTGTTGTCAGCTTTGCCCTTTTTCAGCACCATAATGCAGGTCGCAATGGAAGTTCCAAAGAACAGATTGCTCGGCAGCTGGATAATGCAATCAATAAAGTTGTTGTCGATCAGGTATTTTCTGATTTTCTGCTCTGCACCGCCACGGTACATAATGCCGGGGAAGCAGACGATTGCTGCCGTGCCGCCTGTTGCCAGCCATGAAAGGGCGTGCATGATAAAGGCAAGGTCAGCTTTAGACTTCGGGGCAAGAACGCCAGCCGGAGAAAAACGAGGATCGTTAATCAGCAGAGGGTTGTCATCGCCAGCCCACTTGATAGAGTAAGGAGGGTTGGAAACGATCAGCTCAAACGGTTCATCGTCCCAATGCTGCGGTGCGGTCAGCGTGTCCTCACAGGCAATATCAAACTTATCAAAGCCAACATCATGCAGGAACATATTGATACGGCAAAGGTTGTAAGTAGTGATATTGATTTCCTGTCCATAAAAGCCATTTCTGACGGCATCTCTGCCCAAAACCTTTTCGGCTTTCAGAAGCAGGGAGCCAGAGCCGCAGGCAGGGTCGTAGACTTTATTGATTTCAGTTTTGCCCACCGTGCCAAGTCTGGTCAGCAGCTCGGAAACATCCGCAGGGGTGAAGAACTCGCCGCCGGATTTTCCTGCGCCAGATGCGTACATGGTCATCAGATATTCATAGGCATCGCCAAAGGCATCAATATCATGATCTTTCACATCACCAAGGTTCATATCAGCCACACCATGCAGAAGTTTTGCAAGACGTTCATTTCTCTTTGCAACGGTAGAGCCGAGCTTATTGCTGTTTACATCAAAATCATCGAACAGTCCGGCAAAGCTGCTTTCAGAAGATGAGCCTTTTGCAGAACTTTCAATATGGTTGAATACACGCTCCAAGGTTTCGTTCAGGTTTTCATCGTTGTCGGCTTTGAGATTGACATTGCAAAACAGCTCGGACGGAAGAATAAAGAAGCCCTTTTCTTCTACCAAGCCGTCACGAGCTTCTTCTGCATCGGTATCGGGCATTTTGGCATAATCAAAATCGGTATTTCCGGCTTCCTTTTCACCGGAATTGATGTAGTTGGTCAGGTTCTCGGAGATATAGCGATAAAACATGGTTCCGAGAACATAGTTCTTAAAATCCCAGCCGTCAACGGCACCACGAAGTTCATCAGCGATTGCCCATATCGCACGATGCAGTTCGTCACGCTCTTGTTCTTTCTTTGTATCAACCATGGTTTTCCTTCTCCTTTTCGTTCGGTATAAATTTCAGAATATCGTCAACGCCACAATCGAGGGCATTGCAAATCCGTTCAATGCTCTCTAAGGCTATATAGTTATCACGCTTTAATCGGGTAATGATGTTAGCACTAAAGCCGCCTTTTTCCATCAGCTCAGCATTGGTCATTCCCTTATCAATCATAAGATGGAACAGTTTTTTGTAGCTTACCGCCATAGCTTCGCCCTCCTTTTGCCATATTTTTTATCATATCACGAATAAGTGAAAAAATCAAACCATCAGCGATGAAATCAAATCGAATTTTCAGCCTATAACCATCCTTTTTTAGAATATGGAGTGGTTCAATAAAAATCCGCATCTCGCAGTTCCATCCGGTACGTAATACATTTTTGTTCCTCCAAATCTATTTTCTTCCTAGTCGAGTTTTAAAATCCTGATATCCGAACGCAGTAACCTGTTCCAGCCTTCCTTTCATTCCCAAACTCCATATATCCGGAAGCGGCATCCCGTTAAATGTATTATTTTTACAAGTCGTATAAATTGCCATATCGCCGAAGATTACCATATCGCCAGCTTTTAGTTCCTTCGGAAAATAGTAATCTCCGATCACATCTCCCGCAAGGCAGGTCGGTCCTGCCAAACGGTATCGGTGCTGATATTGCCCGCCTTCATCCGGCTGTTTTGCCGCATTGTAAATTGGTGGCTGGTACGGCATTTCCAGTACATCCGGCATATGGCAGGCCGCACTTGCATCCAGAATTGCAATCTGTGTCTCTCCATTTTTCACAATATCAAGAACACGACTCACAAGATACCCTGCATTCAGAGCAACCGCCTCGCCCGGCTCCAGATATACCTGAACATCCCATTTCTTCTTTATGGACAGAAGTAGCTCCTCCAGCCGGGACCTCTCATAATCATGTCTGGTAATATGATGTCCACCGCCCAGATTCACCCATTTCATTCGTGGAAGGATATCCCCGAATTTGTCTTCCACTGCACGCATCGTCACTTCCAGTGCATCTGCATTCTGTTCGCACAGCGTATGGAAATGGATTCCATCCAGCAGTGAGATCAAATCTTCCGTCATTTCTTGATTCCACTGTTCGCGTGTTGTTCCCAGTCTGCTGCCCGGAGCACACGGATCATATATGTCATGTCCGTCCTGTGTAGAACATTCCGGGTTGACCCGAAGTCCGATGCTTTTCCCTTGTGCCTTTGCTCTTTCCCCTAATTTCTTTAACTGCCCCGGCGAATTGAACACAATATGGTCTGCATACTCAAGAAGCTCATCAAATTCATCTTCCCGGTAAGCTGCACAGAAGACATGGACTTCCTTTCCACCCATTTCTTCTTTTCCCAAACGAGCCTCGTACAATCCGCTCGCTTCTGTACCTGCAAGATATGGCTCTAAAAGCGGATAGAAATTGTAATTAGAAAATGCTTTCTGAGCCAGTAATACTTTGCACCCGGTCTGTTCTGCCACCGCCAAGAGACAGAAGCCATTGCACTCCAGCTGAGTTTCATCAATCACATAGCTTGGACTTGGCAGCCTGCGAAACAAGTCCTCCGGGCTGTATTCTTCTAATCCCGAAAAAACAATTTTATTCATATTCATTACTCCACAATAACCGGATCATAGCTTTCACTGCGTGGCAGTCCATACTGATCTAACGCAGCAAGGAACGGATCCGGATCAAATTCTTCTACTGTATGTACACCTGTCTTTGTCCATTTTCCGGTCAGAAGCATCAATGCACCACACATTGCCGGAACTCCGGTCGTATAGCTGATTGCCTGGCTCGCTACTTCCTTGTAGCACTCCTGGTGATCACATACATTATAGATATAATATGTTTTTTCTTTTCCGTCTTTCTTTCCTGTAAAAATACAACCGATATTTGTCTTTCCATGTGTACGTGGACCAAGGCTTGCCGGATCCGGTAACAGTGCCTTCAGGAATTTGATCGGAACAATCTGCTGTCCCTCGAATTCAATCGGAGTTGTAGAAAGCATCCCCACATTTTCCAGGCAATTCATATGTGTGAGGTAGCTCTGTCCAAATGTCATGAAGAAACGGATTCGTTTCACTTCCGGAATATTTTCCGCGAGAGATTCGATTTCTTCATGATGAAGCAGATACATATCTTTCTGTCCGACACAGTCAAAATCATACTCACGTTTTATGCTCATAGCCGGGATTTCAACCCAGTGTCCGTCTTCCCAGTAGCTTCCCGGTGCTGATACTTCACGCAGATTTACTTCCGGATTAAAGTTGGTAGCAAATGCGTATCCGTGATCTCCGCCGTTGCAATCCAGAATATCGATTGTATCGATCGTATCGAATTCATTTTTCTTTGCATGTGCACAGTATGCCTGTGTCACTCCCGGGTCAAATCCGCATCCAAGAAGAGCAGTCAGCCCAGCCTTCTCAAACTTCTCACGGTATGCCCACTGCCAGCTGTAATCAAAATAAGCAGAAAAGCCTTTCTCCTCGCAGCGTTTGTTGTAAATTTCACGCCACTCTGGATCCTCCGTGTCTTCCGGCTCATAGTTTGCAGTATCCATATAGTTCACTCCACAAGCCAGACATGCATCCATGATCGTCAGATCCTGATACGGAAGTGCGATGTTCATCACAAGATCCGGCTGATACTCCTTGATCAGTGCGATCACCTGATCCACATCGTCCGCATCTACCTGGGCTGTTGTAATCTTTGTTTCGGTTTTTCCTTCCAGGTCTGCCGCCAACTCATCACATTTTGATTTTGTTCTGCTCGCAATACACAGCTCGCTGAACACTTCGCTTACCTGGCAGCACTTTCTGATTGCCACAGAAGCTACTCCGCCGCATCCAATTACTAATACCTTACTCATTTTCGTTCTCCTCCTGTAAATTCACTCTGTATGTTCATTCTATCTATTCAAATTCTGCATGTTCACGCTACTTTGTCACAAATGGTCTGAACGATCATTTTTTCAGACTCAGAAGTAATTCCCGCAGTACCTTGCATGCTGTCGCAGTAGACACTCCGCTCTGATCTAACATCGGGGCAAGTTCATTAAGATCCGCTCCGACAATCTTTGTTTCGGATACAAGGCGGATCGCATGTAACAGCTGCATGAACGTGACTCCTCCGGCCTCCGGAGTTCCTGTTCCCGGAAATACAGACGGATCCAGACAGTCCAGATCGATTGTAAAATATACCGGGGTGTTGTTCTCTTTCAATTGCTGTACGACTTGTTCCAATCCTTCAAAATCAAACGGATGAAGATCGGTGTGTTCTTTTGCAAATGCAAATTCTTCCCGCTCTCCGCTTCGAATACAGAACTGGTGAATGCGTCCGTCTCCCAACATGTCATGGCATCTGCGGATGACACAGGCATGACTCAGTTTTGCACCGAGATAATCCTCTCTCAGATCGGTATGCGCGTCAAAATGGATGATGTGCATTTCCGGAAAACGCTTGTATACTGCACGTACATTTGCCAGCGTTACAAGATGTTCTCCGCCCAAAAGCAATGGCATTTTTCCCTCTTCCATAATCTGATCGGCATGCTGTTCGATGTCGGAAAGTGCATCCTCTGTATTGCCAAAGCACAGCTCCAGATCTCCGCTGTCAAATACAAAACAATCCGTCAAATCTTTATCCTGATACGGACTGTATGTTTCCAGCCCGAAGCTTTCATGGCGCATCGCTGATGACCCGAACCGGGCACCCGGGCGATAGCTTGTCGTGGAATCAAAAGGCGCACCAAACAGGACGATTTCCGCTTTCTCATACTCACAATCACACCCGATAAATGTTTCAATATTCTGTTTCATCTCTTATTCTACCTCCTCAAGCAGCCGTTCCAAAAACGCCGGAAGATAAAAGGCACCTTTATGCAGACGGGTCGTATAATAATTCGTTTTCAGATTCAACGCCTGCCATTTCTCCGCATCAAGATCATCCAGCGGATGATATTTTTTGCTTGCGAAACCAAAGAGCCAGTATCCTGCCGCATAGGTCGGGATGTGTGCCTGATACACTCTGCTGATTGGAAATGTACTGACGATCCGCTGGTGGCTGCGCTGCATCGCTTCTGCATCGTGCTGATAAAACGGGCTTCCCTGCTGATTGACCAGGATTCCGTCCTCATGTAGTGCATTGTAGCAGATTCCATAGAACTCTTTTGTAAAATAACTTTCCGAAGGACCGAACGGGTCTGTGGAATCCACAATGATCAGATCATATTCATCCGTGCGGCGCCGGATAAAGCGAAGTGCATTGTCAAAATAAATATGCACACGTTCATCATCCAGCCGGCTGGCATTTTCAGGCAGATACATCCTGTAAGCCTCTACAACCTGCTCATCCATTTCCACCAGATCAATATTTTCAATCGTACGGTAACGTGCCAACTCATGGACAACGCCGCCGTCTCCTGCTCCGATCACAAGTACATTCTTAATTCCGGGATGAACCGCCATCGGAACATGCGTGATCATTTCATCATAAATAAACTCATCCCGTTCCGTCAGCATGACATTTCCATCCAGTGACAGAACTTTACCGAATTCCGGTGTCTCGTAGATATCAATCTGCTGATACGGACTTTTGTGTGAATAGAGGTGTCTGTTCACCCGGATACTGTGTTTGACATCGGGAGCGTGAAATTCACTAAACCAAAGTTCCATGATCGTCCTCCTTTAAAATATTGATATATTCAATCTCCGGATCCTCCGGTCCTGTCATGGAGCATCCTTTTTCTTTTGCATACTTGATATATTCCAGAATATCCTCTGTAATTTTCTCTCCCGGTGCAAGGATCGGGATTCCAGGCGGATAACACATTACAAATTCGCTGCAGATACAACCTGCACTGCTGCCAATCGGAACACTGATTGTTTCCGCATAGAACGCTTCCTGCGGACTCATCACAACCTCGGGATCAATATACTCCTGATTCATCAGACCGCTGCTGTCTGTCTGATATCTTCTGCGTATTTCAGCCAGTGCACTCACCAGTCGTTCCAGTTCCTGTGGTCTGTCTCCGATGGAGAGATATGCAAGGATATTTCCGATATCCCCAAACTCAATCTGAATATCATACTCATCCCGAAGAAGATCATACACCTCAATGCCCGCAAGCCCGATATCCCGTGTATGGACACTAAGCTTTGTCGGGTCAAAATCAAACACGGAATCTCCATTGATCAGTTCCGATCCAAATGCATAATAGCCGCCTACCGCATTGATTTCTTCCCGTGCATACGCCGCCATGGAAGACACCTGACGGAACACTTTCCTTCCACGCAATGCAAGATTGCGGCGGCTGATATCCAGACTGGACATCAGAAGATAACTGCCGGAAGTCGTCTGCGTCAGATTGATGATTTTCCGCACATGACCTTCCTGAATATTCGGACCCACCAGTAATAAACTAGACTGTGTCAGACTTCCACCGCTCTTATGCATGGAAACCGATGCCATATCCGCTCCCGCTTCCATCGCTGACACCGGCATGTCCTCCCCAAAATAGAAATGGGTTCCGTGTGCCTCATCAGCCAGACAGTACATGCCCGCATCGTGAGCCATTTTTACAATTGCTTTCAGATCACTGCAGATTCCATAATATGTAGGGTTATTCACCAATACAGCAACTGCATCCGGGTGTTCTGCTATCGCTTTTGCCACCTGTTCTCTCTTCATCCCCAGGGAAATGCCCAGATGGTGGTTCACTTCCGGATTCACATACACCGGAATCGCACCGCAGAGTACAAGCGCATTGATCACACTGCGATGTACATTTCTCGGAAGAATGATCTTATCTCCTCTCTTACAGACCGAAAGCACCATCGTCTGCACGGAGCTTGTGGTACCTCCGACCATAAGAAATGCGTGTGCTGCACCAAAAGCATCTGCCGCCAGTTCTTCCGCCTCGCGGATGACAGAAATCGGATGGCACAGATTATCCAGCGGTTTCATACTGTTCACGTCAATGCTGATGCAACGCTCCCCTAAGAATTCTGTCAGCTCCGGATTTCCCCGGCCCCGTTTATGTCCAGGCACATCAAAAGGCACAACCCGCATCTGTCGGAATTTCTGCAGTGCCTCGTAGATCGGTGCCTTATTTTGATTCAATTCGTGTTCTTCTCTCATTTTACACCTCAAAAAAAAGCAAGCTGTAAACACACAGCTTGCTTTGAAATCTTCAATCGTTATCTCTTATACAGCATCAATACTTTTACTACGCTTAATTGACCGTTTCACAAGTCTGCACTATCATGCATTTCGGTTATGAAGTAACCAACTTATAAAATTTGAGCTTTTAACTCAATCAATGAGGGTATCCTATCTTATACCCATCGGCAGCGGACCCGGCTGTCCGTATGGCCTCGACTTCAAAAGAAGTGGTCCTGTATTCGCTAGATAACTCTTTGCGTCGTTTTAATTTTATCATTTTTTCGGATAATGTCAATGTGAAAATTTAACCTCTTATACCAAAATAATTTTTCATCTCTGTCTGAAATGAAGAATGTCTTGGAAATTTTCTTTTATATATGGCAAAAATTTCCTGTCGCATCCCCTTTTCACCCATTTGTTCCTTTATTTCGGCAATCATTGCAAGCCCGAAAAGCCTATCGAATTCGCAACCGCTTTAGCCGCCTTTGAGGGAACAGCATCTTCAAATAAGTATAAAAGAAACAGGCAAATTCCTTCCCCGACAAAACAATTGCTCCACCCCAAAGAACCGCTTGGATTTTTTGATACTGCTTTTACTGCTTTAAAATTTCCCGTATAAAAGTTCAACTCATTATATGTATAATTGTTAATGATGTTCTGATTCAGCTCAGAATTTCTTATAGAGGTAACCGGATTTCCTTTTATCCTTGAAGCCAGAGCCTTCTCCGCTCTTATACCATATTGCTCTGCCATTTCCCTTGTAGCAAACAATCTTAAAAGATTTCTTACCGTAGAATCAGAGCGAAAACTTTCCCAGCAAAAAAGCATTAGCTTTTCTGTATGATTAAGATATGACGAAGCACACGCTGCCTTTAATGCTATTTTACTGCGGATTGTCAGCTTAGAATCAATCTTTTCTATTGCATTCTCTCCAATTTTCTCTATTTGGGAATATCCATAATTTTTATCATACTCGTTCATGGCTTCCAGGTACAAAGATGGATGTACTTTATAGTTATCATTCGCCATTTTCACAAGCCCTTCTATTCCCTCACGATATAAAACAGCTTCTTTCAGCAATCTGCTCTCTGTATCGCCGCTTTTTGTCTTCAGCAATGAAATCCAGTCATTCCAGAATTGCTCGGTTTCCGTCAAATTTTCTCTTCCTGCATGGAACATATCCTCAATATGAAGATCATGAAATGCATAATGTGAAAAATACAAATATATATCTTCCGCCCGTTCTTCCGGCACTCTCATTTGATAATCCACATACAGGGTCAAAAGTGCCAACTGCTTCAAGTCTGCAGTCACTATTTCTTTTTCGACCAATACTTCCAAATCTGCAGGATCAACATATTCTTCCTCTGCAAACACTTCCATCTCCCAGATCCATTCATAGATCAAACTGGCTTCCTGATATTTCCTGTCATCTACACAGTCTTTTGCAAACCGGAGCATCGTATTAATTTTATCTCCAATCCCCTGTTCATCATAATATTCTGTAATTAGATCACTATCCCAATATCCACTGGAATAATCTTCATATTCATCTGCGTTCAGATAGAGTTCTCCTTCATCAATCTGCTGTATCCAAATTTTGATCTGTGCCATTTTTTCGGATACAAACTCATCTGACATTCTTGCCTGAACCCCATCATGAGAGTTCACTGACTGATCTGTCAAATATCCAGCCACAATCTGATTATATTTTCTGTTCTGGTTCTCAGTTAAAAGCTCTGACATTTCCAATATCAGCTCGATCAAATTTTCCTTGTTTAATTTCTTCAGTTTCTCTCTCGTTATCATATGCTTACCGCCTACCACAGCATTTTTTATATTTTTTCCCACTGCCGCACGGACACGGATCGTTTGGATAAATTTTCGTTTCTTTTTTTCCTGCTTCATAAAGTTCTTCACCTACTGCACAGCGAAAACCATCCTCGGCAACATACGTCCAGTCAAACATTTCCAACACTTTGTTACAAAACTCCAGACGTTTTTCGTATTCACCTGCATTTCCCAGTTCCATTTCCATATCCTGAAGCCATGCCTCCACCGGATATTCATAATCCTGTGATTCCATCACTTCACTGACACTCAGTAATTATTTTATGTGTATCTTCAAAATCAATACTATGCTGAACCATTTCAGCCAATGCATTCGTATACCTCTTTTCATCATATGACTGATTTTCTTTCATCACATCATAAATCTCTGTCAGTACTACCACACCGATTTTTTCTTTCGCTTCCCGCATAGAATATCCTGCATCAAGCAGTTTTTGGTATGCTTCTTTTGTTGACGGCGGATCATTGTCCCGTAATTGATTATCTACCACATCTAATATTAGTTTTTTTAATCTTAAATTCTACATTCTTTTTTCTCCCATTTAAATATACAACTTTTGCTGAAATATGCAAACTGAAAATTATAGTTCTCAATAATCTATCTTCAAAATTAGCTGTATATCTAATGGCTCTTTATCGCTCCATTACTTCATGCATAGAACCACTCCGAGAACCAAGGCAACACTTACGCATAGTGCACCCACACCAATAAACACTTTTCGCACGAAAGCTGATTTATCGGCAGGAGAGTAGAATTCATCTGGATGGTTTGGATTAACGTAAAGGTTGACCTTTTGACCGACGGATACCTCTGGTCTCACTGTTCCTACAGATGCTCGTTTTCTCAGCACTGTGCCATGAACGCTGTATTCATAAACAGGAAACCATGACATCATCTTCACTTCATCGGCATCGGTGTAGCCGGAGGCGCCGATTGCCCGGTGCTGTATGTCGGTCACTGATGCAATGACTTGTTGTGTGCAGGAGGCTCTCTTTCGCTTCTCTCTTGCATATAGTGCAGTGCCAATACATAGGAAAATCACGCCAAGCAGACCAAGCACAGATATGATCAGCAATAGCACCCAATAGAATTCATTCGCCGCTTTCATGTATAACCTCCTCAAATTCCTGTTCGTGCTTTTTGAAAAAATTGTAAAAATATTGAACATTTTCTAATTCATTCCATTTTACTACATCGTATTCTTTCGTATCTATGTTATATATTTTGGCATTTAGTGTACCAAGCATAAAAGGTGAGTGTGTTGCAATAACAAATTGACATTCCAGTAACCTTGCCAACTTGTTAATTTCATTTGCTAAAAGCACCTGATTAGAGGGTGAAAGAGAAACCTCTGGTTCGTCAAGAAGATATAGTGCATTTGGTTGTAAATATTCTTCAAAGTATTGCATTGAAGTTTCTCCGTTCGAATATTTTTCCTGTGCAAATTTAATATATTCTTCTTGTTTTATAACGAATCCAAAATCGTCTTCACCCAGACTATACGAACACTCATTTGAAAATGCGTTACAATAATCTACGATTCCAAAAGAATTACTTGTAGCATATTCTTTACCTTTTAGTTGAAGTTTATTTGCAATTATGTTCAATAATGTAGATTTTCCCGAACCATTATTCCCGTAAAAAACTGTAATAGGTGAAAATACAAATGGTTCAATATATTTTCCACGAAAAACATTATAGGGATATATATTCGGATTTTTCACTTGTTTGTTACTCAACATAAAACTACTTAAATAAATCATTGTGTTCCTACTTCCTCTATCTCAAATACTTCGCAGTACATTATCCACAACCATTAAGCTATAAATGAATGCATCAGCTGCCAAAATCTTGCCTATCCGCAAATACAGTTCATAATCACGCTTATCATCATTTCTTTTTCATCTGGTTTTGATTCTGCAATCATAATCGTCAGTGCTACAAGTGTATGATCGTCAATCAGCTTGTTTCCATCAGCAAACAGGATGCCATTTTTATCAAGGAAATACAGAAACATTGTTGCTGCGATTCGTTTGTTGCCATCGGAGAAGCTGTGATTCTTTGTTATGAAATACAAAAGATTTGCAGCTTTTTCTTCCAGTGTCGGGTAAATATCCTGACCTGCAAAGCTCTGATAGATATTACCGATGCTGCTCTTAAAGGAATCATCCTTTTCATTGCCAAACAAATCGGAATCAGTTGAAAACTTCATACTGTCAATGACTTGTCTGCATTCTTCATATGACAGTATATAGACTGCCTTGTTTCCGTCCGGTCGTTTCATTGTCTGGTGGTCATAATCATCCAGCAAGTCCAAGGCAAGACTGTATTTTTCAATTACCGAAAGCACCTGCTTTGCATCCAGACTGTTGTCTGTTCGCTTCATAATCCGTATCACCTCACCGAGTTGGTTCATACGGTTAGCATTCACAGCATATCCCTGAATTATGTATTGCTTCAGGATGGAGTTTGCCCATTTACGAAAAGCGATGCCCTGCTTTGAATTGACACGGTATCCAACGGATATGATGACATCGAGGTTATAGAAAGCAACCGGCTGACTGACACCAGCAACACGCATTTTTTGCGTGTTGCTCTCTCGTTCCAGTTCTCCATCGGTAAAAATCTTGTTGACATGCTTTCGAATGGTTTTTTCATCCCTGCCATAAAGAAGTGCCATTTGATTTGAGGACAGCCATACCGTTTCCAGTTGAGGAGATACATTTACTTCCAATGCTAATTCTCCATTTTCAAATAAAACTATTTCATCTTTATTATTGTTCATTCGGAATCCTCCCTTTTCGCCCGACACTTATATACATTATGCTGATTTTTACATTGCGGAGAACAGAACTGCACATTGGAGCGGCTGGCTACAAATATCTTTCCACAGTGCTTGCACAGTTTCAGCGTAGAGTTTTCATCCGTTATCATAAAGGAAAACATCATCTGAATGGCGAGCATCAAGGAATGGAAATCCCAGACAATGGTGGGTTTATCCAAAAGTTCTATGTGGTAAGTCGGTGCAATGCCGCCAAAACATTCCATTCCTTTTCGGTACACATTCCGTTCTGCTTCCTCCAATGCATCATAATCCTGATAATACAGAAAGCTGGTAACAAAGGTAAAAGCCCAGTCAGAGAATACCGTGGTAATCCAGTCATATTTATCCATACTTCGTCATCCTTTATTCATTTACTTCTATTGATTGTAGCATTGCTGTGAATTTTGGCAATGCATCAAAAGCATTTTCCAAGTCGCAACTCATTCCAATCAACAGTTCCGTATTCATATAATTCATTAATCCCAAAACATTAAATCTCATACTTTTTGGAGTATTAGTTTTATAAGACAAGATTCCTAAATTAAAAAGCTTCTCCCTTCTCATTAATATTTCTCCACGCTGATAACCTGGACACATTCTTTTGTAATACTCATCATATGCTGCAATTCTACTTTTTACATTTTTCTTTTCTAAACTCACTTCTAACTGGCGTTTTATGCAGTAGATGTTAGAACTATTTTTATCTATCCATGCAAAATCTAATGACATCTGTGGATAAAAATAACTTTTTCTCATCCTCTGTCATTTTCTGTATACCGTCAGGTAATTCAATCCATAAATTCTCATAATAATTCTCCTTAATTGTGTAAATATTCTTTTTCTAATAACATGAATGTTATTGCTTAGGGAAATACCCTGTTTATCAAACTGAGTTTTCAAAGAAAACAAAGTTTTAATTAGTGAAGTACGTCCATGTATTTTTCATCAAGTACATCTTTTAAATACTGGCCATACTGATTTTTCTTTAATATTTCATAAACTTTAAGAACGTCTTCTTTTGAAATCCATCCGTTAAGGTAAGCGATTTCTTCAAGACATGCAATTTTTCTATGCTGATGTGTTTCAACAGTCTTAACAAAGTTAGTTGCTTCAACAAGACTTTCATGTGTTCCTGTATCTAACCAAGTGAATCCTTGTCCTAAAAGTTCAACATTTAATTCGTTGTTTTCTAAGTAGATTCTGTTCAAATCAGTGATTTCTAATTCACCTCTAGCACTTGGCTTAAGGTTTTTAGCATATTCAACAACCTTATTATCATAGAAATAAAGACCTGTAACGCAGTAGTTACTCTTTGGCTGTGCAGGCTTTTCTTCTATAGA
>OGUO01001522.1_pt1 | contig 15340 bp, 15 predicted proteins | sample 1553641 | NCBI WGS metagenome assembly OGUO01 (sample SAMEA2579980, study PRJEB22360) | human gut metagenome | biome: human gut; feature: human-associated habitat; material: faeces | place: Denmark | collected 2008/2010 | reverse complement strand
AAGCTGCCGCCATTGACAGCCGGTCTTTACGATATACAGCACGGCATTTGTCAGTTCGCGCTTGCTCCACTTCCGATTCCGCATTCCCGAATATAGTGGCTCTATTTCTGACCACTGCGCGTCTGTCAAGTCCGTCGGGTACGGCTTGTGCTCGGCTCTTGCTTCTTTCATTCTACTATTATAACACATCCATCTTATGAAGACAAGTTCTTAATTTAATCCTTTCGGTGGAGACTTCTGCTTTTGCCTTTTCAATATCGTTGATGAACCTTTTGCTTTTCAAGCATTTTAGGAAAAAACCCCGGAACTGCGAGCTTGGGTGCAACTTCTGCGTGATATTATCGCAGATGGCGGTTTGGCAACCGCTGAAAAGAAACAGCAATTTCTCACTATCCTGACTGAAAAGCATGCGGAAATTGAGGACTTCCTCAACAATAGGCCGGCGAGATTTACCGAGTATTTTTCTGCCAGCCTTCAGGGCCTTGACGTGGAGACTGGAAAACGGATATACGCTGGCCTTGATCAGACGTCGTTTACCAAATCCAAATCTGATTTTATCCGCGAAGTGAATGAAGCCGCAGACCAGGAACGCGCTTCCCTGCGTGCCACCCAGCTTCGAATCAAGTGGAATGCGCTCTCTGGCTTTGATAATGCACATCAATGGTCGGAACACTACAGCACGCCGATTCTTGCTCTGGTTCCTGCTTCTGAACATCAACAGGCAAAGAGACTATTTGCAACGTTGAAAGCAGTTTCTCCCTCAGATGCGGACATCACTGCGTCATTGGCTTATCTCGATGGGAACCCAACCTTTGTTGAAAAGCTGAAAGATCAGTCCGCGATTGATACAGCCTTTGTCCGTGAGATGATCGGCCAGTATCATACGCTAGTAACGGTAGACGAGGCCCGGCAGGCGATCCGCAGCAGCGTTCCTTCAGACCCTTATGAGTGGGTGACAGGAAGCGCTGCCAAGTCTGCGATCAAAGAGAAGGCAGACCACAATTACTTGTCCGGAGCTAACCAACAGCTGCTTGATCGCATCGATGATATGCAACCTCAGCAGGCCAAGGATTATTTAAAACGTCTTGTTCAAGATAAGCCTGATGTAGGCGTACAGATGATGGATAGCGAGGGAATGCTGTAATGAGAGTTGAACGGCCTGAAGCAATAGAAGCCTTAAAGCAGTATCTATTAAGTAACACTGCTTATCCATTTCTAGTTGCTGCGAACTCCTCTGCAGACTTGAAAGCGCTGACACGTTCTCTTCCAACGCGAGTGCATACTATCAGTATGAGCGATTACTGCACCGATGATGGCTTGCCGGATGAAGACGCCGTTTTCAACGTTTTACTGAATGCAAATAACCCCATTCTGCTTAAGGGTGCGGGTGAGCTTGTCATGCTCTCAGGAAACGCCACATTTTTGCGGAGAATAGCAGGCCAAACATTCTCTCAGAAGATCATTGTTTTTTGCCGGAATCAGGGGACGGAGCTAGAACGTCTGCAGCAGCAAAACACCAAGTTTGGAAGCAACCGTTGGTGCGAATTGTCTTCCAGTTCTGATGTTTCTATCATAAAAGTTAATGCGAGTGTTCCAGTCGATTCCGTCTCCGGTTTCAAGGCTTTACTGAAGGCGCTTGAAGATTTTCCTGCCGGAAAAGTTTACGTTACCACCGAAGTGCCGATTATCTGCTCCGGAGTCATATCAAATGCATATGCAGCGCTACGTGATGAGGATACTTCTTTTGTCATTCCAGAGGGAGTTCTTGGGGAACAGGAATGGACTGAATACCTTGCAAACCGATCCCTCGAAGCAAATGATATTTATCATTGGCGGAACTATCTCAAACTCCTGCTTTTTGGCACGGTATCACCATATTTCCATCTTGTCGCACAGCATTCTCCGAATTACGCCGCATACCGCAAGGAACTGACACACGCAATACTGCACGTGTCGCATGAAAGCGATGCGTATCAGGCCTTATATCAGGAGCGGAAGGCGTTCCTGAAAGCGCACCAAGAAGTGGATATCAGTGAATTTGTACGGGATTCTCATGAGAAAGGTGCAAATCGGATTCACTATCTGACGGATAACACGATTCTTGAAAGGCGCGCGATTCTTGAGGAGACTGCCCGATATGGCCTGAACCTGCCAACGCTGGAGGAAGTATATCCTGATCTTGCGGCATATTTCAATGAATATCAATTCTCCTGTTCAGATGGGGAGCTACTGACGCAATATTTCAAGGATTACAAGAAGCAAAAGGCAAGTAATAAACTTGATCCTGAGTTTTTGCAACAAGTGAATGTTCTCTCTCAGCCAGGAAATAGACGATATAATCTTTTGCCAACAAGAAATCTGCTTGTCGATCAAGCGAATGGGCAGGGAGCTGGTCTCTACTGGATTGACGCGCTTGGTGTCGAATACCTTGGTTTCATCAAGAGGCTCGCTAAGGAGTTAGGACTCTGGATTGAAATTAATGTCGGAAGAGCCACACTGCCAACTCTTACGGAATTCAATCGCGCTTTCTATGAGAATTGGACGGGATTTAAGTGCCCCAAGGAGCCGAATCTTGACAAGATAAAGCATGAAGGAGTTCCAGCCCAACAAAGCACAGGGCCTGCTATTCATCTTGCCGATGAGTTGACTATAATTCGGGATTCTCTCATCACAATTAAAAGCTGTCTCGTCAACCATCAAGCGGAATACTTCTTGCTGGTTTCAGATCATGGAGCCAGCAGATTGTGCGTGCTGAACCAGCATGAAAATAGGTGGGAAATTACGAATTGGCAAATGGAAGAAAATGGCAAACGCTCCGGACGATGCTGTCCAAAGAGTGATGCCGATGAATGCCCTGAGTCCGCGACTGAAAACAACGACCATTGGGTGCTTGCCAACTATGATCGCTTTAAGGGCAGTAGACGTGCTATTATTGAAGTACATGGTGGAGCATCTTTGGAAGAGGTTGTCGTGCCTGTTATCAGAATTACTCTTGCAAATGAAGCGATTGAATGTCATGTGCTTGGTACCGCAGTTGACGAAGTTGCAACTATTATAAAGCCTTTGGACGGACCCACTGTCATGCCGGTTTATTGTTCAAAGCCATCGGCAAGCCTTTTCATCAAGATAAAGGGCAAAACATATCCAGCAATCAGGAGCGAGATAAACCCGTTGGAGTTTTCAGTCGATCTTTCCATGTATCATGAAGTTTGGTCATCATCGTTTACGTTTGAGGCTGTTGCTTTTGATGGCGATAACGAACTTTCAACATTCCAGTTCAAAGTTCAACGGACAAAACGCATGACCCGAAATGATCGCGATGGGACTGATTTCTTTAGCAATTAAGGAGGAATCGTTATGACAGAGAAGCTTCGGGAATATTTTGATGACATGGTTGTTTTTAAGGATTTGAAAAACAACAGTGTATTTTCCTCGCTTGGCTTACCATCATTTACTCGCGATTGGCTTCTGAGAAAGTTTGAGGATGACGAGGGAAACTTCGATATAGAGGAACTCTCTGCGTTCGTGCGACGCTATATTCCGCAGAGAAGTAATTGGAATGCTATCAAAAGCCGCATCGTCAAAGATCATGAGCGTGTCAAGATGCTTACCAAGATTTCTATTGATGTCAATATCCGCACAGGGGAAATTTCTTTCTCCCTGCCTGATCTTGGGTTATCATCGAAAGAAACAATTATTGAAGATTACATCTGGCAGGAAGTGAAAGAAGAACTTGTTTCAGGCCAGGAGGTTTGGGGCATGCTTGAATTGGGGTACAGAGATCCCGATGATTCAGCAAGACCTCGCATCCCTGGAAAAATCCGCCTTATGGCTTTCCAAAACTTCTGTCCGTACACGATTGATCTGGAATACTATAAGGATATCGCCAGCCATTTTGAGGTCTCAGAATGGATTGATGTCCTTCTTGGTGCAATTGACTATAATGCGAGCGGCTATCAATCCGAAGAGGAAAAGCTCACCATGCTGACTCGGCTGCTTCCATTTGTGGAAAAGCGTTTGAACCTGATTGAGCTTGCTCCAAAAGGGACAGGGAAATCCTATCTGTATGGACGCGTGAGCAGATTTGGCTGGCTTTCTTCCGGTGGAGCCATGAGCGTACCGAAATTGTTTTATGACCAGTCTAGAAGAACAGAAGGTCTGATAGCCGGATACGACTTTGTGACACTTGATGAAATACAAACAATTTCCTTCACTGATGTCGATAAAGTGCGTTCAGCATTGAAAGGCTATCTTGAAAGTGGGGAATACACAGTAGGCAACCATAAGGGAATCGCATGGGCTGGCATGATCCTTTGTGGTAATATTCCTAAAGAAATCATGGACAATGACGCCACTACCGATATGTTTACTGAGTTGCCCTCTGAGTTTCATGAGTCTGCGCTTCTTGAGCGCTTTCACGGATTCATCAAAGGTTGGAATATCCCCCGCATGAATGATGATCTGAAGGTGAACGGTTGGGCGCTGAACTCTGAATACTTCTGCTCAATCATGCATGAATTGAGGAATGATTCTAGTTATCGCGCCATCGTTGATCGCTTGATTGAAGTCCCCGACGGAGCAGACACACGTGATACAGAAGCAGTAAAGCGTATTGCGACAGCGTATCTTAAACTTCTATTCCCTTATGTTAGGCAGCCTGAAGATATACGCACAGCTGATTTTAATCGATATTGTCTCCGTCGAGCGTGCAAAATGCGTTCGATAATCTTGACGCAGATGGGCATCATGGATATTGAATATGCAGGAAGAGATATTCCTCAATTCAAGGTAAGGACGATACAATGACTACGATCGAATGTTCCTCTTGCAGGAAGAAGCCTCTTTCTAAGGATGAAGTTGGTGTTTGTAAGAAGATGTTGGGAAAAGGCACAAAAAAGTTCTTCTGTTTGGATTGCTTTGCATCCTATCTGGATACCACCGTTGAAGAACTGAATGAGAAGATCGAGGAATTCAAGGAGGAAGGCTGCAAGCTGTTCTCCTGATTTAAGCGATAGGTGATAAAGAATGATCTACGTCGACCACGCTGCCACGACACGGCTATCCGACAGAGCATTTGAGGCAATGTTGCCCTGGTTAAAGGAAGAGTATGGCAATCCGTCTCAGCCATACTCTTTTTCCCGTAAGCCCCGAAAGGCCATAGCAGAGGCACGCGAGTCCATTGCTGCATGCATTGGCGCGCAGCCTGAGGAAATTTTCTTCACGTCCGGCGGCACGGAAAGCGATAACTGGGCCATCAAGGGCACCGCTCTGTCTATCTGCAGAGAAGGTGCTCTTCTCGTTTCAGCCTTCGAACACCATGCGATTCTACGGGCGTGCGAAGCCATAGAGGCAGATGGGTGGCCTGTGTCTTATGTTTCCCCGTCCAAAGAAGGTGTCATTGAGCCGGAATCCTTACGGAAACAGCTGACGGAAAACGTAAAGATGGTTTCCGTTATGATGGCAAACAATGAGGTAGGGTCAATCCAGCCTATTCAGCAACTCGCTGCATTAGCTCATGCTCATCATGCGTTTTTTCACACGGATGCCGTCCAGGCTGTGGGTCACATTCCGGTGAATGTGAATGAATTGGGCGTTGACTTGCTCTCCGCTTCGGCCCACAAATTCAATGGGCCAAAGGGCGTAGGATTCCTCTATATCCGCAAAGGGACGCAGATTTTCCCACACGAAAACGGCGGCGCGCAGGAAAACAGTATGCGCGCCGGAACAGAGAACGTTGCCGGTATTGTAGGTATGGCTGCTGCGCTACAGGAACATTTTGAAGCGATGGAGACAGAAGCCTTTCACCTTTATTCGTTGACCGATGCTCTTATCCAAGGAATACAGGATATTCCTCACGTTCTTCATGGAGAGAATCAGGAACGGCTGCCAGGTTTGTTAAGTCTCGCTTTTCCCGGATATGAAGGAGAGGCTCTACTGCATCGCCTAGATCTGATGGGGATCGCCGTTTCGACCGGCTCTGCCTGTGACAGCAAGAGGACAGTCATCTCTCATGTCCTCAAGAGCATGAGTGTACCTGAAGAGATAGCACAGTCAACCATCCGAATATCGCTGGGCGTAGAGAACACGATAGTTGATGTAGAGGCTATCGTAAACGCCTTGCATCGCATACTAAAGAAGGACTAAACGATAATTATTATTAAGAGGCGTATTTCATCCTTTATGATTAAGATGAATGCGAAGAAATCTAGATACTATTAGGGCAATTAGTACTCGGATTCATGCAATACACGGAGAATTACAGCGTATTAGATGCTATACAGACTTTGAGGGGTTGGGAACATGAAACAATTTGCCACCTTTCTCCTATTGTTGGTAATAATGATACCATTAGCGGAAACTGCCCATGCAAAGGATGAAATCATCACCTATGAGCAGCTACTGGCTATAGACGAACCATGCACAGTATATGTAGAGGGCAAGACTGGCGATCCCTATCCGATGCATATGAAAGAAACCTTGATGTCAAGTACACAATGGCAATGGCTTATAAAAGATAGCAGCGGAAAATATCGCCCCTCTGGGAAATACGTAAACATGACCGCATACCAAGCTATGGGGATCAGCAAAAGGGGCTTGATTCTCAATCATAAGGATTGTCGTCTGGAAGTCCATGTCTCTGGAAAAGGCCAATGGTCTGTGGCGAGTTTCAGAGTCGTGGATACGCCGATTACATTCAGTGGTATTTTCTGGCCGATATTCTTCATGGTAGCCATATTTGCCGTAACGGTGCCTCTTATCATTCGAGGAATTAATGCACCGCCTGCAAGAAACCAGCCCCGTCAGTGGCAACCTAGCAAGACGTTGTTAGCTGCTTACTTCTTGAGCGAATTGTTCAAGGATAATGGGAAAAAGAAATGACGAAATGATTGGAGGAACGCATGGATTCTGAAGTGAGTGCGATGAGCAGGGCAATTGACCTGGGAAACCTTAGTACCCACGGCCCGGACGAGGAGAATCTTTTCGTACCTGTGGACGTAACCCGCGAGGCCAAGGGCTATGAGAAATGGATCAACGATCACATCTGGCATCTGAACCGGATGCAGAAGCAGCCGGATGAAGTGGTGATTGCGCCTAGTGATCAATGTTGTGATCCATATGAATGCTGGTATTATGGCTACTGCCACAATGATGAATGAGGATGCTATCCGCATAAAGACTGGTAAAAGCACGCCGTACCAATGGATTCGCATAAGCTTTCTACCAATATGGTAAAGCAGCTAACGCCAGGCGGACAGTGTTTGCAAATCCAACATTTCCGGGAAAACCAGCTAACACCCCTACCCAGAATGTTGGCAGAAACAGCGGGAAATGCTCTCTTTCATCCTTCTCCCGTCCACAGCAATCTGGCCAAACACGGTTCTGAAAATCAAGGTGGCGCCTTGATTTTTTCAAAATCCGACCCCGACCATCCGCGAAAATTAGCAAGACCGTCCGCCTGCGCTTGCAGAAAAAACCGACCCGCTGAAGAGGCCACGTTAGAAATCGGCCATAAATGTTTGCAATTTGCAAACACCGGGTGCTGTGTGTTAGCATGAACTGGCCCGTTTCGGGATACGAAAATACCAGACCCGGAAACTTGCCGATTTAGGGCAAATTTGTCGAATCTGGTATCTTCAAAATGGTGATCCCGGCGGGATTCGAACCCACGGCCTGTCGCTTAGGAGGCGACCGCTCTATCCTGCTGAGCTACGGGACCATATGGCTGAAGCCCTTTATTTTCAAGGCTGTCAGCGTTTCGGATGATGATATATTCATCACGATTTCTGCTAACATCGGGGTCATTTTCGTGTTAGCAAGCTGCTAATTTTGGCGGTAGGCCATTTTCCCACCCGGCAAATTTAACTCGCCAGTCAGGTGGGAGCACGGAGCAGCTTCCGTGCCGACCTCGAACTCTGCGCCCGTTTTCAGCTTTTGGAAAAGCGGACGTCGACCGTCTTATTAGGAGGCAGTTACTCTATCCAACTGAGCTATGGGCTCATGTGCCTGAAACCCGGTGATTTCAAGGCTTTCGCAAGTTGCCGCCGAAGCACGCAATTTTCAGCAGCAAACCTATTATAGCATAATCGGCGGATTCGCGCAAGGGAAAAGCAACTTGCGCGCGAAAAATCGGGGAACTTTTTCCTGCCGGATGCGCGATGAGGACATAATCCCCCTTTGATAATACCAAGGCTTTTCGAGTTTCGCGTCCAAAACTCCGCCGTCAGGACTCATCCGCACGCTCCTCCGCCCACCCGTCCATCTCGTCCCACTCCGCGTCATAATACGCTTCCTGCACCCGGTGCGCGTAGTACGTCGCCTGCCACTCAATCCCGCGCGGAGTCAGCGAAACGCGGTTCAGGTACTGGTAGTAGTGCCCCAGCTCGTGCGCCAGCATGAATATGGTTCCCCATGTGTAATTTTGCAGCGCCCGAAAGTCGCCGTCGTAGTCGTAGCCCCCGGCGACGTCGATGGTGATGCTGTCGTCCGGGTCATCCGGCACAAAGCAGCGCCCGTAGCACAAATCGCCGTCGTTCGCGCGGATTTTCTTCGTGTTCGGGATGTAAACGTTCACCCGAATCGGAAACGGGTAATTTGCCCGCAGCCAGCGGACAAACGTATGCACTTCGCGGCGCAGGAACGGATGCACCTGCGGATGAATCCGGATGCGCAGCCCGTCGCGCCTGACGGTTCGGTGCAGCGCCTCCGCCGAGTAGTTTTGCAGATTCCAGAGCTTGTTCATCTTACTTCATCCACCCGATTTCCGCCGCGAACGGGTTCACAAAGTCGAATGTGTCCAGTGTTGCATCCCGCGAAATCGTTTGCAGCACTTCCTCGTCCCAGTAGTCCCGGACAACGTACTGCCCGTCGTCGTAATCCACGAAGAACGAGAACCCGTCCGTCACATCGGTCACGACCCACGCGCCCGCGTCCGTCCATTCCGCCGTGATGTACAGCCACGCAAGGTCGTCCAAATCACCCGATTCGGCAAATCCCGGCGTGTCGTATCCAACTGACAGAAAAATAGCATCCCCCTCGTGATAGGTGTCCAGATACGCATTTTCCGGCAGGTTTGAACTGCGCGTGATGGCGTACGTCGCGCTGTCCGCGTCCCACACGGCGGCTTGCAGATACTTGTTCCCGTCCGCGTCCGCCAGCAGGAGCAGCACGCGCAGACTGCTGATGTCGCCCTGCACCACCGTGTCGCCATTGGTAAGCGACGGGGAAATCTGGTCGCCAAACTGCGGATTGATGACGTTCCCCCACTTCGGGATGACGAGCTCGTCCGCCGTGACCGCGCTGCCCGCCCGAATTTCGAGGGGTACGCAGCCATCCACCGTGATAAACGTGCGCCCCTCCGCCGATGCCAGCGGCAAGAGCAGGACGAGCATCAGTAGAATCAGAAAAACCGTTTGCTTGCAGTGATTCATATGCTGCCTCCTTCATGGCACGTCAGATTCCGCCGTGCATCAGCCCGGAATCCAGTAATAATACCAGTCGTTATCCAGCTGCACCCGGTGATACCACGAGGGCACCTCCTCCGTGTCCGGTGCGTAGAGTATCCCCTGCGGAATGCCTCCCAGTGCCCGCCATGCCTGCTCAAAGCAAATGCAGCTGCCCACCTCTTCATAGATTTTCTCAACGCCCATCTCCGTCAGTGCGTCCGACGGCGTGTAAAAGGTCGTATAGCGCACCCGATAGGCATAATCGTCCCTGTCCGCCACGAAGGACTGGTAAGCGGGCTGATTTTGCAGATAGGTGTCCGACACCTTGTTCCGCGCATACGCCATCCCGATTCGTGACCAGAGCAGCCACCCGGCGACGGTAACAATCACGATGCCCAGAATGATTGTGAGCGCAATCATCAGCCGTTTCATGCCGATACCAAGCGGTTCGCGCAGGTCATTCAAAAACTTCCGAAAGCGTTTCATGCGTTTTCCTTCTTTCTTCGCGTTCGCATCGCTTGGGTTGTGAGGAATTTTGTTCGCCTTTGATATATTCGCCGTGGGCGTAGGGAGTTCCTGCTCTTGGCAATACTGGGCGGCAGAATTTACAATTGCACCAAAAAGCAGCCGCAGTCCTCCAACACAGGAACTGCGGCTGTTTGCATTATAAATAATAGGGAATTTCTCTTACGCAATCGGGATTTTCACCGTGTCGCTGCGCTCGCCGTCGCTGATGGCAACCTCCACCGCGCCGCTTTCGCCTGCTTCCACCACCGCCAGCGCTTCGCCGTAGTAGGTGTCGGTTTCCGGCGTCAGGTAGCTGCCCGGATGGAAGGGGCACGCACTGCCCGCCGCCAGCAGCTTGCCGCCGCTGACCGTGATGTTCACCATGCCGCGTTCCATCGGCTTCAATTCGCCCGCACGGTCGGTGTAGCGGATGCGGATGTAGCACAGGCGGCCGGGTTTCGTTTTCTTTTCCTCCGGCACGGCGCGCAGAACCGTGTCCGCCCCGGCTGTTTGCAGCTTGCAGCGCCCCAGCACGCGGTCAATCGCGTCATAGGACACGGCTTCAAGCGTACCGGATTGGTACGGGATGGTGAATTTCGCCAAGCAGTCGTTCTTCAGCTGCTTTTCCGCCACTTTCTTGCCGTTCAGCAGCAGCGCGACCTTCGCCGCGCGCGCGTAGACCTCAATGTGCGCCTTCTTGCCCTCGCAGCCAGCCCAGCTCCACGACGGCATGGCGTCCGTCATCTTCCATGCCGACGGCGAATGCTTCTCGCCGGAGAACATGACCGGGCGAACCGCGATGTACGGCCCGATTTCCTGCTCCAGCGCGACGCGGGTGTACAGCGCTTCGCCCAGCGGACGGCCGTTCAGGTCGATGCGCCCCGAACCAGCCGTCGTCCAGCCCAGCCCGCTGAACTGCGTCGCGTACGCCTTGTATTCCCACGACCCAACGCCGACTTCACCCAGATAGTCCATCCCCGCCCAGACGAAATCGCCCACCAGACGCGGGTTCTTCTTCGCCTGCTCGCGGAAGCGGTACGCATCGTTGCAGAACGTCTCGCTGCCCAGAATCAGCCGGTTCGGGTACTTCTTCAGGTCGTGCTTGTAGCGGTAGATGCCGTAGTTGTAGCCCGCAATGTCCATGTTGGCAAACGCGTCGCGCGTGCGCACGTCGCAGCCGTGCAAAGTCGCGCCGCGCTTCATGAACTCGTCGCCCATCAGACCCGCGAGGTCGTTGAAGAACTTGCTGCCGACGGCCTTCTTCTTCTGCGGCTGCACCCCAGCGGCGCGCAGCTTCTCCGCCTTTTCGGCTTCCTTCTTCGCCTTCTCGTCGCTGTACACGCCGAAGCCGATGGAGGACAGGAAGTTGAAGAAGATGTTGATGCCGCAGGTGACGGGGCGGGTATTATCCAGCGAATGCAGGTAGTCCGTCAGCTCGCGGGTGAGCTGGATGCCCTTCTTCTGCGCCGTTTCGCTGACCTCGTTGCCCGTGGAGTACAGGATGACGCACGGGTGGTTGTAGTCCTTGTCCACCATGTCGGCGATGTCCTGCTTCCACCACTTGTCAAAGTACGGCACATAGTCGTATTCCGTTTTATGGATGTACCAGTGGTCGATGTACTCGTCCATCATCAGCATACCGAGGCGGTCGCACGCGTCCAGCAGTGCCTTCGAACACGGATTGTGCGCGCTGCGGACGGCGTTGTAGCCGTTTTCCTTCAGCAGGCGGACGCGGCGCTCCTCGCCCTGCGCATAGCAGCGCGCGCCGAGGATGCCCTGGTCGTGGTGGATGCACGCGCCCTGCACAATGACGCGCTCGCCGTTGAGCAGAATGCCCTTTTCCCTGCCCACCGTGTCGTTGAACTCGGTCAGAAGGCGGTTCATGGGCGAGTCGGCCTGTTCGCCGTACACATGCCAGATGCTGAGCATGGTGGGGTCCTTGGGAGAAAGCAGGGTCTTGCTGCTGCCGCAGCCCGCAAGTGCCAGACCGGGGACGAGCGCCGCAAGCTTTAAAAATGTCCTTCGTTCCATTTATCATGACTCCTTTCCGCACATTGCAGCCAGAGGGGGAAAACGGCACAGGCAGGGCTGCAGCTGCCTGTTTTTTGGGGGGAACTGCCCCAAAATCCCCCCAATTTTCGGCTTTTGGGGGGGATTTTTTGAGGGGGAAGCCCCAAACCCCCAAAAATTTTTTTGGAATTGCCCCCCAAAAACGGCTTTTCTGAGGGGGCAATTTTTTCCCGGGTATGGTACAGTACAACCAGAAAAAGTCCTGCGCCGGTGCAGAAAGCCTGTCGCTGTGCACAAAACGTGTCAACAGGCAACTGCGGATTCTATTCATAAGGATAGCATAAGATGGAGCGGACTGCAAGTGCAGAGAATGCCAAAACCAGAGCCCCCTAAAAAGCAGGGGGACAAACAGAAAGGAGCATCCCCATGAAAGAGATGAACCGACGCGAATTCCTCACCCTTACCGGCGCAGCCGTTGTGGCGCTCTCGCTGGCAGGCTGCGGCGGCGGGCCCTCCGTGCCTCCCGCACCTCCGGCCTCTGAGAGCAAAGAGCTGGCCCTGTTCAGAGCCATCAACGAGGTCTGGTATGAAGTCAACAGAGACGTAGTCCCCAATCCCAAACTTGATATCTGCAAGTCTGTGGCCTACTGTCAGGAGGCTGCCGACCTCGCAAAGTTTACAGCCAGCCCCTTTGAACTCTATGAACCTGAAGTAGACGAGGAGGATTTCCGCAAATGGAACTTGCCTGATGATGTATTCCACGAGTACCAACTCCGTGAGTCTGAAATGATACAGGAAATCAGGAACAAATATGGAAACGGAAGCTATCGGGGGACTGCGGGAGTTTCTAACTACACCCATGACGGTATGCAATTAAAGCAACTGTATCCTAGTAATCAGAGCGAGGTCAGGGAGTTTGTGCGGCGTCTGGCCGGGCATGGACTGGCGAGTCCGCATCGCGAGCAGTGGATGATCGGGCTCTACTGCCCCACCATTAAGGGCAAGACCTATACGGTGGCGGTAATGGTAAACTTTGCACCGATCTGAAGCGGGGCAGAGATGCACGGACTTCCCGCAAGTCCCGAACCGTAATCTATCATATACTGTATCGAAAGGAGCACCCCCATGAAAGAGATGAATCGACGCGAATTCCTCACCCTTACCGGCGCAGCCGTTGTGGCGCTGCGGCGGGCCCTCCGCACCGCCCGCACCTCCCGCAGCACCCACCGGCAAGGAAGCCAAAGTGCTGGAGGCCATCAACAAGTATCGTGGAGCACTGCCCGCGCTTACGCCGGATAGCGGCTTGGACCCCGCAATGAAAATTGTGGTGAAGCTCGCAAAGGGCGATATAGAATATAATGAAGCGAATATGAATGCGCTCGTTGCAGCAGCCGCCGACTATAAAGGAATCTGGAAACCAATCGGCATCCGTATGGACAACGATAGTACGCATGCAACTCCGGTATGTGTATACTCGGACAACGCAGAGGATATGGCACTGAGTCTTAATAATCTGTTGGACGAGGGCGATAAGGCAAAGCTGAGCTCGTCTGCGATCACGCTGGTGAACATTAAGACGTTCGAGTACAACGGCACGACCTACTGGGTCGCACTGATTGCCGAAGGCAAAGTGAAGCCGTAACCACAACAATTCCCATTTAACCCCCTGTTTGCCCCGGGCACGGAAGCCTCACAGCGTGCCCGGGGCTTTGTAAGTGAAAGGAGACAGCCATGAAACACAAATGTTTTGCTGCTGTGGTTCTGGCTGCGGCGCTGCTGCTGACCGGCTGCGGCGGCGCAGCTGCTCCCGCGGCCCCCGCAGGCTCCGGCGCAGCTTCCCAAAGCTCCGCAGCCCCGGCGGTGCAGACGGCGCAAAAGGAGCGCATCACCGACCAGTGGAGCCTTGAAAAGACGGTGCGGGGCGAGATGATCGGCGTGATGAAGCTGAACATCCATGTGCCGCAGCTTGTGTGCGACAGCCCGGACGCCGCCGCTCTCAACGAAGAACTTGCCGCTATGTATGCGGCGGAATACAAGGATTATGAAAGCGATCCGGACGCTGAGGTGCCGCAGGGCGAAGAGTGCGCACAGGTCGAGATCAACTGGGACGCCTACTGGTACGGCGACTGCGTCAGTCTGGTGATACGCAGCCACGATTACGACGACGCCCCGTGGTATTACAGCGGGTGGTGCTTCGATTTTGCCACCGGCAGGCGGATCACTACAGCCGAGATGCTGCAGCACATGGGTCTGGACCCGGACGAAGTACAGGCGCAGGTGCAGCGGCAGGCCATGCAGACCTTTGACCGGGAGATGGCGCAGGGCGCGTATTACGAGGGCCTGCGCAGCGGCGGGAACCTGTCGGAAATGCGGATGGGCACGCTGGAATACAATGAACTGGAAAACCTGTGTCTGCTGCTGCCCCAGCAGGACCGGCTGGTGCTCCGGGGCAAGTACTGCTCCGAGACCGACTGGGGCTGGCAGCAGCTGGATGTGGAGATCCCGCTGACCTCCGCCGCCCCCGCCGACACCCCGGTGCTGACCGACACCTACGACGGTGTGCAGGTGCAGCTGAAGGGAACGCAGGGCACCATCACCCTGAGCCCTGCGCCAAAGACCGACCAATGGGGCGACATTGGCATCCGGGTGGAACAGACGCGCACCTACCCCATCCTTGGCGCCTACAATGAATATGTGGACGTGTGCATCGGGGAGCAGGCGGACGGCTTCTTCCGCCCGGTGGTCTATCTGCTGACCAAAGACGGCGTGGTGGAGTATGTGGACGTGCTGCGCTGCCTCATGTTCGGGGATGCCATGATCTGTCAGGATCCCATCTACTTTGCCAACAACGGTGTGGCGCTGGAACTCTGCGGCAGCGAGGTGAACCTGCACCGGAAGGACGGCTCTGTGCTGGAACTGGCTCCCCTGTCGGCAGAGTGGAGCGCGCAGGAGATCCCCTATTCCGTCACCGGCTCCTACAACTACACCTCTGAAACCGGCTGGAACTGGCTGGATCTGGGCAGCGACGGCAGCGTTCAGCTGGGCGTGCAGGACAACAGCCGCATCTATCAGGGCGACGCCGCGTATCTGGGCGTTGTGCCGGAGGGCGTGGTGCTGGGCATCTCTGCCGACGAGACCGAAACCGGGCAGACGTCCATCGAGTTTGTGGCGGCGGTCAAGACCGACCTGTACTACGAGACCCTGAGCGTTACCATGATCGACGGGCAGAACCCCTTTGCCGAGGGCGAGACCCAGCTGCAGATGACCCGCAGCTACGGCTGAGAACACAGGAGAAGGACCATGAAACACAAACGCCTTGCCGCTGCGGTGCTGGCGGCGGCTCTCTGGCTGACCGGCTGCGGCGGCGCAGCTGCTCCCGC
>OGUO01001499.1_pt1 | contig 15480 bp, 15 predicted proteins | sample 1553641 | NCBI WGS metagenome assembly OGUO01 (sample SAMEA2579980, study PRJEB22360) | human gut metagenome | biome: human gut; feature: human-associated habitat; material: faeces | place: Denmark | collected 2008/2010 | reverse complement strand
GTGTGGGCTGTAAGATTAGTAATGTTACAGGTGGAAGATTGCATATCTTGCTAGTGATACAATCATAAACGTATGAAGTTCCAGTATATAAAAGATAAAGTTAATGCTTATTTCACTAAGGGGAATGAGCGTAGTGTTGCGGTGAAGAAAAACATCGCCGTTTCATTAGTGTTGAAATGTATAAGTATTTTAGTTTCCTTGCAGGTCGTTCCATTGACCATCGGTTATGTTAATCCTACGAAGTATGGCATTTGGCTGACGTTGAGTTCCATTATTGCCTGGCTGTCTTATTTTGATTTGGGGTTTGCCCACGGATTTCGTAATCGTTTTGCTGAGGCAAAAGCAAAAGGGGATATGAAGTTGGCAAAAGAATATGTCAGTACTACATACGCGGTGCTCTTCTTGCTCTTTTCCGTAATTTTATTGATAACCTTGGTGGTGAATAATTATTTGGATTGGAGTCGTATTTTAAATGTTGATCCTGTTTATAAGGATGAACTGAGTCTGGTTTTCGGTTTGTTGGCATGCTTCTTTTGTCTGAACGTTGTGGCAGGTGTTTTTACAACGATGTTGACGGCCGACCAGAAGCCTGCCTTGGCCTCGCTGGTTCAGACGGGAGGGCAGGTGCTAGCTTTCGGTTGCATCTATGTGCTGACCCGGACCACTTCGGGAAGTTTGAGCGCTTTGGCTGTAGCTTTTTCGGGAGTGCCTTGCTTGTTGCTGGTGGTGGCTTCTGTCTTTATGTTTTGTGGAAGAAAATACAGGTCTGTATCACCCGCCGTGCAATGCGTCCGTTTCTCATTGACTAAGAATATTTTGGGACTGGGTGGACAGTTCTTTGTGATCATGATTTCCATGCTGTTCATCTTCCAGTTCATCAACATCATCCTGTCCAGGGTGGAAGGACCGGAGGCGGTGACGCAGTATAATATCGCTTACAAATATTTCAATGTGCTGAATATGGTGTTTGTGATAGTCCTTACTCCCTTCTGGTCCGCCTTTACGGATGCCTATGTGAAGAAGGATTACAACTGGATGCGTGGCGTTCTGAAAAAATTGGAGCGATTGTGGCTGTTATGTCTTCCTGCATTGGTGTTGATGCTTGTTTGTTCCGGTTCTTTGTATCGTTGGTGGATCGGTGATTCGGTATCTGTTCCTTTTTCATTGTCTGCTTGTATGGCGTTGTATGTTCTTTCTCAGACTGGTGGCAATGTGTATATGTACCTCATCAATGGGACAGGCAAAGTACGTTTGCAGTTACTTGTCTATGTGTCCTTTGCTTTGATTTCCGTTCCGCTGATGAGATATTTTTGCAGACAGTATGGGGTGGAAGGGGTTTTAATAGTTCCTGCTGCCGCTTTTTTCTTACAGGCTTGTGTCGGAAGAATGCAAATCATGAAAATGATCAATGGGACGGGTAAAGGAATCTGGTTGAAATAGCGTTCAAGATATGAATCCTTGCTGCCTGGCAATAGCATAGACTCTTTTTTGTACTTTGGGACAAATTGAGGATGATACTCCGGAAACAGACATCGGTTTTTTTCAACTAGTTCTGATTTCATGGATGGAGATGGATATTGACGGGTATGTTTGCAGTGCATAATGGTTACGTTTTTTCGGTTAAACAATTTTTTTTCCTGCAAGAATGCGGTGGATAAACCGGATGGTTTCTTGGTACATGCTATGCCTGTTCTTGGAACAAGCCTACTCTGTTCGCTGTACATGCTATGCTTGTTCACCGGAAAGTGCCGCCTTGTCCGCTGCATCCTCTTGACGCTGCAAAGATGCAACCCGACAAAATCGCAGTGTCCGTCTATGTCCGTTTATGTCCGTCTAGCGGAAAAAACTGTGGCGTGACAAGTATCTGCCTTTTTCCGGTGCGGTTCTGTGGAGGATATAGAGGCTTATTTTATAACTTATATAAATATAATACTTATATATTCTTTCCTTTAAAGGTAAGTACTATAATTCTTAGTATTATAAATGTTGTAAATATACCCTTCATATCCTCCACAGGTCAGAAGAATACAGATGCGGTACGGTGGTTCCATAACGCTGGAAATGTTTAAAATTATTGGGTAAAAAACAAATGTTTATCATGGACTTTTTGTTGTGATATGGTTGGACTTTTTCTGTTGATCGTTGCTTTATGCTTGTATTTTTGTAGAAAGACAGTTGGCTCATTGCTTATTTTTATGTCGTTTTGTCTTGATGGTTTCCAAGTTCTGACTTTGTCGGTATTAGGAGGAAAATCATCAGATTATGCTTTTATATACGTTGTTGTAGTCACTGTTTATCATGCTATATGTACACCAGGCTATTTTAGGAGGACTGTGATAAGCAGGTATATAAACTTGTTTTTGTTGATGTTGTTATGCTGTTCTCTTTTTTCATATTTTCATTATGGATTCTCCTTGTATCAAATATTTCAGGCCAGTAGGGAGTATTATGTTATATTGTGCTATTACTTTCTTGTGAGGTTACCTTTGAGGCAAGTTTCTTCTATTCTGAAAATTCTTTCATGTTTAACTTTATGTGTGTCTATTATATATATAGCGCAAGTTTTGGTGGTTCATGCACCTTTATTGCCTTATGAAAATGTGGACAAGATAGAGGTGGATGAAACGACAGGATTGATCCGCTTGTATAATTATCCGATATTGTTGTATTTCTTTCTTTTTGTGTCATTTTTATATCCGTCGTTTTATAAGCAAAAAGCAAAATATGTCAGAGGAGTTTGTTTAATGGCTCTTTTTTGTACTTTGGGAAGATCCGGAATCGCATCGGTTGTATTATTATTGATAATCGGTTTGTTACTGTCGGGCAGATTGACTATAAATTTGAAAACTCTTTGTGTTATCTGCCTATTCGTTTTGCCTTTTATAGGATTGGTTCGTGATAGATTTGTGTCAAATGGCAAGACGCAAAGTGATTTTGCTTTTCTGTTTAGTGGAGATTTGGCTGATATGAATATGGGGGACTTCACTAAAGAAGGGGCGACTTTAACCTATCGTTTTGCTTGGGTATATGAACGCTATGTCTATTTGCGGCAGCAAAATAATGGAGAACTGTTATGGGGATTGGGACTCATATCAGGAAATCAGCCCAAAGCGTTAAAAATGTATGATTTTAAGTTGGGATTGACCAATAAAGATACTGGCTATCCGCATCAATTGGGAACTCCAGACATTGCATGGGGGAATATTTTGTCTCGATTCGGAATGATAGGCATTGTATTTTATATCATATTCTGGGGGATAATTATCAGAAAAATGTGGAAAAGCAGAAAGGAAGATCCGATAGTGTTGTGTGGAATGCTGTATGTAATGGCTTATGTTATGACCTCTGTAGCAGGATCGTCTATTTCATATACCACTTTTATGGCATTTCCTTTTTTGATCTTGTCGTTGATTGGAACCACTCAAAAAACAAAATATGGAGAATCATAAACGGCCTTTAGTGTCTGTCGTGACAGTGACTTACAACTGTGAAAAGAGGATAGCCAGGACAATAGAAAGTGTTATCAATCAGTCTTATACTAATATAGAGTATATCGTGATTGATGGTAAAAGTACAGATAATACATTGAGTGTCATAGAAAAGTATAGAGACAAGCTCGATTATGTGATATCGGAGCCTGATTTGGGCATATTTGATGCTATGAATAAAGGAATAGCTGTGGCAAATGGATTGTGGATAAATTTTATGAATGCGGGTGATGTATTTGTACACTCTGGAGTTTTGGAGGAAATCGTCCAAAGTAATCATAACGATGTGGGAGTTATATTTGGTGATAAAGCTTTGTTGTTGAAAGATGGCATATACCAGATAGCCGCAAGACCTTTTTATAAGGTTGGTGGTACAGGAATGGGGATCAATCATCAATGCGTGTTTGTAAGAACAGATTTAATAAAGGGATCTCCATTTGACCTACAGTTTAAAGTTGCTGCCGATTATAAAATGATTCATTCTCTATACACAATGGGAATTGCTTTCAAGTATGTTGCCAAGCCTGTTGCGTTAGTGGAGAGCACCGGATTCTCAACCCGAAATAAGCATCGCCAAATGTTGGAAGAAGAAAGGATATTAGGCCTGCCTCATCGTTCTGTTTTTGTCTTTTACAAAGAAAGTATAATAGGAAAAATGAAAAGGATGTTGCTGGCGGCCCTTCCGGTATGTATTGTTAGAAGAATCAATTCACATAACCCTAATATAAAAAAAATAGATTGTAAAAATGGATTTTGTCTTGTTGTGGGTCAATAATAAAGATCCCGAATGGCTGGCCCGATACCAGCAATACTCTGTCAAAGAAAAGGGTATAAAAAATACTTGTCGATTTCGTGATTGGGACAATTTAAAATATTGGTTTCGGGGAATAGAAAAGTATGCGGACTGGGTGGAACATGTTTTTTTTATAACGGACAGGCAAATTCCGGACTGGATGAATGTTCATCATCCAAAATTGAAAATAGTCTTTCACGATGAATATATTCCTCATGAGTTTTTGCCGACTTTTTCTTCGAATACGATTGAAATGTTTCTGCATAGGATTCCGGATTTGAGTGAGCGTTTTGTATTGTTTAATGACGATTTCTTTATTATAAACAAATTGTCTTCTGAACGGTTTTTCCGTAACGGGCTTCCTTGTGATATTTCAGCTTTTGATGTTTATCCAGGATATGGATTGTCAACCAATAATATGTGTAATCTTGAATTGCTTAATCGCAATATATCAAAGAATGAAAGCTTGAGGAAATACTTTTGGAAATGGTTCTCTGTGCATAATGGGGTGAATTTGTTTCGTACTTTGCTTCTTATGTGGTGGCCCTATTTTGTCGGTTTTTTAGATCCGCATTTACCTCAACCTTTTTTAAAATCCGTCTTTAAGGAAGTGTGGGAGAAAGAGGGTATAGCAATCAGGGAGTCATTAAAATCTCCTTTTAGGCAAAGGACGAATATAACTCAGTATTTAATGAGATATTGGCAACTTGCGACGGGTCGTTATGCTAATATTGATTTATTTGAAGACAGTACTTGTTTTCATTTGGAGGATTCCAATCTGCATGAGGCTGTTGATTGTATTGTTCACCGGAAAAAAAGCATTATTGTAATAAATGATACGGAGAAAACAAATTTTGTTCAAAGTAAAGACTTGATAAATAATGCATTTGAATGTGTTTTTCCTGATAAGTCATCTTTTGAAAAATAGTAACTGTTAAACAATAAATGATATGAATATAGCTTTTATTACTCCTACTTTTTATATCGCTCCTGCCGGAGGAATTAAGTTGCAGGCTTTGATGTGGAAACAGGGTTTGGAGAAGTTTGGTCATCAAGTCACTCTGATTGATAGTTGGAAAGGTTACGTATGGACAGATTTTGATCTGTTTTTTATTTTCGGCTATGGAGGGAATCTAAAGACCATTGTGGAAGCATTATCGAAAATAACAGATAATATTGTTTTGGCTCCTATTATTGATACAAATTATTCTGTATCGTTATTTCGTATGGCTGCTAAATACTTGAAGTGTTCCACCCTTAGATTGCATAGTGTTTATAATGATTTATATGAAGTGCGAAATAAAATAAGATTATTTTATGCCCGTTCAGCGTATGAGATGAAGTATTTGACGGATGGTTTGGGTATTAGTGACAATAAAATAATTGTGCTTCCATTGTCTTGTCGATAAAAGTTCCGGTAAAAATGCCTCCTAAAGAATCGTTCTGCTTTCATGTCAGTCTTTTAGTTAATCCGGGGAAAAATGTAAAAAGGTTAATAGAGGCTGCTGTGAAGTATGATTTTAAATTAGTACTCGCAGGAACATTGCGGAATAAAGAGGAAGAACACTTGTTGCTCAGCTGGATTCGCAATCATGAAAATATAAAATATGTTGGATTTCTGTCAGAGGATGAATTACTTGTGTATTATTTAAGAGCCAAAGTGTTTGCATTGCCTAGTACCTATGAAGGAGTAGGCATGGTGGCTTTGGAGGCGGCTGCTTGTGGATGTAACATTGTTTTGACAAAAAATGGAGGTCCGAAAGAATACTATGATAATCATGTTTATTTGGTTAATCCTTATGATGTGGATGAAATAGGGACTGCTGTTGTACATGCGATGAATAACAATGACTATCAACCTTGTTTAATGGAACATATCAAGCGGAATTACAGTTTTGAAATTTGTTCTCAGAAATTAAATGCTACAATAACTAACATAAAACAGACTTGTATAGAGTCTTAAAATGCTATTACAATGTTGTTGCTTTCCATCTGTATTCCTTGTTATAAACGCATAAATCAAGTTCGAAATACGTTGAACAGTATTTATGAAGCGAACTCAGAGATCTCTATGAATGATTATGAGGTCATTCTTTCAGATAACGATCCGGAAATGGAAGTAAAAACATTGATGGATGAATTTTCGGATAAAATAAATTTGTTTTATTATCATACTGGTTGTGAAGGATTTCTCAATTCATATCATGTGTTAACCTATGCTAAGGGCAAACTATTGAAACTTCATAATAGCCAGAACCTGTTTCAGAAAGGAGCACTGCAACATTTGATTGAAGAAGTACTACAAGAAAAAATGAATAAAACTTTGATGTTTCATACGAATGGATTTTTAGGTAAAAAAGTTATTTGTAAATATGGAAATTTCAATGATTTTATGAATGCGCTATCGTTTTGGTCTTCATGGAGTGGAGGGTTTAGCATTTGGAAAGAAGACTTTGATGCAATGGAGAAAATAGAATTGAATGCGTTGTTTCCGCATACTTCAGTTTTCTTAACGCAATATGCCGCCAAGGTTTTTCTGATAGACGATACCCCCATATATCATGTACAACGCATTGCAAAAAGAGGTGGGCATAACAAGTTCAAGGCTTTTACCATAGATTATCCGTCATTGATTGTGGGCAGTTATATGAAAGGTCATATCTCATTGAATTGTAAGGATTCGATTTTGAAAGATATCTGTACTCAATATCTTCCTACTTTGCTTTTTAATAAATACATTGTGCGCATTGAAACTTTTGATGCGACCGGATACAGAGAGAACATCAAGCGGTATTTCCCTAAATATGCCTATTGGACAGCATGGATGAATGTCATGTTTGTTCCTTTTAGAATGATTAAAAGGAAACTTTTCTGAAAAGTTAAATCTTCATTTTAATCGGAAAAGAATGGCATAATGTGATGCGGATAATTAGAAAAGTATTATTTTTGTAAAAACGATTAAATGTATTAAGGTATGAGAATCTCGTATTCGGATGCAGCCCAGATGGAGTTGCTTTATGCTATAAAGAATATTCGTACAGAAAGTGAACTGAATGAGTTGAAACTGGCTCTTTCTCATTTCTTTGCTGATAAGGCACAAAAGGAACTGGACGAATTGTGGGACTCCGGTGTGTTGGATCAGAAAAAATTGGATGAATTGAGAGAACAACATCTCAGAACTCCTTATCGGTCATGAAACGATTGGTGGTTCTGGACACGAATTGTTTGGTGCAGTCGCTTCCTGCAAAAAGTCCGTACCATAAGATATGGGAAGATTTTCTGCAAGGGAAGTTTATGCTGTGCGTATCTAATGAAATACTGAATGAATACGAAGAGATTATAGAACGGTATTCTTCGGCCAGTGTAGCTCGGAATGTTATAAGTGCTATAGTGCATAGTCCTTATACGCTTTATAAAGAGGCCTCTTTTAAATTCAATTTGATAGAGGCGGATCCGGATGATAATAAATTTGCAGATTGTGCTATTGTTGCAAATGCAGAGTACATAGTGTCTGAAGATGCTCATTTTCGTATACTGGCCACTTTCCCTTTTCCCAAAATAAGAGTGGTAGGCTTGGATGAATTCTTGACTGATTTGTTGGTTGATATCTGAGATTTAACAAAGACCAGGTTTCTATAGCCAAAGTTCCCAATATGTGTGTTCACCTTTGAAACACGAACTTGAAACAGGATTGGGGGGCTGAAACAGCCGCATTCCCACAAAAAAACGAATGTTTTATTTCTTTTAATATTCCCGGTCGCTTTCTGCGGCCGGGCTAAACTTCATACACTTAATTTTCAATGAGAATCGCTTTTATCAGCACCCGTGGCATTCCTAATGATTACGGGGGCTTCGAGCAATTTGCCGAATACATATCTGTAGGTCTGGCAAACAGAGGTCATGAGGTGACCGTTTATTCCCCTCATTTTCATCCTTATAAGGAAAACAGTTACAAAGGAGTCCGCATCAAGCACATCTATAGTCCGGAGACATGGATGGGAAGTTCCGTGGGGAGTTTCTTCTATGATTTTGCTTCACTGCGTGATGCGTTGAAACGGGAGCGGTTTGACATCATTTATGAGGCGGGATACACCTCCATTGTGCCGGCATATATTTGGTTTAATGTAAAGAACATCAAATATCCCGTGTTCACCACGAACATGGACGGGCTGGAATACAAGCGTACGAAATTCAACAGATGGGTACGGAAGTTCGTCTTTTGGGAAGAACGGATGACGGTGAAGCATAGCCATTACTTGATAGCCGACAACATGGGCATTCATGACTATTACAAAGAGAAGTATGGCAAGGAGAGCAAGTTTCTGGCGTACGGGGCTGATATCCATGAGGATTACAATCCGGAGTATCTGAAAGAATTCGGGCTGGAGGAGAATGGTTATTATTTGCTGGTGGCTCGTTTGGAACCCGAAAACAATATAGCAATGGCAATCGACGGTTATCTGGCATCCGAAGAGAACGGGCGCAGGCCGTTGGTCATTGTGGGAAAAACCAATACCCCTCATGGCAAGGAGCTGGTGGTCCGGTATGGTAAAGAGCGGCCGGTACGTTTCATCGGTGGCATTTATGATTTCAAAAAACTGAATTCCCTACGAAAATACTCTTTGGCCTATTTTCATGGGCATTCGGTAGGCGGAACGAACCCTTCATTACTGGAAGCTATGGCGTCCGGTTGTTTCATATTAGCCAATGACAATCTGTTCAACCGGGCGGTGTTGAAGCATCATGCGGAGTATTATAGTACTCCGGCGGAAGTAACCGGGTTGTTGAATGATATGGCTGCATATGTAGTGCGTGATAAGGAAAAATTTATCGCGGCAAATTTAGAGGAGATCCGTACAGCGTATTCGTGGGAACATTTGGTGGATGAGCATGAAAAGTACTTTGAATGGTTACTGGCACAGAAACGCTGAAAAAAGATGGGATTTATATCAAATAAGAAGAGATTATACAGGGTACTTACGGCTGTCTTGGTATTTCTGTCAATCAGTTTTTCCGTCTGTGGACAGGCGTTGAGAGGTACGACCGGACTGCTTCATGCGCCGACGGCCGATATGCAGCGGGACAAAACGTTTATGCTTGGAGGTAATGTGCTGGACATAACCCCGTTGCATTATTATGATTTTGATGTGAGATACACTTTCAATTATTATCTCAACATTACGGTTTTTCCCTGGCTGGAAGTGGGATATACCTGTACGTTGAATTACGCCAATAAGGGTTCTACATATTTCCCGGAGCAGTCGTGGGGGAAATACACCAATCAGGACAGGTCTTTCAATTTCCGTCTTCGTGTCTGGAAAGAAGGATGGTGGAAAACGTGGACTCCGCAGATCGTGATAGGGGTGGACGATCCGGGTACTCATGACAGTTACGGTGGAGGAGGCATATCAAGTCGTGACCAGAATGGTGGTAATTGCTTTTTCACCCGTTACTATATTGCCGCAACGAAGCATGTTGGGGTTGATAATCTGGGAATGTTGGGAGTGCATCTTGCCTGGGTGCTGGACCGGCCGGCTACTTGGGAGCATCATAACCGTCCGGCTATAGGGGTGAATTTCCGGTTGGGATTGCCTGTGCAAGAATCTTGGGCTGTAAAAATGATAAATGGCTTGAACCTGATGGCGGAGTATGATGCAAGAACTTGCAATGTAGGTTTTGAGTACAGTTTCTGGGAAGACTATGTAAATCTTGTAGCCGAACTGAATAATGGGAAATACTTCTCGGGTGGACTTGTCTTTAAAATTCACTTGAAATGAATTTGTTTTCCAACTTTTATTGTTAATGCTAAGATAATGACTTATCTTAGCATTAATAATCCATTTAAGAAAAAGAGAATGATGAAATATCCCATTGGTATACAGAGTTTTGATCAAATGCTACACCTTATCTGACAGATATGCGCAAAGTCACGAGAATTGGAATCAGTTTCTCATCGGTAACTATGACCGTGGAGGAATGGGAGGAAAAGATATTGTAATCAAATCCTGTTTGTTTTTCTTTATTTTCCATCCTTTTGTTTTGTAGTATAGTGGAAAATATCTATTTTTGTACAAAATAGAAATATCAGCGGTCTTGGTTCGGCAATATGAAATAGAAATTTTGAATTAGTCCGGCGTATTTGTCCGGATGTCCCCACCTTGGTAGGGAAAACAAGGTTTATTTGTCATTCTCCGCGTGCTCCGTGTACCTTGAACGTTTTGCGTGCTCCGGGGGCGTGGGCATATACAAAGAAAATGAATTTTATTATTGCTGGACAAGATCGTTTGCTCTGAATAAATGGACAAAGGAGAAATAGCAAAGAAAGCTCGAATATTGCAAACGAAGACTGATCTTCTTGCTTTGCTCAATGAGATAAAGGCTGACGATTTGGGGGAGAAAGGGTATCCTTTTGTCCTGCGGCAAATTAATTACTATTGTAATCCGAAAAATACGAAGGGACGATTTGTCACTTTTGCTATCCTGAAAAAATCAGGAGGTATTAGAAACATCGCGGCACCAAGTAATGGGCTGAAAATGCTTCAGACTTATCTTAATGTTATTCTTGGTTCTTTATATACTCCTTCATCCCATGTTATGGGATTTGTCAAAGGACGTTCCGTTATAACTAATGCTTCGCGACATCTGAATCAGAATTACGTATTTAATATTGACCTCAAAGATTTTTTTTCCAGTATTCCTCAGGCGCGTGTATGGAAAAGACTGCAACTTCCTCCTTTCTCCTTCCCTCAGGAGATTGCCAATGTGATAGCAGGATTGTGTTGTATTGAAATGATCGTTCAAGATGAACAAGGACAAGTCCGGACTAAATATGTGCTTCCACAAGGGGCCCCGACATCTCCTGTCATTACCAATATGATCTGTGATACGCTTGACCGTAGATTATCGGGTTTGGCTGCAAGGTTTGGTTTGAATTTTTCACGCTATGCAGATGATATAACTTTTAGTAGCTTGCATTACGTATATAGTGAGAATGGAGCTTTCAGAAAAGAATTAAAGCGCATCGTGGAAGGGCAGAATTTCACTATCAATGAGGCGAAAACGCGGCTTCAGAAAAAAGGAGATCGTCATGAAGTGACCGGATTAATAGTCAGTGATAGGGTGAATGTATCGAGAACGTATGTGAGAAATCTCCGTTCCCTTCTTTATATATGGGAGAAATACGGGTATGACGCGGCAAATGAAAAATTTGTTTATTATTATTTGGATGATAAGCCAGCAAGTAGCACTTGTATGCCTAATATGGTTAATGTGATTGAAGGTAAGCTACAATATCTGAAAATGGTCAAAGGGGGAGACAATCCTGTATACTTAAATCTATATTCGAAGTTTGAACTGTTACAGTATATTTATCATAACAAGGATAACGGAGAGGAGCAATCCATGTCTGATGTCGAATCTATGTTGCATCAATCTTCCATGTCTGTGGAGGGAGTTGTGGCTCAGTGGAAAAACAGGGATATTTTTTCGATAACAGGAACGCTGCTTAATGAGTGTAAACGTTCTGTATCTCCTCTTATTGTGAAGAAAGTAGCTGCATCCCTTATGGCTTATTTATCTGCGTCTCTTGTCAACAATATCAAGAAAAGGGCTGAACTGCAATGGTATATGTTGAGGGATATCAATGATGCGATGAATGGACAGCCTCGAACAAGAAAGATAGATGGAGAGGAGGAAAAAATTCATCGTCCTAAATTGGTAGTTGCTTTTTTAAAGCAGTTCACTTCCACAGAGAATCTGAAATATACCACCCATACTTGGGAACGAATGATAGACGGAAAGTATAAATGGACTGATTTTGATCAATTTTTTCATTCGTATGAATCTGAACTGAAAGATAAAACAGGGTCCGGTATACCAATCTTCGATATTTATAATTGCAATATACATCTCTATAATCTGGTCAGGAATTTCCTGCTTCCACCATCCAAAGAAGAGTATCCCTGGCAAACAGACTATGGACTTAAGTTGTCATATTGCACTCCGGAAGGAGTTATTCAAAATTGGATGAAAGAAAATCCGGACAAACAGCCTATGGAGATACCTCTTTCTGTCTTTCCGGAAAGTTATAGACCTAAGCAACGTGTGCAGGGACAGACACTGGTGGATTTTCGGGATGTGATTGATATATTTAAGAACGCCATCGAGTATCGGGATGATAATCTCTATTGGGATGTATCGGATATCTTTAAATTGACGGATTTTTCTTTGGATGACAGCGTATTAGATACATTGTCGGGAATAACGTTTTATACCGATACGATACTCGTAAGGGAGGCTTTGAAAATAATTGCAGACAATATTATTGTCCGTCCTCAACATCGGCATTTAAAGGTACAGGCTATAAGAGGCAAGGATGGAGATCAAAAATATGTATCATTGGAAATTCTGCATGTAGAGTCCTTTTCCAATAAATCTTTGGATGACGACAAATTGCAATTGAAGGGAAATAAAGGGCAACTGAGTGCTGTCAAGCAGAAGTTGGTCAGCCTTTGCGATTTTTCTGTTGAAAGTAGATTCAGAAAAGGTGATGAAATGGGTGACTATAGAATAGATTATCTGTATAGCGAAGAAGTAAATGCAGAACCTCGTGTAACTAAGCTTGACGCACCTGCAGAGGGCTTTAAATATATATTAAAATTTTACTTATAACAGTACATTATGAAACATTGTATCATTATAGAAGACAGGGTAGAACGCCAGCAGAAACAGCTGACGGAGGAGCAATGGGAGAGGTTGTGTCAATTGGCCGCTGTCGATTCTGAACTCCCCGGCTATGAAGAGGGAAAAGAATATGATTTTTCTGCATTTGATGATTATGATATAGTTGCTGTTCATCGTACCTTATTGGCAAAGACCAATTTAATCAATGAGTTTATGGATTATGCAAAGAATAAAAAGAAAAATTCTATCATATTCAGTGGAAGTATTACGCAGCAGTTAGTCACAAATGGGGGTAATACTTTAGCTGTTGAAGCAACGGTCTTTTACCAATCCATTGTTACTTTTCTGGAGACTTATGATGACAGTCAGGATTTTCCTTTATACCGATTCTTATATGGCAATGAATGGGAACTTCCATTGCTGCTTCGATTCCGATTCTTGAAATGGAAAGAGAAAGACGGTACGCTTCAACGGCAGGAAAAAGCAGAACTTCAGAGTTTGCAAAAAGCGTACGAGGGAGATTTTGAAAAGCGAATAACGGAACTAATTCAAAATATCTGATATGGCTAGAATACTGATGTTGCATAACGATAATCTGCCGGGTGTTTTCTATGAACAGGAATTGGCGGGAAAATTTGATATTGAGAATGTTACAATCCGGATATCGGAAGATGTCATGGATTTTGATGCTGAAATATGCGCTTTGTTGAATCCGATATTTCAGAGAAAGCCGTATGATTTGATTGTTTTGCCATATACTTTTGATGCGCAGAATTATATGTCATTTACAGGTATCAGGACGGCTGTGCATATTCGGCTGACTCAGTTATGGGGACATACACGTAAGCCCATATTATTTGTCGGTCCGGATGCAATAGAACAGGTGGAAAAACTTTCTTCGATGGGAAGTTTGTTTCTTACTTCTCTAGTCTATCATACAAATTCACTGTCAAAAGATTCATTGATATCGCTCATGGATGATTGTATGAAGAAGGTGGAAATGACAGATATGCAATACAGGAATTTTTTGGAGAAAGTGCAAGTGTCTCGTCCTTCTAATTATCAAACGCACCATTCATTGGCTAATGAATGGGCTGTTCGCAGATGGGCGGAGATGCTTTCTTGGGATAATAATCCTCCCGCCTTGCCTGGTGAAGATGTTTTTAATATGCTATTTTACAAATATTTATATGCGAACCTGGCTACAAAGCATGAGGTGTTTTCTAATAGATTCAAGAAGAAGAATCCGGTGAAGCCTTTGGTTAACGGCATAGAAAATAAAACGATAGTATATGTAGATGACGAATATAACAAGGGCTGGGAAAACTTATTGAAGATAATAGTTGAAAATTCCAGGGCGAAGTTGGTTTGTTATAAAGATTTCAATGAAGCTTGGAAAAGAGATGAATTGGTGAAGCATATCAATGACTTTTTGGATGCTCAAGCTGACGCACATTGCTTTTTGATTGATTTACGTTTGCATGAGGAGGATTTTGAGGGAGATCCGGCTCTGATGACGGGACATCAGGTGGTGAAGCATCTGTTTGGGAAACGCCAGAATACACAGGTCGTTGTGTTTACGGCTTCTAATAAAGTCTGGAATATGAAACAGGTAATGTCCGATTATCATGTATCAGATTACATAATTAAAGAGTCTCCGGAGTTTAATTTCGCTCGTGCTGAAACAATACAAAATTTCAAGAAATTTCTCAGTGCCATAAGGAAGGCGGCTTGTCAGCATTATATCAGAGACTATCAAAAAGAACTAGAAAAGCTTTCTACGCAATGTCCCAAAGGGGATTTGATGGAGTTTGTGTCTCTTCTTTCCTTCGATTCGGATGAGGGAAAGAATAAGGTGCTAAAGGCATTGTTATTGTCTCTGCATGTCTTTATAGAGAATTATATTTCAAATGTTCAGAAATTTGCGATTGATAGTGCTGGGAACCTTTTGGAACCGAACGGTGGTATTTGCAATTTCAATAAGAAAATGTTCTTTAAATTTGACAACAGTGGGGCTAAAAGTAATAAAATAGATGTCAAGTTTGAAGATAAATTGACTTTAGAATCAGCTGGATGGAAGTTCGCTCCAACTGATAATGAGAAGTCTAAAGATACTATCCAAGTGGCTGCACTACACTATTATTATGGTTTTGATGCTTCTCTTTGTAAATTGTTTCTGAATATAAAAAAGGATAGGAATACTGTTATCTCTCATTGTGGCGGAACGGTGACCAGTAACATCGAGGATGTCAAGAAGCTTTTCCAAGATGTGATAATGGTCATGTTGCATAGGGATTATCCTCCTGTCCCATAATAACCTTTACAGCTGATGCCCCGAAACCGAAACCATACCGATTTCCGTTTCAGGGCATTCTTCATTTATGGAATTTGGGATATAAACCGCTTACGCTTTAAAATTGCGTGTTATTTTTTTATATCCATATACGGCACGGTTGCCCAACTCTTCTTCAATGCGGAGCAACTGGTTGTATTTCGCCATACGGTCGCTACGGCTCA
>OGUO01001498.1_pt1 | contig 15483 bp, 18 predicted proteins | sample 1553641 | NCBI WGS metagenome assembly OGUO01 (sample SAMEA2579980, study PRJEB22360) | human gut metagenome | biome: human gut; feature: human-associated habitat; material: faeces | place: Denmark | collected 2008/2010 | reverse complement strand
TTACCTTGCTTACCTGATGGCTATGAAGTATCAGGAACTGATTCAACTCCTTTTTTCGAGCATATTAGTTATCTTAATAAGATAACAAATCAGAGCATTTCATTTAATCAGTGGGTTAAAACAGAATATGGTTCTTCTCATTATGATACAGAAAGTCAAAACTTTGAGGAAATAAAGGTAAATGAACATTATGGATTGTGCTTGGCTTATAGTTCACAGGATTATAATTATACTAATATCGTATGGGATAATGGAGACTACATATTAGAGTTGTATGGAGAAACTTCCAAAAACGAACTGTACGATTTGGCTAAAACTGCCAAAGTTTATAAAGATGATAAATAAGGCATAGTAAATCGCTTTCTTAAACAGATTTATATAATAGAGGGATGTAAAAGCTCTCAATCGAGCAATCTGAGCGTGAGTGGTAAAACCTCATATTGCACTAGCGTAGTTGGTGGTAAAAAAGCTGTCAGCATAACCGTAGAGCAAACCTTGGAAAAATACAGTGGCTGGTTTGCTATATGGAATGATGTTGATGGTGCATACTGGTCTAAAACTTTCAACCAAAGCACGATTTCATTTTCTAACGCCAAAAGCGGACTTGCCAGTGGTACATATCGTCTGAAATCGGTCTTTACGCTGAAAAATTCAATAGGCGCAACTGAAACGATTACAATTTATAGCGCAGAAAGAAAGGTGGATTAATTTCCTAAGGCTTATTAAATTTGGGGTTTGTTAATGAAAGTGAGGTACATATGAATAAAGCAAAATCACTATTTGCAATTTTGGCGGCTACTTCTATTGCGTTTTCGTCCATAACGGTTTGTGCATCTGCCGAAGAAACCACAGACATTTTCGATAACACAACTGAGTATTCTGAAGAATTTACTGAGGAAGACACAAACGAAGAAGCATCTTCCTCAGCTCGCAGAACAGCTCTTTGGGTAGTTACGGAAGACAATGTAAGAATGCGCAGAACTCCCTCGTTGTCCGGTGAGGTACTTATGCTTCTATATAAGGGAGAGTATCTTTATGAAGGTACACCCAAAAAACATGTTGATGCTGACGGATATACGTGGATCCTTGTTAGTAGCAACAGAACAGGCTGGTCCGGGTATTTTGCATCTGATTATATAGAATGTAACGATTATTAAAAACATGGCAATTTAACCTAGCCGACGGCATTGGCTCTTCAAATGTGCAGTGGCGGCACTTTTATGTTGGGGAGGGTATTCATCAATATGAAGAAAAAGTGGAATGCAATAATGGCAGTCTTTTGTATTTTGCTAACTGCTTGCACAAACTCAGATAATACTGATACAAATCAAATAATTGCAGAAACTAGCGAAACCGAGAGCATGAATAGTGAAATATCAAATAGCCAAACAGCCCATGACGTTGAATCAGAATCAAGCGCTCACAAAGTGTATCCAGCCAACGGATCAGTCAAGAAGCTCCTATCAGAATTTGCAGTAGAGTCCAGGCATCTCAGTGAAAGCGGACGAGATAATGCGGCAAAGTTCATAGTCAACAAGTTGCAATCCAGCGGATGGAATGTTACACAGGAGAAGTTCCCTGTATATCGATATAAGGACATATTTTCCGAGCCATACAATATCAGTGAAAATGGCGATTCTGTCGGAACTGGCAATAATATTATCGCAGATCTGCCCAACTTTGACAAGAACAAGCCCACTCTTATTCTTTCAGCGCACTATGATACCACAAAAGATAATGTCGGAATAATAGACAACGGGAGCGGAACGGCGTTTCTTCTTTCATCAGGAGAATGGCTCTCTGATTTCGACAGAGATTTTAATTTAAGGCTTGTTTTCTTTGACGTTGAAGAATCAAGGATGTATGGTTCCAAATATTATCTTGAACAGTTATCTGATGAAGAACGCAGCAAAATAATAGCCGACATCAACTTTGATGTGATCGGTGGAAATCATTTGAGTGTTGGTACAGTAAACGGTTTTGAAAATGCGCTCTCGATTTATTTGGAACGGCTGGCTAAAGTTGAATCTGATCTTTCAGACAAAGGCTCTAGCTCCGACAGCGACCCTTTTATGCATTGGCAGATTCCGGCGGTGACATATATTGATTTGAGCCTGCCTATTGACCCATGTGAAAACAGCTCATATATTGATCATGTTTCAGATGAATCGTTTGAAACTCTTGCTTCGCAGCTTGCCGATATTATTAATGGATTTGATATCGATGAATTTACAGCAATGAAACACAGTCAGATCAAAACCGACTACAATGGGAAAAATATAGATAACATATACAAGGCAATGGCAAATATTTCAATTAAAGGTTTCAAAACTGACAAGCTGTATACTGCTGTGTATGAAAACGGAATATCATCTTGTTTCTGCTGCGATTATGCTTCGGAAGATGGACGTAGTTTTACAATACGCTCGCTGTCTGAAGTGGGAAATGAGGATTTTTCCCCTTTGACCGGAATACCAAGTTTTAAAGATTGCATCAATCAAGCTACCAATGGGGAATTACTCATCGATAAATATGTTCAGTATAGTATCATTGGAAATCTTTCAAATAGCGAATTAATGGACGTGTGGTCACAGCTTAGGCAATGAAGTCAATGAACTCAGTAATTCAGGTTTGTCATAAGTCAATATGAGTTGTGAGAATGCGGCATGGCTCCGAACAGACATGCCACATTTATGGAAAGGGTCGGTTCAATGAAAAAAGCTATGTTATCTGTAGTAACTGCGGTCGCAGCCTTGTCAGTTTTTTCGGGGTGTTCATCGGGCAGGGAACCGTCACAGAATAACGATGGAGAAACATGCCCCATATATTCCGGCAGCTATAAAATATGGGACGCCAGCCTTGCAGAACGGGTGTTTTTTCCTGACTATGACAGCCTTACTGAAAATGACATTGAATATTCAAAGCTTGAAAGCGACAGCGTACGAATCGACGACCCTCGGCTGGGAAAAGGCTTGTATAATCTGTATCGGTTCAAAGACGGCAGAGAACTGTTCTGTGACGCGGGCACTATCGTTTACAATAAAGATGTGAACGATATGCACAGCTACATGAATATTTCCAAGTTCGACGTTTACCCCTCAAAAGATATCGTGCAGGAATTTTATCCTCTCCGGGAAATCGAGGGTCTGCCCTCTGATAACGCCCTGAAAATCACCGGAGATATCGTTGAACAGCTTGAAATACCCTGTCTTGGTGAGCCTCAGATATATATACCTGCACCGGAACCGCCTGCGACGACAACGGAAACGAGCTTGTTCCGCCGAAGGACGCGTATTACATTCTATATCACGCGAGCGTAGACAATATCGACCTGCCGTATCAGTATACGAATTTTACAAGCGTGGGGCAAAACGGAAGCTATGGCTTTGCCGAGTTTATCGTTACCGCCGACGGCCTTGAATATTGCGACATACAGTATATTTTCGACTATCAGGAAAAAGAAGCCTGCTCGATAATTTCCCGCGAAAATGCTGCGGAGATACTTCAAAATACAGTCGGGCGCGCCACGGAATTGGGCGAAACGGAGTATTCCACAGGGGAATTGACCTACATCGCCGACGCGAATTCCGAGACCAGCGAAAGCACGCTCTATCCCGTCTGGCTGTTTATAAAATCCACAGAAAAAGAGTCCGCGCCAGGCGATGAGAACGCCAAGATTTCTTACAAACGAATTTTCATTGACGCTCAGACTGGTCTGGTGCTGAACTGAGGTGGGAAAATGAAGCTTACCGCCGCCTATATTCTAAGACTGCTGAAAAGTCCGGCGCTTTACATCGGCGTTGCCGGCTGCGCGCTGATTGCTTTGTGGGGGATAATTTCCGCAGGAAATTTCACCTCCGCCGAGGCGTTCGTGCAATATATCAGATTTACGGGAACTGCCCAGCTTTTCAGCGATATGATGGATTTCGGAACATACCGCAAGCTTATTCTTATTGCTGCCTGCATGCCGTTTACAGCCGCTTTCTGCACTGAATTTAAATCAGGACTTTCAAAGCAGATAATCCTGCGCAGTTCACAAAAGAACTACATATTGACCCACGCCGTGCTGAACTTCTTGTGTACCTTTTTCGTGTCTTTCCTGGGGATCGTTCTGTGCGTGCTTGCGCTGTCGCTGTTTTTCCCGCTCATCGGGAGCCTGCACAATGAGTATTCCGATACCTTCGGGCGGCTGTTGAACAATGAAAATACAGCGTGGCTGTTTATTCTGCTCAAATCCCTTTTCTTTTCGTCGAGCCTTGGAGCGTGGTCAGTTTCGGGAGCGGCGATTTCGGCTCTGTTTCCCGACCCGTTTATCGCGGTATGCACTCCGCTTATCATGAGCTACATTATCGAGCTTGTCACTATCGAAGCGGACTTCCTTCCCGACCTCTGGAATTTATCAAGAGGGTATGTCAGCACCGCTGATGGTATCTTTTTTTCGTTCCTTGAAATACTGCTTGTCTTTTTGGTTCTGGCATTTTTGTTCGGAACAGTATTTTATTATATTGCGAAAAGGAGGTTGGACGAATGAGAAGCGTCAGGTGCGTTCTTAACATCAGCCTGCAGAATATCCGCAAATGGAGCGAGGATTACAGAATATGGACGATCGCCGTATTAGTGATAATACTCTGCTTTGACAGCGTGAGAATAATGAACACTATCGCTGCGGCGCTCGGAAACAGTTCGTCGCTATGGATTTATCCCTTTGCGTACAGTCAATATCATATGAAGCTACTGTATTCCCTGCCGATAATTCTGATGTTTTGTAATGCGCCTTTCATTGACAGCAACAAGCTGATGATACTCACGCGGATCGGCGGGCGCAGATATTTGGCGGGGCAGATGGGTTATATTATCCTTGCAAGCCTTGCATATTACGGATTTGTGTTTCTCTGCACGATCGTCATTTCTCTTCCTGTTGCCGAATTCTCCGCAGACTGGGGCGACGCGATATATACGCTGGCTTTCTTTGACAGCGCGGGACAGATTGCATTAAAGGAAGAGCTGTTCTTTCTGAAGGTTTCGGGACTTGTCGTGCAGAATTACACTCCGATTGCGGCTTGCCTTATCACCCTGCTGCTTTCGTGGCTGAACGGAGTCATGTTCGGGTTTATTCTGTGCTTGTGCAATCTCTTGTCGGGAAAGAAATACTTAGGCAGCGCGATATGCGGGATCATTATGGCGTTCTGCTGTTTCGCGGAAAACGAGGGCAGAGGTATGGAGTTCCTGCTGAAATATTCTCCGCTTTCATGGACGACGCTGGATATTTCGGGGATCGGTCTTAATAAGGATCACCCTGGTCTGTGGTACTGTATTGCGATTTATCTTACAGCGGCGGTTGCGATGGGAATTTTGATAATGACCTTTGGAAGAAAAAGAATACTGAAAATGGAGGTCGTATGACAGACTATGCTATTGAGGCAGAAAACGCCTGCAAGCAGTTTAAGGACAATCTTGCGCTTAAACATGTTGACCTTAAAGTCAGCGCGGGAACTATATGCGGACTTATAGGCAGAAACGGCAGCGGCAAAACCGTACTGATGAAATGTATCTGCGGGCTTATGCCGCTGACATCCGGGGAAATTAAAGTAAACGGAAAAACGATAGGCAAGGATGTAGAGATACCGGAAAGCGTGGGTGTTATCATTGAAACTCCCGGTTTTTTATCATCGTTCAGCGCATACAACAATTTGAAATTCCTTGCAGATATAAGCGGCAGGGCAGATAAGCAGGCGATACGCAGCGCAATAAAAAGCGTTGGTCTTGACCCGGACAGCAAAAAGCACGTCGGCAGATACTCGCTTGGAATGCGCCAACGGCTGGGGCTTGCGCAGGCGATCATGGAAGATCCGGACATACTTGTCCTTGACGAACCGATGAACGGTCTTGATAAAAGCGGAGTTGAGGATATGCGGAGATATCTGCTCGATTTGAAAGCCGAGGGAAAAACGATTCTAATTGCGTCACATTCAACTGAAGATATACAGATACTTTGCGACTGCGTTTTTGAAATGGACAAAGGCACATTATCGCAAATAAAATAATATTGTTTTGTTTTTGATAATATCATCACGCCGACAAGAAAAATACAATATAATAACGGTTCTGTCCTACTGGATAGAGCCGTTTTTCTATCTCTAGATTTAATTATCAGCTCAAACTTCTCAACTTCCCGTCAAAGCCCCATCAATGAGTTTTCGGATAAAATCAAGTAGAATAAACACATCGCCAAAAGTGCAATCACCGCGGTGGCAGAAAGGCGAAATATATCGATCAGAGGGAAACTCATGGAAGAAAACAACTACCGCCGATTAGGCGAACAGTACGAGGAGAACATCGGCGGCACAAAGTTCATTGTAACCTCGTACAGTAATCAGTCTGCGCAGAAAACTTCCGAGCAACTCATCATGCAGCTGCTGGAAAGACCCGCAGAAATCATGGAGGACAAACATGAAAACACTTAACAACATCAAAATCATAGGAATTGACCACGGTTACGGCAACATCAAAACCGCGAACACCATCACGCCCACAGGCGTAATTCCGTCCGCAAACCGACCGACGTTCGGCTCGAACATTCTCCGCTGCGACGGAATGTATTACAGCTGCGGGGAGGGGCACAAGGCGTTTGTTTCGGACAAAGCGAGCGACAACGATTACTACCTGCTAACGCTCATGGGTGTGGCGAAAGAACTCCGGCGCGCCGGGATTTCCGAGGCAGATGTTTACCTTGCCGCAGGACTCCCGCTAACTTGGGTAAAGTCGCAGCGCAGGGAATTCACGAACTACCTCATGCGAAACGAGCGCGTTGAATTTGAGTTCAACGACCGGCTGTACAAGCTGCGTTTTGTCGGCTGTTCGGTGTTCCCGCAGGGCTACACCGCCGTAATCGACAGGCTCTCAGAAATGCGCGGAGTGAATATGCTCGCGGACATCGGAAACGGCACCATGAACATCATGTACATAACCAACTCGCGTCCCGTTGCAAGCAAATGCTGGACGGAAAAACTCGGTGTTAATCAGTGCGTTATCCGCGCCGCAAACGCGGTCATGGACAGGTTCGGGACGAAAATTGACGAGAGCATTATTGAAAGCGTGCTCCGGTATGGTAAGGCGGACATCAGTGAAAAGTACCTCGCGTGTATCCGCAGCGCCGCCAGAGAATACAGCGCTGAAATCCTCGACGCGCTTCGCAAATATGAGTACAATCCGGAACTCATGCGGCTGTATGTCGCGGGCGGCGGGAGCTGTATTTTCAGAAATTTCGTTCCGCCAAGCGACCGGATTTCAATCATCTCGGATATATGTGCAACTGCGAAAGGCTACGAAACCCTCGCGCTTGAAAAAATCCAGAAACAGAGGTGAACAACTTGGGCAGAATCAAAAGCACAACGCTCCGTTTCAATCTCTCCAAACCTGAACAGCAAACGGCGTGGGAGTATTTGCAGAACCTCGACAAAAAGAAATACAAATCCATAAATCACGCGATTATTCTTGCGGTGTGCGACTTTTTTGAACGGCAGAAACGCGCAGAGTCCGACCCGTTTTTCGAGAGCCGCGAGCGTGAGAAAATGTTCGTTCAGCGTATCGTTGAAGCGGTGGAACAGGCTCTGAAAAAGGGATTGCCCACATTTCTGACATCATATCTACTGAATCTTATCGGAACAAATCCCGGCAAAACTGCACCGCCCGAAGAATCCCACACCGACAATGTAGACTGGGACTTTATTGACGGATAAACAATTTCTTTTTCAGCAATTTAGAAATCACTTTCGCCAAAGAATAAAGTCACATGAAAAGCCGCTTAAAAGTCATATGCTTCACTTTGGCGCAAAAATGCAGTCAGCATGACGCCACCCGAAAACGCCCCTAAGCCACAGTGCGTGAGCGACCGACGGCGGATTGCGTGACCGGATTTTTCGCAGGTTCCCGCCGCCGTCGGGGACGCGAATCCCCACAATGGAGGGCCTGCTTGTCTAGCCAAATTCGGCTCGTTGTGGGGATAGGCAGGTAGTACAGTTGGCTAGACGCCGACTGTCTACCTGCTCAGGGGCTGCGCCCCCGAGACCCCCGGTCGGGTCACAAAACAAAACTCAGACCACAGAAAGGAGCGTACAAAATGAGTACCACAAATAACCGCGTCCGTTCGCGTCAGCTTTCATTTCGGCTCACCGAAAAATAGCTTTCGCGGTGGAACCAAAAGCAGAAAGCCAGCGGGCTTAACAAAACGGAATTCCTGCTGAAGATCCTCGACAAATCCGACGTGAAAATCTATCAGTTCAACAACACGATAAAGGCAATTTTTCACGAACTCCAGATGACCGGAAACAACTTGAATCAGATAGCCTATCTTGCGAACTGCGGATATTTTCACGAAGCCGCGGACAAAATTCCAGCGTTCCAGAAACGATATTACAGCGTTATGGAAAGCCTGCAAGCGTTCATCGAAAAGCCAATCGTGGATATGTATGTTGTGGAGGCTGGCGAATGGCATTCGGAAACGTGAACGTCAAATTTTCGCCCTGCAAGGCGGTCGGACAGTTGAAATCGGCGGCGGCGTACATTCTCGGAAAACGCCCCGACCAGATCCGCAGCGGGATAAAAAAGACTGAGCCGAACCTCTACAATGCGTTCGGCTGCGACCGTGACAATTTCGCGAACAATGTTCTTGTCACCCGAAAGCTGAACGGCAAGTCGTACAGCCGCCTGAAGCCAGACACGATACTTGCGCACAAGCTGGCGATTTCATTCCACCCGGACGACAACGACCGCCTTACATACGAACTTGCATACAAAATCGCTCGGCAGTTTGCGAATGAGTTTTTCTACAAAAAGGGCTTTCAGGTGCTGTTCGCGGTACACACCGACACCCGGCACATACACGCGCATTTTCTGGTCAGCAACTGCAATATGCAGACGGGAAAATCATTTCGGCGCGGAAGAAAAGAACTTGTAGAAATGTCTGAATATTTCGGGAAGCAATGCGAAGCCAACGGGCTTGTACACTCAGTCCGCGAGAATTTTTACGGCTCTGCCGAACGCAGAACTCAGGCTGAATCACAGATGAAAAACTCGGAAAACACAGCTTCAAGGACGAACTGCGCGAGGTTATCCGGTATGAAATCTCACTTGAGAAGAACCGTAGTTTTGACGATGTGATCCGTTCGCTGAACGAGGATTACGGGGTTGAATGCAGAATCGCAGGCAGTACAATTTCCTACCGTCACCCCGGATACACGGACAAAAACGGAAAGCCTGTTTCCGTAAGGGGAAGCAGGCTCGGGGATATGTTCACGAAAAAAGGCATTGAAGCCGAACTGGAGCGCGTAAACAACACGGAATACTACGAGGAAGATGAATACGAATATGAATGGTGATTATTCAAGGACTAACCTAATCCGCGCGATTTCATCTTCGTACAGTTCGCGATTGGGAAGCGCGCAGAAAATTTCAAAAGCGCACCGGAACAGCATTTCTGCGTAATCGGCGCGGTTCTTTTTCCGGCAGAGCACCGCCGCATTTTCAAAGCAGATCGCACTGCTTTCCGAACATAGCGCGCTGTTTTCGCGCAGTATTTCGCAGCACTTTGTGAGCAGCGCCGCGGCTTCTTCGATTCGGTCTAGTCGGCACAGCAGCCAGCCTTTCACCAGATGTCCGGAAATGTAATCCTGATTTATAACGCCGCGTTTTTAGAGCAGCGCAAAGCCGATATTTATGTATTTCTCGGCGTTGTAAAGGTCGCCGTTTTCCATATACAGACTGCCGAGATTGTTGCAAAGATTGATGTAAAGCGGGCTGTCAAGGTCGGCGCAAAGCGACAGCGCCTGCTTTTCCTGCTCAAGTGCCGAACGGTTGTCCTTTTTGTAAATCCGCAAAATCTGCGCTCGGAAGTCGCAAAGCAAGGCTTTGTCGTTAGCGGAAAGACCGTCGCAGGCTTCAAGCCTTGCAAGAATTTTTTCGCAGAGAGCCTCAGTGCTGTGCTGAAAAACGTATGTGAAAGCGTCCTCGGCGAACGGGATAAACTCGGGAGAATCCGCGTAAATATAGGTCATTATGCCGTCCAGAATATCCGCGAAAAGCTGAAAATTCGGGACTAGCTTTCCATGAAAACCACAGATCTTTTTAACGGAATTCATCAGCCGATTGCAGTTCGTGAATGTCGGCTGCAAGTCTGTGACGGTGATGTCTCGAATCATCGGGTGCAGCGAAATCGTAAAGTCGCCCGGTTCAAAAATGCGGATAAATCCGTACTCCGCGAGGTCGTTTATGCTGTTTATCGTGGAAAGCTGCGCTATCAGCGCAAAGTTCCGTGCGTCGATTCCGCGTTCGGGGACGAAACTCAGGCAGCGCATTACATATTTGTCCTCATCGCAGAGATTTCCCAGCGCGAACAGCGTTCTTATGTGGTTGTGGTAGGTGTCGCTGAATGCCGTCCCGTCTTTCGTGAAACGGATTTTGTCGGAGGTGTCGGGGTTTCCGAAACCGCTTTTCAGCTTCTCTAAAAGCTCGCTCGGCTTGATGAAACTGCGCTGTAATAGCCTTGCGGCAAGCTCTATCGCAAGGGTGTGGGAATGAATTGTGCGGATTAATTCGGTGACGGTTTCGCGCTCCGTTTCGGCACGGGTGAAAAATGCTGAAAAGAGAGAAAATGCGTTTTTCTCAGACAGTTCTGCGAGGTTCAGTACCGCGCTGTTTTCAAAGCTGCTCCTTGTGGTGAAAAGCACCCGGCAGCGCAGCCGCATTATCTCGGCAAGCTCGGGTTCTTCGGCGGCGACCGTGTCAAAGCCGTCTATTATAATAAGTGTGCTGTACGACAGTGTTTTCAGCAAGCGGAGGTGATTAGAATAGCGGTCGGAAACCGTCATCAGTCCGCCATCTCCGGCGAAAACCGGCGCGGCGATTGTTTCGGCAAGACTACTGCGAAAGTTCAGAAATAAGATGTTCGTGTAGTCCTTCTTGTGTGCCTTTGCGTAGGCTTTGACAAGCTCTGTTTTGCCCATTCCGGCGATTCCGCTGATGAACACCTTGCCGTTCTCGGTGAGCAGATCGTGGAGTTTTTGCAGTTCGCTTTCTCTGCCGCAGAAGTGCGGGCAGACTTTCGGTACATCACAGCCGAACACCTTTCCGGAAAGCACGGGCGAAGCGCTCTCAGAGTACTTCCGGAGGTCGGAAATTCCGCGCTGCATAGTGAACAGCAGGACTTTTGCGATGAACTCCGCGCACGAATAATCGTTGTCGGGATTCAGTCCGCAGAGCAGTTCGGATTTCTTGTTTTCAGAAATCCCGGTGTCGTAAAGCACTAAATCGCGAATTTCATTGACAGCCTGCCAGCGGTCGGAAAGGACGGGGAAAATGTTCGTTAGAACGTCCGTGCATAGGGAATTCAGATTTTCCGAGTAGAAAGCCGCATAGCGTTCGGGGACGCGTTCATCTCCGTTCACCCAGCGGCTGACCTGTCCGTCGTCTACGGAAGCGTCGCTCTTTTCATAGAATGTGCTGAACAGTTCCGCGATAAACTCGCCCTGCGAAAAGCTCTCGCTCAGGCTACGATAGCTGAGCAGGATTTTTATTACGCTGCTGAAATCTACTCTTTTCACATCATCACTTCCCAACACTTTTTTCATTATACCATAACCGCGAGGTTATGGTATAATTGTCCGATACGCACGGAGCAAATCTATGATTTGCGTATGTGCGAGGACGTTTTGATGTATAATAAACGCTTTGCGTTTATTATACCACAGAACCAAATCTTTTACAACGGTAAACAGTATCAAATTTGCAGCTTTTACGCTTTAGCGTCTTGAATTTAATTTGAGAATAGTGTATAATATAAAGTGCAAATATTCCGATTCTGTCTGCTGAAAGAAAGGACGGTTATTATGAACATACAGCAGAACAGGATTACAGCGCTTTATTGCAGGCTCAGCCGAGATGATGATTTCGGTGGTGACAGCGCGAGCATACAGACCCAGAAAACTATGCTGTCACAGTTTGCGCGGGACAATGGCTTTACCGTAACAGAATTCTATGTTGATGACGGTTACAGCGGGACGAATTTTGACAGACCCGATTTTTGTCGCATGATTGATGATATTGAGCGCGGCAAGATAGGAGCGGTCATTGTAAAAGACCTTTCCAGACTTGGGCGTGAGTACCTCAAAACCGGCTACTACACCGAGATATTCTTTCCGGAACATGACGTGCGGTTCATTGCAGTAAACGACAATGTTGACTCCGACCACGGCGAAAACGAGTTTGCGCCGTTTAAGAACATAATCAACGAGTGGTACGCAAAGGATTGCAGCCGGAAGATAAAGTCCGATCTGCACCTTAAAGCAAGGAACGGTGAATTCCTCGGAGGTTATCCCGCATACGGTTACAGACGGTCTGACGGTGACAGACACAGCATTGTTCCGGACGAAAATGCGCCGATAGTGAAACAGATTTTCGAGCTTCTTTTAGAGGGCAAAAGCTGTTATGAGGTTGCAAAATACCTCGAACAGAACCTTATATTGACTCCGAGGGCGTTTCTTGCTGAAAAGTACGGCGTGTACAAAAATTCGGCTTCCGCGAAGCACCCTTACGCATGGGAGGACAGGAGCGTTTATTCGATCGCGACAAATCCGGTTTATGTAGGAGATTTGGTGAACGGGCGAAGAAAATGCAAGTCTTTCAAGAGCAAAAAGGTGTGCAAGACCTTCGAGGACGAGTGGATCGTGGTTCGTGACAACCATGAGCCGTTGATTACCCACGAGGATTTCGAGGCAGTCGGGCAGAGGCTTGCTGTAAAGCAGCACCGAAAGGTCGAAAATCCCGACAATATCTTTCGCGGACTTATGGTCTGCGGGGAGTGCGGGCGAAAAATGGTGTTCAGCAAAAGCGGAAAATCCGGACGGTATTCTTGCGCAATTTACAAGCGGTACGGCAAGTCCGAGTGCTCGCGGCACAGCATCACGCTGAAACAGATAAAGCAGGTGGTTTTGACGAGTATCCAGCGTAACGCGGCACTTTCCTCCGAAGGCAAGGACCGGTTCGTTGAACAGATGTTAAGTGCTTCCAGCAGCAAAAAAAGTGCGGAGCTTTCCGCTCTGAAGAAAGAAGCGGAAAAGCTGACCGCACGAAAACTGGCTTTAACCAAAATATTTCAGAGCCTTTACGAGGACAAGGCACTCGGGAAGCTCAGCGAGGAGGTTTATTCTGAGCTAAGCGGTAATGTTGAACGTGAGCGCACGGAGATCCAGGAAAGGCTCAAACGGATTTCCGAACAGCTAGGTAAGTCCCAGCAGCTCACCGAAAATGCCGAGAAATTCGCAGAACTGATTCGGCAATACACAGACATTACGGAGCTTTCGGAAGAATTAGTCCACCTGCTGATTGAAAAAATCGTTGTTCACGAACGTGACTGCGTAACTAATACAATGCGGGTGGAGATTTATTACAGATTTATTGGGAAAGTCGATTAGTGTGCGCTTTGGGTAGCACTCTAGAGTTTTCCTCCACAGTTTCTTTAAATTTATTGCCACTATGTCTTTTTTTGACAGACCGCTCCGGCTGATGCAATGCCTTATTTAAGTTCGAACGTCTTACCGCAGACGGTTATCGCAGTGATATCCCCGGGATTTATCGGCTGTGAGAACTCCCTGGTTTCGCCCTGACCGTTATCGTCGATCCAGTTCGAACCATCGCCGCTGATTATCTTCAGGGTCTTGTCCCCTGCCCTGACGTCTACGTCGATGAAGTATGCGTCGCCCTTGGCAAAGTCGGAGGTGTCCGCCTCGACGTAAATACGCCACGACAGCGGAGTTGCGCTGAAATACTTCACCGTGGCAGGGAGTTCGCCGCCGTAATAAAGGCGGTTCCATTCGTTTGCTGCAAGGTCTGTCGGCTGGTTTATCTCCCAGGTGGTGGTTTCAAATATCGGGAAATCTATCGGTATCTCGACGTGCAGTCCATCCTCGCCGAATAAAAGTTCCTGCGTGTCCTGATACTGCATATCGTCCTTTTCGGATCTACCGGGAACGAACCTGCGTACGCTCTTGAAATCCAGCGCCATCGTTTTGCCTGCCCATGTGTATTCACTGAACATTTCCGGGCTTGTATAGCAGTGCAGGATATTTCCCTCCTGCGAAATGACGTCCTCGCCTATCCCACCAACCATTCCGAGCGCAGGCTGTTCATCAAGGGAGCTATCTACTGCTTCTGCGAGAGTGCAGACCTCCCATGCAGTCCAGCCCGCCTTTGCAGAATAGTCGAAATCCTCGTCGAACACGATGTCAAACAGGACATACGCCATGTAATCATCTGCGCATACGCCCCTGATGTTCAGTTTGAAATCATCGAATGTATACCACAGGTCGAGCTCCTTGCCGCCGGAAAGATAATCGAACGCCGGCTGCCCCCCGGATATCGCGGGCTGAGCGTTTTCGGAATTACGCTCCTGCTCCGCTTCCTCGGTGGAATACGCCTTTATTATATGAGTGCCGTTGGTTTCCGCCGCATTCTGGTTTGCCTGGCTGAATGCGCTGTTGAAGTTCCAGCCGGTAGCCGCTCCGACGCTAACCGTTGCCGCCGCGAGCACCGCCGCTGCCGCGAATACTGCCACGAACACGCGGTTGGAACGCGGTTTTCTGTTTTCATTCTTATCCATATTTTCCGCCCTTTCAATAACGTTTCTTACGATAGTTCCGTTGTCGGTCGGGGGAGTTATCTCAGAGAAGCTGTCCCTGAGCCTTTTTTCAATACTCATCATAGCCCTCCTTTACAAGAAGCTGCTTTAACTGCTGACGCGCCCTTGAAAGCCTGGTGGTCACCGCCGTGGGCTTCTCGCCGAGAATTTCCGCGATCTGCTTCACCGGCATGTCCTCGTAATAGAACATGTACAGCACCACCCGGTATTTAGGCTTCATTCCCATTATTACCGGGAGCAGGCTGTCATGGCGCTGCGGTTCCGCCGGAATCTCCCCGGCTTCATCGAGCGGAACAGTCGTGCGGTATCTGAGCGACCGCAGAAGGTTCCTGCAACGGTTTATCGCCACGCGTATCAGCCACGCCCTGATATGCTCGTCCCCGGTGAATTCCGCGCCGGAAGTATACAGTGCGAGAAACGCGTCCTGGGTTATGTCGTCGGCATCCGCGGAATTACGCAGACAGCAGTAAGCCGCCCTGTACACCGTGCCGCTGAATTTCTCCACCAGCCGGGTCAGTTCCTGTTCGTCCATTGTTACTCCTCCGTCTTGAAAGGCCTTTCATAAATAATACACCCGGGCGGCGGGATTTGTCACGGTTTTCTGAAAAAATAAAGGCGCTGCCATATGCAGCGCCTTTCAGTCCGGAATATTTTTCTATAATCAGAATCCAGTAGAGTAGTTCGGAGCTTCCTTGGTGATCTGGATATCGTGTGGGTGGGACTCTCTCAGACCAGCGCCGGTGATTCTTACGAACTCGGCACGCTCCTGCAGCTCGCTGATAGTCGGGCAGCCG
>OGUO01001483.1_pt1 | contig 15574 bp, 14 predicted proteins | sample 1553641 | NCBI WGS metagenome assembly OGUO01 (sample SAMEA2579980, study PRJEB22360) | human gut metagenome | biome: human gut; feature: human-associated habitat; material: faeces | place: Denmark | collected 2008/2010 | reverse complement strand
CCATACTTCCTTAGCCATGTTGAATACAGCCCATGCCTTTGGCCATCCCGCATAAAATGCTACATGAGTGATAACAGCAGCAATCTCCTTTGCTGTAACTCCGTTATTCTTAGCATTTTCAATATGATACTTAAGTGATGAATCTGTCACTCCTGATGACATCAGCGCAACTACTGTGATTATGCATCTTGTCTTTAAATCAATATCTTCGTTGTTCCAGTTCTCCCCGAAAAGCACATCATCGTTAAAATGTGCAAACTCCGGTGCAAACTCTCCCAACGCATTTTTTCCTGCTGTCTGTACAATCTTAGCCATTGTAATCCTCCATTCCTGCCATATAAGACACTATCCTAATCTGTTATATTCTTCATCAGTTACAGGCTCACACCATTCATTACTTGTATTCTCTCCCGGAATCTCTGCAGCAATATGTGAAAACCAGCTGTCCTTCTTAGCTCCATGCCAGTGCTTAACTTCTGGTGGAATTGCGATTACAGTTCCCGGCACAAGGCTTACAGGCTCCTTGCCCTCTTCCTGATACCAGCCCTCTCCAGCTGTACATATAAGCATCTGTCCGCCGCCCTTTGTTGCATGATGGATATGCCAGTTATTACGGCATCCCGGCTCAAAAGTCACATTTGCAAGAAAAAGCCCGCACTTAGGATCTGTCAGCGGATTCAGGAAAGAATCACCAATAAAATACTTCGCATATGCTGTATTTGCCTGACCTGTTCCGAAAACATTCTGCTTTTCAAAATTATCCTTATCCATAAATTTCATGATAACAACACCTCTTCTTTCATAAAATGTAAATTATTTGATACCTGTATGATACGACTTGAAGTTAGCTTTAGGGCAAGAGGTTTATGAGATTTTATATAAATTTTTGCACAAATGTGATGTCTGGTCTTACGCTCTTGTGCGCCGACTTGCGTTTTGGACTTTCTCCTGCCTCCCCTCCACTTCAAAGTCCAATCCACCGCTATTTCTCGCTCCACCACGCAAAAAAGGCGGATTGCAAAGCAATCCGCCAGTCCAATTCCACTATTTCTATGCCAGTCATCAGCCAATTCCACCAAGTAAAGCACCTGCAATAAGTGCAACAAGTGAAAGTGGGACAAGGACATATTTGCCAAGTGGTACAAACCACTTTCCAATAGGCTTATCTGCACCTGCATTAACAGCATCAACAGCAAACTTCTTTCCTGCAACCCAGAAGAACATAATTGCTGCGAGCATTGCGCCAAGTGGGCAGATATAGATAGATACTGCGTCCATCCAGCCTGATACAATACCCTGTATTACAAGTGACACAACACAGCCAGCCACTGCGATAATTCCAACAGATGCAACACGGTTAAGCTTAAGCTTCTCCTGAATAGTTGCAACCGGAGCTTCATACAGATTAACAAGTGAGCTCATACCGGCAAACAGAACACATACATAGAATACAATTCCTACAATCTTGCCACCTGGCATACCATTAAATACATTTACAAGATAGATAAACATAAGTCCGGGACCACCTGAAGATAACTCGGCACCGCCTGCTGCCATACCCGGAATAATAACAAATGCAGCTAATAAAGCAGCAATAGTATCAAATACAGCAACATTTCTTGCAGAAGAAACAACATTTTCCTTATCACTAAGATATGAACCATAGATAACAGTTCCGTTACCTGCGATAGACAGTGAGAAGAATGCCTGACCAAATGCATATATCCAGAGCTTTATATCAAGAAGTCCCTTAGGATTAAGAGTAAAAATGTATTTATAACCTGCACTTGAACCAGGAAGTGTGAAAATGTATATTCCAAGACCTACAAACATGATGAAAAGCAAAGGCATCATGACCTTGTTTGCTTTCTCAATTCCGCCCGCAATACCAAGTGCCATAATAACAGCAGTTACAACCATCGCGATTATAAGCCACATATTATTGCCAAATGCGCTTGCTGTACTTCCAAACATACCACCAATAGCTGACATATCATTGCCCATTGCTGAAAGCTTTCCAGAAAATGCAAGATAAGTATATTTGAATATCCAGCCAACAACTACAGTATAGCCCATTGCCAGAGCCAGTGAGCCAAGCACAGGAATAAAACCAATTGCCTCACCTGCTTTTCTCTTTCCTGTACGCATCTGCATACAGTCGCCAAATGCTTTAATAGGTCCGCCCTTAGTCGCACGGCCAAGTGCCATCTCCTCGATAACACCTGTTGAACCTATCAATATTACAAATAATACATAAGGTATTAAAAATGTCATACCACCCCATGCAGATACCATATATGGAAAACGCCATATATTTCCCATTCCTACTGCCGAACCGATACAGGCAAGAATAAAACCTGTACGGCTCTTAAAGCCATCTCTTTCCAATTCAATTCCGTTATTTCCCATAGCTTTAATTCCTTTCTTCCTCATATTGCCAATAGCACATCACTTGTCTGTACCAAAGTTTCTTCATGAACGCTCATACGCAAAAAAGGCAAAGGAGCCAGAAACCCTTCCGGGTCATGGCGCCTTTGCCTTTGATGTCTGTATAATATACCATTGTGTTATTCCTGTAAAATACATTTTAGTTATAAAACCATAACCAGAAATAATAGTTAAACTACATAATCCACATCTGTGCCAGATACATCACAACTGGCATTGTAATAATTGAAAACAGCGTTGACAGGCAGACCATACATACTGCCCGCTCATAATCCTGCCCGAATTTCTGTGCAAATATTGCCGTACTCGTTCCAACCGGTGTTGCCGCAGCAATTAGTGTAATCATTCCAATCTGACCGTGTCCCGCCGGTATAATATAAAGCACAAGTAGTGTAAGCAGCGGAATTATTATAAGCCTGACAAACGATGCCAGATACAGGGACGGATTAAGCAGTAAGTCACGGATCCTGACACATGACAGATAATATCCCAGTACTATCATGGCTGCAGGTGTATTAAGTGCCGCAACTCCAGCCATCGTGCTGTTTATTACACCTGGCAGTTTAATTCCCGTAATAAAAAGAAACAGTCCTATGACAAGTGATATTGTCACAGGATTGACGAATACCTTTTTTATATTTATCATATCCTTGCGGCGGGTTATTATCACAATTCCGTATGTCCACTGCAACAGATTAAGTATACTTGCAAATGATGCAACATAGAATGCCGCTTCATTTCCAAATACCGCAGTTACAAGTGGAATTCCGATAAATCCTGCGTTACAGAAAGCTGTTCCAAAGTTGTCTATCGGCTTTCGCATGCCGTATATTATATATGATACAGCTATCGCCACTGCAAATGCAGCTACAGCCATTACCGCCGACATAAGAAGTCCATACAGCTTCTCCATCGTGAAATCTGTTATATAGCTTCTTATAATTACACACGGAATAACCGCATACAGCAGAATATTGGCCATATCCTTACTGCCATGTTCTGTAAGCAGACCTGTTTTAGACAGAATCAGTCCCAGAATCATAAGAATAAACATTATAAATGTCTGCGTTAATAATATTTGTGTTATCATAATCGTAAATATCCTGATTTCTATATTATGTTAATTGTAATTTTTATAAAATACTACATACAAGAGAGGTGCGAACATGGAATTATATCAGCTCAGGCAGTTTCAGGCTGCCGCCAGACACAAGAATATGACCCGCGCTGCCAGTGAACTGTGCATAGCACAGCCAGCATTAAGCAAGACAATCCACAAGCTTGAAGAAGAATTTGGCGCACAGCTTTTTATCCGTAATAAAAAAGGGCTCGAATGTACCCGTCAGGGAGAAATTCTGCTTGAATATGCAGACAGAATACTGGCTCTTTCAGAAGATGCTGCGCGTGCTGTCAGTGAAAGTCTTGGCGATGCAGGCGAAATAAGGCTCTGTCTCCGCTCAAGTGCAGTTCTTGTCAGCAATGTACTTAAAGATTTTATCCATGAGCACCCTCATGTCAGCTTTTCAATATCTTCTGAACCAAAAGGGTGTGACCTGCTGATTGACTCTGTCTCATCAGCTTATGATATTCCAGACAATGCACATCTTCTTATGACAGAAGAAATCTGCCTTGCAGTTTCATCATCACATCCACTTGCCCATACCGGACACATATCAGTAGAACAGATGATGGACGAGAAATTCATTGACCTTGCAGATACTCCATCTTATGCCGGAGTGTTCAATTCAATATTCAGTAAATGTAAGAAAACTCCTCAGATAGCCTACTCATGCAATGATTACATATTACAAGGCAAACTCATAAGTCTCGGTCTTGGAGTATCATTTGTTGCCTCTGTAACATGGACAAGCAGCAGCCTTCCTGAAAACATAAGCCTGCTGCATATAGATGACTGTCCACATTTCAGAAGCATTTATTATCAGCCGCTTGGCTCATTCTGCTCAGAAAATCAGCGAATCTTCGAGCACCAGCTTGAAGAATATTTCAAAAATTTGAATAATTAATGCACCTCTAATGGTGTGTCTTCACCGGCTGCAAACTGCACAACACTCTTAACTGAAGACTCAACCATATCAGACACAGCCTGATCTGTGAAAAATGCAACATGAGGTGTGACAATAGTATTCTGGAAAGACTTAAGTATGATGTAATCGTGATTAACAACAAGGTCATCATACTTACGGTCTGTACGGATAAATTCATCCTCACCCTCACAGCAGTCAGTTCCAACTGAACCAATCTTGCCACTCTCAACAGCCTCAATCAGATCCTTTGTATCAACAAGCGCGCCCCTTGCCGCATTTATAAGGATAACGCCATCCTTCATCTTTGCAATTGAATCCTTATTAATCATATGATATGTCTCATCACTTAAGAAAGTATGAAGCGAGATAATATCTGACTTGGCATACAATTCATCAAGAGTTACATACTCAACATTTTCAAGACCTTTTGCAGGGTATGGATCATACGCAATAATCTTACAGCCAAATCCTGAAAGATTCTTAATCACTGCCTTTCCAATTCTTCCTGTTCCGATAATACCTACTGTCATATTCTGCATTTCACGTCCACATATAGGACCAAGTGAATAATCTGCTGTGTGTGAACGCATCATTACATACAAAGCCTTGCGGATACACATAAGCATAAGCATTACTGTATAATTGGCAACTGAATATGGCGAATATCCGCTGTGTGCAACACGGATTCCAAGGCGCTTTGCTGCCTCAAGGTCAACACTGTTATATCCGATTGTCCTGAAACCGATGTACTTTACACCCTCTGCTGCAAGCTTTTCAAGAACAGGTGCTGACAAGTCACACATGCCATCGCACACCGACATAGCCTCACAGCCTTTGACACTTTCTATATCATCTGCTGTAAATCCGCTCCTATTAATCTGTAATTCCACCTTGTATACATTTGCAAATGTATCAAAATACTGTTTTTCATCTTGACGAACGCTGAATGCTGCTATCTTCATAACTTTTCACTCCTCCTACTTAATCCACTCATATGTAAGTTTTCCAAGAATTTCGATTCCCTTAACAATCTGCTCATCAGAAGGTGTCGAATAATTAAGTCTGAATCCATTAGACTTCTGGCTCTCATCTGCTAAGAACGCTGCTCCCGGAACTGAGAGAACACCTCTGTTAATAGCCTCCCTTACAAATGGTGCAGAATCCATTCCCTCTGGCAGGAATGCCATTACGAAAAGTCCACCCTCAGGATGACCGAAGGTTACTGAAGCATGGAATTCCTTCTTCATGCACTCCATCATGAGATTACATTTGTGCTCATACACCTTTCTTGAATCCTCAAGATGTTTGTCGAAATCATAGTTATTAATATATTCATTACAAATGTACTGGAAAAGGACAGTTGAATGTACATCTGTGCACTGTTTTGCAACTGTAAGCGGTCCTGTGAGCGACTTGTTAAACACAAGAAAACCAAGACGGAATGCAGGTGCCATTACCTTTGAGAAGCTTCCTGCATATATAACCCTGCCCTCTGTATCCATCGACTTGATAGTTGGCACATTTTCACCTGCAAATCTTAATTCACCGTAAGGATTGTCCTCTAATATTGCGATATCATATTTGCAGCAAAGCTCATATACTTTTTTTCTCTTCTCAAGAGAAGTTGTAATTCCTGTAGGATTCTGAAAAGATGGAATTGTGTATAAAAGCTTTGCATCATGATTAGCCTTTAAAGCCTCCTCAAGCGCATTTATATTCATTCCGTCCTGCTCCATTGGGATTCCTACAAGCTTTGCACCGTAAGAACGGAATGTATTAAGGCAGCCTACAAATGCAGGCTCTTCAGTAAGCACAACGTCTCCTTCATTAACAAGTGCCTTAGTTGTAAGGTCCGCACACTGCTGTCCGCCTGACACTATGAAAAGCTCATTATTCTCAAAATCAAAGCCTTCCTTCTTCTCAAGATATTTCTTCATAGTATCACGCAGGGGTGTATAACCTTCACTCAGTCCATACTGTAATAAAGAGACAGGATTCTCGCCAAGTCCCTTTGCTGCTATCTCTTCTATCTCCTTGCATGGGAATGTCTCTGCTGACGGATTGCCACCACCAAAAGATATAATATCCTTGCTTGCTCCTAACTTAAAAAGTTCTCGTATCATCGAACCATGAACACCTGATAAACGATTAGAAATCTCGTATTCCATATATATTTCCTCCTTCAAATACTTGCTAATGCAAAAAAAGAGCCAGAATCCCCTAAAGACTTCCGGCTCCTTTGCCCTTGATAAATGTATCATACCCCCATGTGTCATTCCTGTAAAATACATGTTAGTTATAAAATCATAAATCATAGCAATAGTTATTATTCGTATTTTTTATATACTTGTTTATTATATATTGTTATGATATAATTCCTAGTGCTACCCCTCCCATACCTGGTAGAGAAAGGAGGTGGATTGCTTGGATGCACTTGTGTCCTTAATTATCTCTATCTTGGCAAATATAGCTTCATACTATATCTGCAAATGGCTGGACAGAGATAACAGACGGTAGCCAGCCTGGGGACTAAGCCACCCTGCCAGAACGGAATAGAAAACCCCACGAGCCCGAACTCGTGGGGTTTTCGTAGATTGCTTGAATGCACTACTTATATCCAATGACATTGTATCACATGCCATCAGACATTACAAGTATATTCTTTTTCTTTTCAAATATTACAAAATTATCAGACAACTTTTCACTTATCCCAGCGTCCCTCTTCTCTTAAGATATACGAATGCTGCGACGCATATCACAACTGATAACACCGAGCCTGCTGGTGCGGCAAGTCCCATCGGAAACAGCGTACCCGGGAACAGCTTTGAAGCAAGATAAGACCCTGGAACTCTCACAAATGTAATCGAAATTATATTATGCAGGAATCCGATATAAGACTTTCCATATGCTGCAAAATATCCACTGAAACAGAAATGCACACCTGCAAACATTGTATCAATAATGTAACTTCTCATATACTGCGTTCCAAGTAAAACCACATTTGAATCAGAAGTAAACAGCCCCAAAAGACCACTTGCAATAAACTGCATAACTATTACCACCACAATTCCATATGTGCATGTTATTAATGTTGCGTATTTCAGTGTCAGAGCCGCGCGTTCATGCTTTCCTGCACCTATATTCTGTGCTGAAAGCGCTGAAACTGTCGCAAGCATAGACGATGGAATTATGAATATTGCACTTATCATTTTCTCAACAATACCCACTGCTGCCGATGTATCAAGTCCCCTGTGGTTGGCAATCATCGTTATTATAATGAACGCAGCCTGAATACAACCGTCCTGTATTGCAACCGGAATTCCGACCTTTAATATCTCACCCATTACCTCCCGCTGTGGTTTTAAAGCATTTGCATACACATGTATTCCGGTCTTTTTCACTTTAATAGCAATTAACGATACTATTACGCTAAGTGTCTGGGCAAGTGTTGTTCCAAGTGCCGCTCCTATAGGACCTAAACTGCATGCACCGATAAACAGATAATCAAGCGCGATATTAGCAGCACATGCAACAGCAATAAAATACATCGGACTCTTGGAATCACCCATTCCCCTGAATATTGAACTAATTATATTGTAAGCAGTTATGAATGGTATTCCGATAAAGCATATTATAAGGTAAGCAACTGTTCCACTTACAGCCTCCTCAGGAATCGCAATAAGACTGACAATTGGCTTTACAAGTGCTAAAAGAACAACTGTAAGCACAATCGACAATCCCATAAAAAGAGTTATTGTATTACCAATTGCAACTCCTGCATTTTCCTTATTATCAGCACCAATCGCCCGGCCGATAACTACCGTTGTTCCCATTGCAAGCCCCACGATAATTACCGTCAGCATATGCATTACCTGACTTCCATTAGACACAGCCGTTATCGAGTCAACGCCACAAAACTGACCTGTTATGAATAAATCGGCCATTCCGTACAAAGTCTGTAAGAAATACGACAGCAGATACGGCAAAGCAAAATATACAATCGTCTTAGATACGCTTCCTGTTGTAAGGTTCTTTTCCATCTTCTCTTCTCCTGATTAAAATGTGCTGTTTTGTCTATTTGCACTGTGTGCACTGGTGTCTGGCTGTATGTGTGCCTATGCGGACTCTCAGGTTTTCTTCACCTAGTGGGAGTAAATGCCATCATCTGCATAATTCAAAAATTAGCAGCCACCCTCAAAGCAGCTGCTAATATATTAAACCTTACAACCATTATAAGGTCAACCTCTATTTTATTTTCTTTACCGGAATACTTATCTGCCCAACCCTTATTCAGTTTTTCTTGACACAAGCTCATCCCCACACAGTCTCACCATTAATATAATCAGTCATAAAATATACAATCTTGTTCCAAAGCTCATACTCTACAATATGCCTTGTTTCTTTAATTATCCTGAGACATTTTTTAATTACATCTGAAGAATCTCCATCTGCCAGCTCTAACAACTTTTTGTATGTCTTATGCCCCTCACTTTTTTCTTTCTCTGTCCATCTTGCTTCCTCGGCATCCTCTATTTTATTAAGAAAAATATACATAAATACCGGCATGTCTTTTTCCTGTCTCCATTCCATACATTTATCCTCCATAAAATATGTCATCCTTCCACTGCCATCATAATAAGTATCAATCCAAAAAAAGTAATGCAAAAATACATTAGCACTACATACATATGATCACCTCTTTGTTAAAAACACTATCATATTCACTTTAAACCAACTTTAAATTGTATTTTAAGTCTCTCTGTGCTACTATTTAAGCATAAGAGTTAAACCTAACTTTAGGTCAACCCAATAATAGTGAACATTTTGTGAATTTTATTATCACATTTGTAAAAAACTAATATCAGGTAAGCAAGGCTTACAGAAAGCAGGTGTGTTATGTACACAATAGGACAGGTTTCAGAAATGTTTAATCTTCCCGTTTCAACATTAAGATATTATGATAAAGAAGGATTATTCCCTTTTATGCAGCGTGCCTCTGGAATAAGACAGTTCTCTGACACAGAAATTGCTGCTCTTAAGCTTATTGAATGTCTCAAAAAATCAGGTCTTGAAATCCGCGACATCAAGCAGTTTATGGAATGGTGTCAGGAAGGCAGCAGAACTTACGAACTCAGAAAACAGCTTTTTGAGAGACAGAAAGCTGCTGTTGAGAAAGAGATGGAGAAGATGCAGGAAACTCTTGATATGCTTACTTTCAAGTGCTTCTATTACGAGCAGGCTATCAAGGACGGCAACGAGGACGGAATACATTCAATGCTTCCAGACAAGCTCCCCGCCAATATTCAGGCTGCCTACGACAACTCACACAAATAATTATTATTTGCTTATTATATTTAACACAAAATATGGAGGCTAATATATGTTCAAATCTTTAGAAGTTAAATATCCTAAGTTTTATCAGGTATTCAGATTCATTATAGTTATAATTGCTTCCGTGCTGTACGCATGGAATTTAAGATGCTTTGCCAAAGTCGCAGACCTGCTGCCAGGAGGCTTTTCAGGAGTCTCCCTGTTATTTCAGGCAATCGGACTACGTTTTTTTTATATCAGCATCCCATTTACAATATTCAATGTGGCACTTAACATTTTCCCCGCCTACATTGCATACCGCTACATCGGTAAGAAGTTTACCATCTACTCAATCGTGGTAATTATACTTTCCAGTGTGCTTGTTGATATCCTTCCTCCATACATTTTTACAGAAGATATCCTGCTTATAAGCGTGTTCGGTGGCATTATCAACGGATTTGCAATAAGCCTGTGCCTCAATGTCGGCACTACCACAGGTGGAACTGATTTCATAAGCATTTATTTTTCTCATATTAAAGGAATAGACGCATGGAACTATATTCTTCTTGGTAATGTTGTGATTCTGCTCATCGCAGGCGGACTGTTTGGCTGGTCAATCGCGCTCTACTCAATAATATACCAGTTCTGTAGCACTCAGGTAATCCAGTTCATGTACAAACGCTACCAGAAGATGACATTATTCATCATTTCTGACAAATCCGAAGAAATCTATCACGCCATAAAGAATACAACCAACCACGATGCCACGCTTTTCAAGGGAATCGGCTGCTACGAGGAAAAAGAGCGCACGCTCATATACTCCGTAATCAACTCCGAAGCGAAACGTGAGCTTATCACATTGATTCGCTCAATTGACAAGCACGCATTTATAAATGTGGTAAAAACCGAAGAGCTTGACGGCAGATTTAACGATATTCCACATGATTAATCAGTACACAGAATATTCGCACTCATACCATATTTTAGTCAAATTTCTCCAATAAACTATAGACAATCAATTAAGATACACTAAATAAATGGAGAGATGACTATGATTAAATTAAATAAAATCAAAAGGAATTGCGTAGCCGCAGTTATTCTTACTATGTGTCTTATGACTGCTGGCTGTGCCAGAAATTCAACTTCAACTACTACTGCATCAAGCGGTGAGACTACCATCACTTCAGGCATTACTAAAGAAGACACAGATGTAACACACGCAGATGATGCTGAGAATTACAGAGTCTCCATTACAGGTGATTTCACTGTGACATCTGATACATCAGATGGAGTTACACAGTCAGGTTCTGTATACACAATCACAAAGGCTGGTGAATATACAGTAGCCGGTCTTTTATCAGAAGGACAGCTTATCGTTGACGCAGGTGATGAGGACGAGGTTACTATCGTATTGAACGGAGCATCTATCACATGCTCAAGTGGTTCACCTATATACGTTAAAAATGCTTCCGAAGTCAAGATTAAATCAGAAGAGAACTCATTTAACGAAGTAATTGACAATCGTACCGAAGCTACAGAAGATTCTTCTGATGACGCTGGCAACGCAGCAATCTATGCAACATGCGATTTAAAACTCGTCGGCAAAGGAGCCTTAGTTGTAACAGGTAATTACAATAATGGTATCCAGAGCAAGGATGACCTTTCTATTAAAAATGTGATTGTTAAAGTTACTGCTGTAAACAACGCAATCAAAGGCAACGATGCCGTTAATATTGAATCTGGAAATATAATTGCAATCTCCGCTAAAGGCGATGGCATCAAGACTTCTAACAGCAGTATTTCTAACAAGGGCAACCAGAAGGGAATCGTTACAATCACTGGTGGAAACATTGATGTATATGCAGCCTGTGATGGTATAGACGCAGCTTACGGTGTAGATATATCAGGTGATGGTAATTTAAACATTTATACAGATACTTACTCTGAATATAGTGAAGAAGTTACTTCGTCAGGCAGTTCTTCAGGCACGTCTTCTGGCCGGGACAGCTCTGCTAACAAGTCTGCTTCTGCCAATACTGTTTCTTATGTGGCAACTTCTGACACTATTGCCAACGCACCTGGCGGCTTTGGTGGCAGCTCTGGTGGTAATAAGGCCGGCGGCGACCGTCCAGGAATGCCTGGTGACTTTAATGAATCCGGTAATTCTTCTGGACAGTCCTACTCAACTAAGGGTATTAAAGCTGAAAGCGAAATAAATATTTCAGGCTTTACAATTAACATAAGTTCAACAGATGATGGTATCCATGCCAACTCTGACTCAGGTGTACTTGAAACCGGTGAGAACGGAAAAGGAACTATTGTTATCAATGGTGGTTCAATTACAATTTCTTCTGGTGATGACGGCATGCACGCTGACAAACAACTTGATGTCAATGATGGTTATATTAATATAGTAACTTCATACGAAGGACTTGAGGCCATGACTATCAACTTAAATGGCGGCAAAATATATGTATATGCTACTGATGATGGCATCAATGCTTGCACAGGTGATGGAAAGACTTCTCCAATTGTCAATGTAACAGCCGGATATATAGATATCACAACTGCGTCTGGTGATACTGATGGTATTGATTCTAATGGAAATTACGTACAGACCGGTGGATTTGTATTAGTCAAGGGCGGCAGTTCATCTGGAAATGTATCAGGATCAATTGATGTAGATGGTACCGTAACAATAACCGGTGGAACATGCGTTGCCCTCGGTGGTATCTGCGAAACACCTGTAAACTCTGTTAATGCTTATGTATTAAATTCAGTATCCTTCAGTTCTGAAAGATATTCACTTAAAGATTCTTCTGGCAAAGAAGTAATAAGTTTCACTGTTGACAGTACATTCAGCAACGGCTGGATATGCTCTGACACTCTTGTAACCGGCACAAGCTACACACTCTACCGGGGTTCAGACTCTATTGCAGACTGGACTCAGGAATCTGGAACAATGGGAGCTTCTGGCACTGGAGGCTTCGGCGGCAACATGGGCGGCATGGGCGGTCAGAACGGCGGCTTCGGCGGTGGCAGACGATAAGATACTTCACATTTACTCTCCTTATTTTCTTAAAACAGTCACTGGATTTTGATATGCCCCCTGTCTACTTGACAGGGGGCATATCATTTTTCTGGTAGCTGTTTTCATATATCTCCCTATATCCCGCATAGCATAAATTCCTAATAAACCTACCAAATCATTATCCACCATTACTTTAGTATGTCAATTAAACATCTTATTTTATTAAATTGTCTTTCAAAACCCACTAACTATATACATAATCATAATTTAGTAGGCATTTTCACGGAAGATTTCATCTTTAAGAGCCTCTAATTCAGAAAAATCCAGGAAAAAGACCTACTCAAAAAGCTATTCACAGCTGTTTCGTAGGTTTGCTCCCTCCGCATCAGGTTATAATTCTCTCAAGCAAACCTACTCAATGACATATTATAGGTATAATAGTAGGTATATCCATATTATTCATATACATAAACTCATTTTCTCCTTGCTAATCCCTCCCCAATATGCTACAATTCATTTATATTACTTTATCAGTTTAAAGCGTTACACTTTAAACCCATGAAGTAAGCTATAATACATTTAATATGGGGGTTTTTATGTTAAAACTAGTTATTCTTATTATCTACTTTGCGGTACTCATAGGCATTGGCTTATACTGCCGCAAGCACGCAACTGATGTTAATGGTTTCGTTCTCGGTGGAAGAAGCGTTGGTCCGTGGCTCACCGCATTTGCATACGGAACATCTTATTTCTCGGCTGTTGTATTCGTTGGATACGCAGGCCAGTTTGGCTGGAAATACGGCATTGCCGCAACCTGGGCTGGTATCGGCAACGCAATTATAGGTTCACTTCTTGCATGGGTCGTTCTTGGCAGAAGAACAAGAATTATGAGTCAGCACCTTGATTCAGCAACCATGCCACAGTATTTTGGAAAAAGATTCGGAAGCAATCCATTAAAAATCGGTGCTTCTGTTATAATATTCATTTTTCTGATTCCATACACAGCTTCACTTTACAATGGACTTTCAAGACTTTTCGGTATGGCTTTCAACATTGATTACAGCGTCTGTATCATAATCATGGCAACTCTTACCGCAATCTATGTAATTGCCGGCGGTTACATGGCTACTGCAATCAATGATTTCATTCAGGGAATTATCATGTTATTCGGTATTGTTGCAGTTATTGCTGCCGTAATCCACTCTAAGGGCGGCTTCATGTCTGCACTGCAGGGTCTTGCAAATGTGTCTGACCCGGCAGTAAGCGATACTCCCGGTATATTTGCTTCATTTTTCGGACCTGACCCATTCAACCTTTTATGCGTTGTAATCCTTACATCACTTGGAACATGGGGACTTCCTCAGATGGTTCAGAAATTCTATGCCATTGATAATGAAGCTTCTATACAGAAGGGTACTGTAATCTCAACAATATTTGCGCTTATAGTTTCAGGCGGATGCTATTTTCTCGGAGGTTTCGGAAGATTATTCTCTGACCAGATAGATGTCAAGGCTAACGGCTTCGACTCAATAATTCCTACAATGCTTTCTAATTTAAGTCCTGCGCTTATTGCATTAGTTGTAATTCTCGTGTTGTCAGCTTCAATGTCTACACTTTCATCACTTGTAATAGCTTCAAGCTCAACACTTACTATTGACTTCTTAAAAGATAACTTTATCAAGAACATGAGTGAAAAGAAACAGGTATTATACATAAGAATTCTTGTTGTTGTATTCATTGCGATATCTGCAATACTTGCACTTATCCAGTACAAGAGTTCAGTAACATTTATTGCACAGCTTATGGGAATATCTTGGGGTGCACTTGCAGGTTCATTCCTTGCACCATTTATGTTCTCGCTTTACTCTAAGAAGGTTTCCAAAGCATCATGCTGGGCATGCTTTTTATTCAGCTCAGTACTTATGCTTGCCAACATCTTCTTCAGAGCAGGCTTCCCAACATGGCTCCAGTCACCTATCAACTGCGGTGCATTTGCAATGTTTGCCGGAATGATTATCGTTCCTGTAGTCAGCCTGTTTACACCGAAGCCAGATAAAGAGCTTGTTGACAGCGCATTTGCATGCTACGAAAAAGAAACAGAAGTGCCTCAGAAAACAGCACTTGGAAAGTAATTCGCAACATATCTAATATTTATATACCCTTTACAACAAAACCTCCTTGTGCTATAACAACCAAAGTTATAAAACACAAGGAGGTTATTTATGGCATCAAAGCTTCACAACGCCCTCGCTAAGAAGCTTCCGGATATACAGATGTCCGAAGCCTTCATAAACTGCGTATTCCTTGCCATGTCCGGTGGACTTCAGGATGCATATACATATTTTACAAGAAATGAAGTATTCTCCAACGCACAGACCGGTAATGTGGTTCTTATGAGTACACATTTTATGATGGGTGAATGGTATCAGGGATTAAAATATCTTCTGCCATTCTTAGCATTTGGTCTTGGCGTATTCGTAACAGAGCGGATTCAGGGCAAATACAAAAATGCCACCAGACTTCACTGGCGGCAGGCAATATTACTTATTGAAATTGTTATCTTAATTGCAGTTGGCTTCATGCCCCACTCAATGGACATGTTTGCAACAATAATCGTATCGTTCTCATGTGCTATGCAGGTACAGGCATTTAGAAAAGTCAATGGCTATTCCTATGCAAGCACCATGTGCATCGGTAACTTAAGAAGCGGTACAGACGCACTTTCAGTATTTGTGCGTAC